>Ga0208490_100845_pt1 | contig 14702 bp, 11 predicted proteins | sample SubbioAug_CSWold_FD_184818 | JGI IMG/M metagenome (GOLD analysis project Ga0208490, IMG submission 184818) | Serpentinite rock and fluid subsurface biosphere microbial communities from McLaughlin Reserve, California, USA - CR11Aug_CSWold (SPAdes) | ecosystem: Environmental > Terrestrial > Deep...
CTCGGTGTTGTGCTCGCTGGCCGGCACGTTCTCGACCAGCTCGTAGCCCGAGTAGATGCCGTAGATCGGCACGAGGGTGGCGGCCAGCACGAACCGCAGGGCGAAGTGGGCGGGCGGGGCGTAGCGCAGGACCTCGTCGAGGATGTCGGGCGTGTTCGGCCAGAACGAGGGCCGCATGTGGTCGACCAGCGGCTCGGTGGTGAGCTCGGTGACGTACTCGCGCAGCTCCCACGGCTCGTGGCGCCACGTGAAGTACGTGTAGCTCTGGGTGAACCCGACCTCGGCCAGCTTGGCCATCATCGCCGGCGCCGTGAAGGCCTCGGCCAGGAACACCACGTCGGGGTCGGTGCGGTGGATGTCATCGATCAACCACGCCCAGAAGGCCACCGGCTTGGTGTGGGGGTTGTCGACCCGGAACGTGCGCACCCCGTGGGCCATCCAGTGGCGGACGACGTCGCGGCACGCCTCCCACAGGGCCACCCGGTCGGCCTCCTCGGCCGGCCAGAACGAGATGGGGTGGATGTCCTGGTACTTCTTGGGCGGGTTCTCGGCGTAGCGGATGGATCCGTCGGGCCGCTGCTCGAACCACTCGGGGTGCTCGTGCACCCAGGGGTGGTCGGGCGAGCACTGGAGGGCGTAGTCGAGGGCCACCTCGAGCCCGAGCTCGGCGGCCCGGGCCACGAACGCCTCGAAGTCGACCATCGTGCCGAGGTCCGGGTGGATGGCGTCGTGACCCCCCTCCTCGGCGCCGATGGCCCACGGGCTGCCCGGGTCGTCGGGGCCGGCCACCAGCGTGTTGTTGCGGCCCTTGCGGTGGGTGCGGCCGATCGGGTGGATGGGCGGGAGGTAGACGACGTCGAAGCCGAGGTCGGCCACGTAGGCCAGGTGCTCGGCCGCGCCCCGCAGGCCGCCGAAGGAGCGGGGGAACATCTCGTACCAGGCGGCGTGGGCGGCGAGCGGGCGATCGACCCACAGCGCCTGGGTGGCCGACGACGAGCGTCGGGTGTCGGGCACCCCGGCCACCAGCTCGGCCACGGCGGAGCTCATCGCCGGGGCCAACCTCACCTCGAGCTCGTCGTCGGCGCGGCGCAGCGCAGCAGCCGCGTCGCGCACCGCCTTCGCCCCGCTGCGGCCGGCGCCCCTGGCGAGCTCATCGAGGATGCGGGCTCCCTCCTCCAGCTCCAGCTCGACGTCGACACCGGCCTCGACCTTGACCTCGACCTCGTGGACCCAGGTGGCGTAGCGGTCGGTCCAGGCGTCCACCACGATCTGGTGGAAGCCGAGGTCGGTCGGGGTGATGACCCCGACCCACCGCTGCCGCGCCGGGTCGTCGACCAGCGGGGCGGACTGCCAGGCCTTGTCGCCCTGTCGGCGCCACCGGACCCGGGCGCCGAGCCGGTCGTGGCCGTCGGCCACCAGCACCGCGGACACCGGAACGGGCTGCCCGGCCACCGCCTTGGCCGGGAACCCGGCGGGGGTGGCGGGCCGGACGTCGTCGATGATGATCGGCGGGAGGAGGGCCATCAGCGATCCACCCGCTCCGACAGGACCTGACGGACCCGGGTGGCCACGTCGGAGGCGAGGACGTCCTCCAGCGGCTGGGGCAGGCTCCAGCACCAGCTCGGCCAGCCGGTGGTGGCGCCGGGCATGTTCGGTCGCTCGGACATGAGGGCGAGGTCCTCCAAGGTGGCGGCGACGAGGTGGGCCGGCGAGCCGGACAGGAGGGCGTGGAGGCGGACCGTGATCTCCTCGTCGGAGAGGTCGGCTCCGTCGTGGGCACCCACCCAGCCGAGGAGGCGGCCCACGGCGGCGCGGGTGCCGTCCTCGTTGGGGTGCAGGTCGAGGTCGAGCTGGTCGTCGAGGTCGCTGCCCGTCAGCAGGCCCCGGATGGTGGGCAGGTCGTGGGTGGTGATCGCGGCCATCGACCGCTCGGGGTAGCCGGCGGGTTCGTCCGGGCTGAGGGCCATCACCCGGTACGACAGGAGCCCGCGCTCGGCCATCGCCGTCCGGATGTCCGGCGACACCGTGCCGAGGTCCTCACCCACCACGAAGGCGTCGGCGCGGTGGGCCTCGATGGCGATCACGTCGAGCATCTCGTCGAGGTCGTAGCGGACGTAGACGCCCTCGTCCGGGTGGGCGTCGGCCGGGACCCAGTAGAGGCGCTCCATGCCCATGATGTGGTCGATCCGGATGCCGGCAGCGCCCCACAGCGAGGACCGCACGGCCCGGATCCACGGCTCGTAGCCCGCGGACCGGAGGCCCTCGGGGTGGTACGGCGGTAGCCCCCAGTCCTGTCCCTGGGTGTTGAAGGCGTCCGGTGGTGCGCCGATGCGGGTGCCGTCCAGCACGAAGGCGTCGGGCCAGAGCCACGTGTCGGCGCCGGGCTGCACGCCGACCGCCACATCGTGGACGATCACCTCTCCGGCGCGGTGGAGCTGGTCTTCGAGCTCCACCTGGAGCCAGGCGTGGAAGCGCTCCTCGTCGGTGGCCGGCCCGGTCAACGGCACGTCGACCGCCGGCGCCGGCTCCACCCCGGCTTCGGTGGCGGCGCACCACGCCGCGTAGCGGCGGTGGACCGGGTCGGCGAGCCATCGCTCGACCCGGGCCTGGACCCCCACGTCGGCCTGCTGGTCGAGCCAGATGGCACCGAGGGCGGCCCGCTTCGCGGCCCACACGCCGGGCCGGTCGACCAGCCGCTCCGCGTTGAGCGCCAGACCGGCGCGGCGCGACGGCTCCAGGTCGACGCGTTCGGCGCCGGGCAGCTCGTCGACGGCGAGGTAGAGGGGGCTGCGGAAGACCCTGCTGGACGCGAAGTACGGGCTGGGCTCCGGCTCCGCCACCGGGGCGGGCGCGTGGAGCGGGTTGATCATCACGTGGCCGCCGGGGCCGGCACTGGTGACCCACTCGGCGAGGCTGCGGGCGTCGCGGAGGTCGCCGTGACCCCAGCTCTGGCGGGATCGGGTGCCGTAGAGCTGGGACACGATGACCCAACCCGGGCGGGCTCCGGCGCTGGGGACCTGGCGGGGGGCGTGCAGGACGAGGATCGCGCCGTCGTCGCCGTCCATGCGGTGGTACCCGATCGGCAGGTCGTCGGGGACGCGATCGGCGATCACGAGCTCACCGCCGTCCTCGAGGTGCAGCGCCCGACCGGCGAAGGACCCGGCTTCGGCCCCGGCCTGGATCCGCCACACCCCGGCGACCGGTCCCGCCGCACGGGGCTCGGCGAGGATGGCGCGGATGCGGTCGATCGCCCACCCCGGGGAGGGGCGGTCCTCACCTCCGGCGGAGCGGTAGTGGGTGATCACCCTGTCGTCAGCCATGGCCTCCGCCGTCGAGGTCGTCGTGTGGGCCGGGGCCGGCCCGGCCTGCACTGCCTGCGATGTCCACGACCTTCCATGCTGCCTCAGATCCGCGCGTCGCCCGACCGCGGCGCGGCCTCGCATCGGGGCCGCTGGACAGCACTACCCGGGCGACGCGGATCTCATCCAGCGGGGGGGACGGTCCTCGCCGGGGGCGCCGCCGGTGCCGGATCCGGCTCAGTGGCCGCGGTCGATCCACTCCTCGAGGTGGGGGGCCTCGTCGCCGATGGTGGTGTCGTCTCCGTGGCCGGTGTGGACCACGGTCTCGGCCGGCAGGCCGAGCAGCTTGGTGCGGATGCTCTCGATGATCGTCGGGAAGTCGCTGAAGCTGCGGCCGGTGGCGCCGGGGCCGCCCTTGAAGAGGGTGTCGGCGCTGAAGAGCACGCCGGCCGCCGCGTCGTAGAGGCACAGCCCGCCCGGGGTGTGGCCCGGGGTGTGCAGCACGAGCAGCTCGTGGCCGCCGACGTCGAGCACGTCGCCGTCACGCAGGTCGCGGTCCCAGCGCCGGTCGGGGTAGACGTGCGCCCAGAGCTCGGCGTCGTCGGGGTGCATGAGGATCGGCGCCCCGGTGGCCTCGGCGAGGGCGGCGGCCGCGTTGATGTGGTCGTTGTGGCCGTGGGTGGCGACGATGGCGGTGACCTCGCGGCCCCGCAGCGCCTCCAGGATCGGTCGATGGTCGTGGGCCGCGTCGACGACCACGACCTCGGTCTCGTCGCCGACCAGCCACACGTTGTTCTCGACCTCGAAGTCCTCACCGTCGATGGAGAACGTCCCGGCGGTCACCACCTGCTCGATCGCCATCAGAGCACCACCACCGAGCGCAGGACCTCGCCCCGCTCCATCTTGTGGAACGCCTCCTCGACCTCGTCGAGGGCGATGGTCTCCGACACGAACCGATCGAGGGGAAGGCGACCCTGGAGGTGCAGGTCGACGAGCATCGGGAAGTCCCGCGACGGGAGGCAGTCGCCGTACCACGACGGCTTGAGGCGACCGCCCCGGCCGAAGAAGTCGATCATCGGGAGGTCGATGCGCATCTCCGGGTTCGGCACGCCCACCTGCACGAGGGTGCCGGCCAGGTCCCGGGCGTAGAACGCCTGCTCGAACACGGCCGGGTGGCCGACCGCTTCGATGCACACGTCGGCCCCGTTCCCGTCCGTGAGCTCCTGGATGGCCGCCACGGGATCGGTGCTGGACGCGTCGATGACGTGGGTGGCGCCGAAGCCCCGGGCCAGCTCCAGCTTGCGGGGATCGAGGTCGACGGCGATGACCTTGGCGGCGCCGGCCAGCACCGCGCCGGCGATGGCGGCGTCGCCCACCCCGCCGCAGCCGAAGACGGCCACCGAGTCACCGCGGGTGACCTCCCCGGTGTAGAGGGCGGCGCCGATGCCGGCCATCACGCCGCAGCCGAGGAGGCCGGCCACCTCCGGCTTCACGCCGGTCGGCACCTTCGTGCACTGCCCCGCCGCCACGAGGGTCTTCTCGGCGAACGCACCGAGCCCCAGGGCCGGCGACAGGGGTTCACCGTCCAGGGTCATCTTCTGGGTGGCGTTGTGGGTGGCGAAGCAGTACCAGGGGCGCCCCCGCCGACAGGCCCGGCACTCGCCGCAGACGGCTCGCCAGTTGAGGACGACGAAGTCCCCCGGGGCCACCTCGGTGACGCCCTGCCCCACCGCCTCCACGACGCCGGCCGCCTCGTGGCCGAGGAGGAACGGGAACTCGTCGTTGATGCCGCCTTCTCGGTAGTGGAGGTCCGTGTGGCACACGCCGCAGGCCTGCACCTGGACGAGCGCCTCGCCCGGACCGGGATCGGGGACCTCGATCTCGACCACCGACACCGGTGCCTTCACCTTCGTCGCCACGACCGCTCGAACCGTCTGCGCCACCAGGGGCCTCCTCGCTCGACTCCGGTCGGACCGTAGCCGTGCGGCGCGCCAGGTGAGACGCCTGACCGGCGACGGCCCGCGGAGCCGGTCGATAGGGTCGGGCGCCATGAGGTCCCTCCGCAGCTTCACCGTCCGGCCGTCGCTCCCCGAGGAGCTGGTGGCGCTCGAGGAGCTCGCCATGAACCTGCGCTGGTCGTGGGACGAGCGCACCCGGGACCTGTTCCGCTGGGTCGATCCCGACGCCTGGGACGCCACGGTGCACGACCCGGTGCGACTGCTCGGGGTCGTCTCCCGCGAGCGCCTCGACGCGCTCGTCGAGGACCCGGGCTTCATGGGCTTCCTCGGCGAGGTGCGCGAGGAGCTCCGCCGCTACCTGGATCGGGACCGCTGGTTCCAGTCCCGCACCGGCACGCCGCTGCGCTCGGTGGCCTACTTCTCTCCTGAGTTCGGGATCGCGGAGGCGCTGCCGCAGTACTCCGGGGGCCTCGGGGTGCTGGCCGGCGACCACCTGAAGGCGGCCAGCGACCTCGGTCTGCCGCTGGTGGGCATCGGCCTCATGTACCGGCACGGCTACTTCCGCCAGTCGCTCTCGGGGGACGGCTGGCAGCAGGAGGTGTACCCGGACCTCGACCCGCACGCCATGGCGCTGAACCTCTGCGAGGGGGTCCAGGTGGAGGTGGACCTCGGGGGCAGCCCGCTCCTGGCCCGGGTCTGGCGGGCCGACGTGGGGCGCATCCCGCTCTACCTGCTCGACGCCGACATCGACGAGAACCCCCCGGAGATGCGCGAGATCACCGACCGGCTCTACGGGGGCGACACCGAGCACCGGCTGCGCCAGGAGATCCTCCTCGGCATCGGTGGTGTGCGGGCCCTCGACGCACTCGGCGTCGATGCCCAGGTGTTCCACACCAACGAGGGCCACGCCGGGTTCCTCGGCCTGGAGCGGGTCCGTCAGCTCGTGGTGGACGAGGGCCTGGCGTACCCGGAGGCGATCGAGGCGGTGCGGGGTGGGTGCATCTTCACCACCCACACCCCGGTGCCGGCGGGCATCGACCGGTTCCCCCGAGAGCTCATCGAGCGGTACTTCCAGGGGTGGGCCGACGAGGTGGGGATCCCCCTGGACGACCTCATGGCGATCGGCCACCGCCCCGGCGACGCCCCCGATGAGCGGTTCAACATGGCGGTGATGGGGATGCGCCTGGCCGGCCGGGCCAACGCGGTGGCCAAGCTGCACGGCGAGGTCAGCCGCGACATGTTCGCCGACCTCTGGCCAGACGTGCCGATCGAAGAGGTCCCCGTGGGCTCGGTCACGAACGGGGTCCATGCCCACACCTGGACGTCCCCCGAGATGGCCGACCTGTTCACCCGCTACGTCCTCCCGCAGTGGCAGGAGGCCGGCCCGGACCGCTGGGAGCGGCTGACCGACGCCAGCGACGACGAGGTGTGGCGAGCCCGCGAGCAGGGCCGGGAGCAGCTGGTGGCCTTCGTCCGCCAGCGCCTGCGGGCACAGCTGGTCGGCCGGGGCCTGTCGGCCTCCGACGTGGAGTGGACCGACTCGGTGCTGGACCCCAAGGCCCTCACGATCGGCTTCGCCCGCCGCTTCGCCACCTACAAGCGGGCCAACCTCCTCCTGTCCCAGCCGGAGCGGCTGAAGGCGCTCCTGCTGTCGAGCAACCGGCCGGTGCAGCTGGTGTTCTCCGGCAAGTCCCACCCGGCCGACGAGAGCGGCAAGGAGCTGATCCGCCAGATCACGGCGTTCGCCGCCGACCCGGAGGTCCGCCACCGGATCGTGTTCGTCGAGGACTACGACATCGCCGTGGCCCGCGCCCTGCTGCGAGGGTCCGACGTGTGGCTCAACAACCCACGACGGCCGCAGGAGGCGTGCGGCACCTCGGGCATGAAGGCCGCGCTCAACGGTGCCCTGAACCTCTCGATCCTCGACGGCTGGTGGGACGAGTGCTTCGACGGAGAGAACGGCTGGGCCATCTCCTCGGCCGAGGACATCGAGGACCTCGATCGTCGCGACGAGGTCGAGGCGGGCTCCCTGTTCGACCTCCTGGAGCGCCAGGTGGTGCCCCTGTTCTACGAGCGGTTCCAGGGGCCCGTGCCGCGGAAGTGGGTCGCCCGGGTGAAGCGATCGCTCATCACGCTCGGACCGTTCGTGACCGCCACCCGCATGGTGGGCGACTACACGGCGGCGCTCTACGAGCCGGCCGCCGCACAGGCCGACGCGATGGTGGCCGACGCCCACAAGCGGGCTCGTGAGCTCGCCGCCTGGAAGGCCGACGTGGCGGCCGCGTGGGAGGCCGTGCGGGTGGAGCACGTCGACCTCGACGACGCCGTGGCCGAGATCGGCACCACCCGTGAGGTGCGGGCCACGGTCGCGCTCGGGTCGCTGCGCCCCGACGACGTGGAGGTCCAGCTCATCCACGGCGTCGAGCGCCAGGGCGGCGAGCTGGCCGAGACCGAGGTCGTGCCGATGGCGCCGGCCGGCGAGGCCGACGGCGGCCCGCACCCCTACTCGGTGCGCTTCACCTGCGAGCAGGCCGGACGCTACGGCGTCACGGTGCGGGTGGTGCCCCGGCACCCCGATCTCGTCACGCCGGCCGAGCTCGGCCGGGTGGCCTGGGCCGGCGCGCCCGAGCCGGACGGTACCCCGGCGGCCTGACCCGCCAGGCAGGCCAGGTTCCGGTGGGCGAAGCCTAGCGACCGGTGAACTCGGCCTTCCCGGGGCCGTGCTCGAGGAACGACCGCACGCCGATCGCCGCGTCGTCGGTGGTGAACACCTCGGCGAAGAGCTGCTGCTCGAGGTCGAGGCCGCCGTTGAGGGTGATGTCGAGGCCCCGGTCGATGGCTCGCTTGGCCAGCCCCTGCGCGACCACCGCGCCGCCGGCGATCGCCGACGCCTTGTCGAGCGCGCGGTCGAGCTCGGTGCCGGCCTCGACGACCTCGTCCACCAGCCCGATGGCGAGCGCTTCGTCGGCCCGCACCTGCCGGCCGGTGAAGACGAGGTCCTTCGCCTTGGCCGGGCCGACCAGCCGAGCGAGGCGCTGGGTGCCGCCGCCCCCGGGGATGATGCCGAGGAGGATCTCGGGCTGGCCCAACCGGGCCTTCTCGCTGGCGATGCGGAAGTCGCAGGCGAGGGCCAGCTCGCAGCCGCCCCCCAGGGCGAAGCCGGAGATGGCCGCGATGGTGGCCCGCGGGATGTCGGCCACCGCGTTCAGCGCCCGCAGGAAGTGCTGGCCGAGCAGCTCGGCCTCGGCCCGGCTGATGACCTGGGTGGGGTCCTCGGTGGAGCGGAACTCCGAGATCTCGGCGCCCGCCGCGAAGATCCGCTCGCCCCCCGTCACCACAACGGCTCCGGGCGGATCGTCCTGGAGGGCGAGGGCCGCCCCCTCGAGCTGGCGGAGCAGCTCCTGGGACAGCGCGTTGACCTTGCCGTTCTGGAGTCGCAGCACCGCCACCCCGTCGGGTCGGCGCTCGACGTGGACGAGACCTTCGGACATGGGCGCCGACGCTACCCCGGTGCTCGCGCCGTCCCGAAGCCGGTCCCTCGACCGGCCGAGCCGTCGAGGAGGTGCTCGGCTGCCGTCCAGGGGTCCACGGCCCGAGCCTCGACGTCCCCCGCGATCGCCGCCAGCCGACCGGCCGCGACGCCCTCGACCCGCTCGCGGACGAGCGCCGCCATGATCTCGACCAGCTCGGTGGCCACCCGGCGGCGACGGCGCTCGGCCAGCCCACCGGCCTGTTCGAGGTGGGCGCGATGGGCCTGCACGACCTCCCACAGCTCGTCCACGCCGTCGCCGGTGGAGGCGACCGTCTCGACGATGGGTGGGCGCCACCGGTTGCCCACGGTCAGGTCGAGCATGCGGTCCAGGTCGCGCCGGGTGTCGGCCGTGCCCGGCCGGTCGGCCTTGTTGATGACGAACACGTCGGCGATCTCGAGGAGCCCCGCCTTGTTGGCCTGGACGGCGTCACCCCAGCCCGGGTTGACGACCACCACCGTCGTGTCGGCGGCACCGGCGATCTCGACCTCGACCTGGCCGACGCCCACCGTCTCCACCAGCACCCAAGGCCACCCGGTGGCGTCGAGGACCCGGATCGCCTCGAGGGTGGCGAGCGAGAGGCCACCGAGGTGGCCGCGGGTGGCCATGGAGCGGATGTACACCCCGGGATCGCCGGCCTGGTCCTGCATGCGGACCCGATCGCCGAGGATGGCGCCGCCGGTGAACGGCGATGACGGGTCGACCGCCAGGACCGCGACCGCCTGGTCGTCGGCCCGGATCCGGCTGGTGAGGGCGTTGGTGAGCGTGGACTTGCCCGCCCCCGGTGCCCCGGTCAGACCGAGGGTGTAGGCGGAGCCTCCGAGCGGGTGGGTGAGCCGGCCCACGGCCCGGCCCTCCGGCCCGCCCCGCTCCACCAGCGAGAGGAGCCGGGCGAGGGCCGCCCGTTCGCCCGAACGGGCGCGGTCGAGGAGGTCGGAGGGGTCTGAGGGTGTCGGGGCCATGCCCGGCCGACGGTAGCGGCGGCGCGCGCGCCTAGAGCGAGACGGGGGTCTCGTCGAGCAGCGTCTCGCCGACGTTGACCACCTCGGTGACGCCCTCGACCCGGTCCTTCAGGATCCGCTCGATCCCCGCCTTGAGGGTGACGGTGGACGCCGGGCAGCTCACGCACGCCCCGACGAGCTCGACCGACACGATCCCCTGCTCGGCGTCGACCCCCCGGAGGTAGATGTCACCGCCGTCGGCCTGGATGGCCGGCCGGATCGCCTCGATGGTGGTCTTGACCTTGTCCTCGTCGAGCACGGTGCTCCTCACGGTGCGGGGGGTCCCTCATGGTCCCACGCCTCGGCCGGCGCGGACCACCTCACCCTGGTGCAACGTCCCGGCACCGATCTGTGTTCCCGGAGCGGTGCTCGTACGATGCGCGCCCATGTCCACCGGGCTCGACGCACCTGCCGGCCCGGTCACCCGGGTGCGCCGACCGGTGGGCCGCGCCGCCGGGCTGGCGGCGGCCCTCGTCGTGGTGCTGGCCGACCCGGCGGCTGCCCACCAGGTGGGCAACGGCGCCATGCCGGCCCCACCGTGGCTCCTCGCGTACCTCGGTGCCTTCGCCGTGGGCGCCACCGCCCTCGTCCTGCGCAGCTCGTGGCCCCGCCCTCGCTTCGCTCACCGTCGCCCGGCCGCCGAAGGCACCGCCCCGCCAGCACCCGTCGGGGTCGGGAACCTCATCGGCGTCGTGCTGCTCCTGCTGGTGCTCGCCGCCGCCGTGCTCGGCCCTGACTCGGGGGCCGCCAACATCGCCCCGGTGGCGGTGCTGGTGGTCTGGTGGGTGGGGCTGCCGCTGGCGGCGCTGCTCCTGGGCGACGTCATGCGGGCGGTCAACCCGTTCGTCGGCCTGGTCCGCATCGCCGAGCGGACCGGCGCCGGGTCGGGGGCGGCAGGGGCGACGGCGCCCACCTGGATCCCGGCGGCCTTCCTGTTCACCTTCGGCTGGTTCTTCGTGGCCTACCACCGGCCCGGGTCGCCTCGGGCCGTGGCCGTGCTCCTCGTCCTCTACAGCCTCGCCGCGGTCGGGGCCGGCCTGCGCTGGGGGAGCCGCTGGCTGGCCACCGGTGAGGGCTTCGGCGCCCTCTCGGCCGCCGTGTCGACGGTGGCGCCCGTGCGCCGCTCGCCGGCGCCGGCGGGCACGGCGGCGCTCATGGTGGTGTGGCTGGGGAGCGTCGTGTTCGACGCCTTCGCCAGCACGCCGTTCTGGGAGGACGTCGCCGCGGACGTCACCGGGTGGGAGCGGACCCTGCGCAGCACGGCCGGTCTGGTGTGGATGACCGCCGTCGTGGCCGGGCTCTACCTCGGAGCGCTGGCGTTCGGAGCCTGGTGGGCCGGACGCCACCGGGGCGAGGACGATCCGGGACGGCCCCGGGACCCGCGGGTGGTCCTGGGGGTGGCGCTGGTCCCGGTGGCGCTGGCCTGGTTCGTCGGGCACGACCTGACCCTCCTGCTCTTCGAGGGCCAGAACTTCATCGCCCTGCTCTCCGACCCGATCGGGCGGGGCTGGGACCTGGCCGGCACGATCAGCCAGACCGTCGACTACGGCCTCGCCCAGGCGGCCTGGGTGCCCTGGGTCCAGGTGACCGCCGTCCTCGGGGGCCACCTCGCCGCCGTCGTGATCTCCCACGACGCCGCGCTGGCGCTCCGTCGCCGCAGGGCCGCGTCCGCGCTCACCACCAGCCTGTCCGTCGCGATCGCCGCCTCCGTGGCCATGGCCGCCCTCCTGGTGCTCGGATGACCGCGGCCGGGCTGACCTCGGCGATGGCCCACCAGGGCGGGTGGGACGAGATCCTGCTCGTGCTGCTCCCCATCGGGATCTTCGCCGGGCTGCTGGCGGTGGCGAACCGGCGGGCCTCGCGGATGGCCGTCCCCGGCACCGAGGACCCGCCTCGGCCCGACCCTCTCGACGAGTCCGGCGACGACCCGACAGACGCCCCGCCCCCGACCCCGTGAGCCGGGTCCGCACGCTCTCGAGGACCTGGACGAGGGAGGAGGCGGCGGCCGCCAAGCTCGACCGGCCCCGCGACGACGTCCTGACCGAGCAGCCAGCGCCCTCCGCGGGGATCGACCACCGGTTCACGCTCGCGGCCGGCCCCTTCCTCCGCTACGAGCGCCGGTTGCACACCGGCGGCGACGGCTCGGTGCGCGAGGAGATCGAGCACCGCCTCCCGCCGCTGGTCGTCCCCCCCTTCACCTGGCTCTACCGCGCCGCCCTGCGGCGCCGACCCCGGCACGGCGGTCGGCCGTTCTGGGCACCGCCCGAGCCTCCGGACGCGACAGCAGCGAACGCCCTCGGGGGCCTCTGCCTCCTGGCCGTCGCCTTCGGCTACCTCGGCTCGCTCCTCACGCAGACGGTCACGTTCGCGGCCGACGAGCTCGGGGCCGACAAGGCGGCCCAGGGCACCACCCTCGCCGGGGTCCGCATCGGCGTGCTCGGCGCGGTCGCCCTCACCGCCCTCGCCGACCGCCGTGGACGGCGCCGGGTGCTGCTCGCCACCGCCGTGGCGGCCTGCGTCGTCACCGCCGCCACCGCGCTCGTCCCGGGGATGGTCGCGCTCGGCGGGGCGCAGACGGTCGTCCGGGCGCTGACGACGGCCGGTGCGGTGCTCCTGGCCGTCCAGGTGGCCGAGGAGATGCCGGCCGGCTCGCGCGCCTACGGCGTCAGCCTGCTCAGCATGGCCGGCGCCCTCGGCGTGGGGATGGCGCTGTGGGCGCTGCCCCTCGCCGACACCGGTGAGGGGGGCTGGCGGCTGCTCTTCGGGCTCGGGCTGCTCTGGCTCCCGCTCGTGGCCTACGTCGGTCGGCACCTCGAGGAGAGCCGGCGGTTCCAGGCCACCCACGCCGATGCCCCCGTGGTCGGGCACGGCCGCCGCTTCTGGCTCCTGGCCGTCTCGGCGCTGCTGCTCAACCTCTTCACGGCCCCCGCGTCGCAGCTCATGAACGAGTTCCTCCGCGACGAGCGGGGGTTCTCGGCGGCGCGGATCAGCCTCTTCACGATCCTGACCAACACCCCCGGCGGCATCGGCATCCTCGTCGGTGGCCGGCTGGCCGACGTCCGGGGTCGGCGCCTGGTCGGTGCCGTCGGCGTGCTGGGCGGCACCGTCATGACCGTCGCCATGGTCCTCGCCGCCGGGTGGCCGATGTGGACGTTCTCGGTGGTCGGTGCCGTCGTGGGCGCGGCCACGGTGCCGGCGCTCGGCGTGTACGGCCCGGAGCTGTTCCCCACGTCGCTGCGAGGGCGGGCCAACGGCGTCATCTCGGTGCTGGGGGTGGCCGGCGGGGTGATCGGGCTGCTGGCTGCCGGCCACCTCGCTGAGCGCTGGGACGGGCTCGGCCCGGCGCTGGCGCTGCTCGCCATCGGCCCGCTGCTCATGGCGGCGCTCGTGCTCATCGCGTACCCCGAGACCGCGCACCGCGAGCTCGAGGAGCTCAACCCCGAGGACCGCGCCCCGGACCCTCGCCCGGCGATGCCGTCGGACCAGGCGTCGTCGGTAGATTGACCGCCATGTCGCAGCCCCCCCTCCGGCGTCGGCGCCGCGCCTTGGCCCTCCTGGTCTCCCTGGGGGTCCTCGTCGGCGCCTGCTCCAGCGAGCGGCCCGAGCTGGCCGAGGAGCCGGAGTCCACCACCACCACCGAGCCGACGACCACCACCGAGGCCGCCGCACCGGCGGCGCAGCGGGCCCAGGCCACGGGCGAGGCCGTCGACCTCTACGCCAGCGCCGACGCGCCGGAGCCCGACCGCCAGCTCACCGCCGCCGAGGCCACCTCGGCCCCCGGGATCCCGATCGTGTTCCTCGTCAAGGACGAGGCCGACGACCGCTACGAGGTGTACCTGCCGGTCCGGCCGAACGGGAGCACCGCCTGGGTCGACAAGGACGACGTCGAGGTGGCCACGGTCCGACACCGGATCGAGGTGGAGATCGCGGCCCACCGGATCCGGGTCTTCGAGGACGACGAGGTGCTGGTCGACGAGCCGGTGGGCGTGGGTCGCGACGACCGCCCCACCCCCGGCGGGATCTACTACATCAAGGAGCTGCTCCAGCCGCCGGACCCGAACGGCGCCTACGGCGTCTACGCCTACGGCCTCAACGGGTTCTCCGACGTGCTGACCAGCTTCAACGGTGGCGAGGGCGTCCTCGGCATCCACGGCACCAACGAACCCGACAAGCTCGGCCAGGACGTGTCGAGCGGCTGCATCCGCCTGCACAACGACGTCATCGACCGGCTCGTCAACGAGATCGGCCTGCCGCTCGGCACGCCGGTCGAGGTCATCGCCTAGCGCCTCAGAGGGCGCGCACCCACTCGGCCACCGAGACCGCCACCTCGTCGTCGGCCCGCCGCAGGTCGTGGGCCTTGCCGTCGACCCACCTCTGGGTGACCGGGCCCGGGATGGCCGCGGTGTGGTGCTCGAGCTCCTCCGGCGAGCCGAAGGCGTCGCGGGTGCCCGAGACGAACAGGCAGGGCAGGTGGAGCTGCGGGAAGTGCTCGACCCGGAGCCGGTCCGGCTTGCCCGGCGGGTGCAGGGGGTAGCTGATGAGGACGAGCGCCGCGGCCCGCAGGCCCTCGGCCACCGCCATCGAGCACATCCGTCCGCCCATGGATCGACCGCCGAGCGCCAGGCGTCCTGCCGGGGTGCCCGTCTCGGCGGCCAGCGCCTCGGCCTCCTCCACCACCGTGGCGATCAGCTTCGGTGCACGATCGGGGGCCCGACGGCCCTCCCGTCGGTAGGGGAAGTCCCGGCGGGCCACGGGCATCGGGGCGAGGGCCTGCTCGATGGCCTGGAGGCTCGGGTGGTCGGCCGAGCTGCCGGCACCGGGGAACAGCAGGAGCGCCTTCGGCGAGGACCGGCCCATCTCGGTCCTCGAGCTCCTGTACCCGCTGATGCAGGCGTACGACTCCGTGATGGTGCG
>Ga0208490_100846_pt1 | contig 14689 bp, 10 predicted proteins | sample SubbioAug_CSWold_FD_184818 | JGI IMG/M metagenome (GOLD analysis project Ga0208490, IMG submission 184818) | Serpentinite rock and fluid subsurface biosphere microbial communities from McLaughlin Reserve, California, USA - CR11Aug_CSWold (SPAdes) | ecosystem: Environmental > Terrestrial > Deep...
TCATTAAGATCATTGTCCATGTTGCTTCTTTAAGGATTATTGCATCCATAGATTTAAATGCCCAATAAAATGGTGACCAGTAAAGGAATGGTTGCCATTTTGCACTTAAGAATATCGCTCCGAATATGGAACCTAAAACTGGAACAAAAATCATCTTTAATGAAGATATTCCAGCTAGAATGTTATCATTTGTAACTCCTATGGAAAAACCGATTACTATACTAATTACTGCAATAGATATAGTTGTAACTAGGACCATTAAATAATTAATGTTTCCAAAGTTTAATACAATTAGCATTCCTATTGCATGGAATATTGGAAGCAAGAAACCAATAAGACCTTTTCCTATGACATACTCACTTCTTTTAACAGGTGAAACATTCATTGCAGTTAAAGTTTTATCCGTCTTTTCTTCAATCAAGTTTATAAGGATAACCATTCCACCTAATACACTCATAAATATGGCTAACAAACTACCACCATATTGCTTAAGTGGTGAAAGTATCCAACCTACATCAGATATCCTTACCTGTACTGGTAATTCTAGATCCTGATTTTCATATGATGTGACAATCAAATCCAATAGATCCACAGTTCCTTGGGTTTCATTCCCCTGCTGATAAACTACATATTCTCCGTCCTTCATGGAAAGACCAAATATATCATCTGTTTTTTCTACTCTATCATTCATTTTTTCAAATGAATCAAATGTTTCTACCTTTGCATAGTCTTCCAAGTATACTATCATATCTTGACTAATACTTTCATCTACAGCTACATTGACAGTTATACTGCCAACTGAGGTTGTCATCATCTTTAAAATAAAGGCCAAAATAAAGGGGAAGACAATGATGTATAAAACCATATAATCTCTCATTCCAGACTTAACATCTCTTTGTAAAATTCTAAATATTTTACTGAACATCTTCTCCCCTCCTTAGGTAGTTAATGTTTTCTTATATCTTTCATTTGCAAGTAGGAAAAATACTATTGCAAGGATAGAAAATAATGCAATATTAGTATAAATATATTTTAGATTTGGTTTTTCTAAAAACACTTCTCTAAAAGCAAATAACATTGGATAAGATGGAATTATCCTTATGATAAGTGGTGAAAAGCTTGGTAAAAAGTATGAAATTGATGCAAAGGCAAATGCCATTATTGTTATATATAATGCACCCATAGCTTTAATTACATTGTCGTAAAAACTAGCTATAAACAAACCAACTGCAGAACCAAATAAGTTTGAGGCTATTAGTAATATACTTAAGTGGATATAATGAGGTTTAAGTCCAGCCACTAAAATTGTGGTTAATAACCCTGTAATAAGTCCCGTAACCAGTATTATCCCCGCTTTACTTAGCAAGTATTCCCACACTCTTGAAGGAGTTACAGCAAATGCTCTTATTGTTCCTTCATCTTTATCCATAAATATATATGCTGCTATGATAAATAACCCCATGAATGCTGAATTTATAACTAAAAATACTGGCAGCATACTAATTCTGTCTGACAACCTCTCACTGTTTTCATCCAATGTTACAAAAGATACTTTGGATTCATACTCAGGTAATTGCATTATCATATCAACTGTTAGAGCTTTTTCAATAACATTTCTGAATCTTTCACTTTCATATCCTTGAAGGGTTATGTCATAAACCATCTTTCCTTCCTGGAGTAGAATAGCTCCTCCTATTGAATTTCTGTCTTCTTCTAATAGTTTTGGTATGTCTTCTTTATTATCCACAATGATTATTTCATCCATTGTTGCACTTGATAATTCTCTCCCTAAATCTGTCTGTAATAGAGCAGGGTCAAAATATATATACGCTTTTGCACTGGATGAAAAATTTTCAGGAACTACAAATAATAAAACTAATACTATTATTAAGGCCATTATTATCTCTATATAAATATAGAAGGTTTTAAATGAAACTTTTAAATCTTTTAAAAAGCTGGTTAAAAGACGCATTATAACAACCCCCTACCTGTTACCTTTATAAAGATTTCTTCCAATGTAGCCTCCTTTGTATGCATTAGTTCAATTTCATAGTTATTGATTATATGATTTAGTTTGTGCTTGTCCTCTTCTTTAATCATTGATAGAGATTCCTTTTTAAGCTCACCATCTAGTTTATACTCAACTCCTACAAATTTTTCTCCATATTGTAATTTTAGATTTCTTGGAGAATCCACTAGCTTTAATACTCCATCGATTATAAAACCAACTCTATCGCAAAGCTCATCTGCAATGAACATATTATGAGTTGTTAAAAATATGGTTTTACCCTCTTTATGTTTTTCCTTGATGATATCCTTAATCTGACTTGCAATAGCAGGGTCTAATCCAGTTGTTGGCTCATCTAAAAACCAAACTTCCGGGTTATTTATCATGCTTCTTACAAAAGTAAGCCTGTGTTTCATACCCTTAGAAAATGTAGCTGCTCTTTTATTAGCAACATGATCGATTCCAGCAATTTTCAGCAAATCCATTGAATTAAGGGTTGGAACATCAAAAAGCTTTTTGTAAAATTCTAGATTCTCCAATGCAGTTAGTTTATTATAAACATTAGACTGCTCAAAACTTACACCTATCTTGTTAAACATCTCTCTTGGTGGCTTTTTCATATCATATCCAGCCACTGTAGCACTTCCTTTTTGCATTGGTAAAAGACCTGTTAATATTCCTTGTGTTGTAGATTTTCCTGCTCCTGAAGGACCTAAAAACCCAAATACCTCTCCTTTTTCAACTTGAAAACTAACATCTTTTACTGCATAGTTTTCATCCTTGGTATAGGAGTAAAAAAGATTCTCAACTTTAATCAAAACAATCCCCTCCTTTGGAATTAGCCATTCCATATTGTATAAAATCAATAAATTTATCAATAGTTTCCATCATTGTTATTGAGTACTGATGTATATCACTTTTTTTCATGTGGTAATCCGCAACTGCTATGTTTAAATTGGTTAGTAGGTATGAAGCCATTTCTAAATCAATTTCGTCTCTAACTTCACCTCTATCTTTTGCAGCTTGTAAAATTTGTAAAAACACTACATCAGATTTTGCCTTGTTTTCTTTCATTATTTCTTTGTATATTTCATTATTTTGATCAAGAAGTAATTTATTACCAATTTCCAGAAGTTTGGGATGTTCTAAAGCAAAGGTTAATCCTGATTTATACATCTCTCTTAGTAGTGTAAAAACATCTACACCAAATGGATTCATAATCGTTGGTGTCATATACTCAAGCTTCTTTTTGACTATAATGTCCATAATATGCATATAAAGATCTTTTTTGTCTTTAAAGTACTGATAAAAGCTTCCTTTGGCAATTTCAGCTCCTTCTACTATTCTGTTTACAGAAGCAGAATCAAAATTAAAAGTTGAGAATTCATCTATGGCAGCTTCTTCAATTCTTGTTCTCTTCTCCAATGAAAGATTGAAAAATGTATCCTTTGGCATCCTATCACCTCCTATGACTTTAAAGTCATGTGACTCTTTAGTCATATTTTATCACCTCATTTAATTAACGTCAATAAAAAGGATGAAAATATTCACTAAAAAAATGAATTTTCATCCTTATAATTATCTACGATTATGCAATACTTAATTTCTGATATTTACTAATTATCTTATTAATGTCAATTTAAATTAAGCTTCAAAGGAATATACAAATCTTCATGCCATTTTAGATAAGGATATGTTTCTCCAATTACTATATCCCACTTAGTTCCAAAAGAAAATCCTATTAGACTCATTGGATTTGCAATATCTTCATTGCTTAAATGAGTACCTACACCTTGATGAACAGTGTTACTCACATCTATATTATAGTAAGCAGCTAGAAGCACTAGCTCATTTATTTGACCTACTAACCCGTCTTTTATATTTCCCAGAACCACACCGGATGAATATACTCTCTCTACTGTATTCATATTCCCAGTATTTCCAATAATTCCACCCACATAATTGCTGCCTTCAACGATCCCCATATTATATGAATCACTCATAATCTCATAAGCAATACTTCCAACAAGACCTCCAATAAAGTCATTGCCCTTCACATGGCCTATATTTACTGCTTCAGTTATTCCTAGTCTAGAGTGAGAACTTCCACCAACGGAATAACCTATTACTCCACCTACATATTTTATTCCAGTTATACTACCTTCATTAAAAACTTGATTAACAACTCCCCTATTAAATCCGACTATTCCTCCAACATAATCCGTTCCTACTATAGTTCCCTTATTATGAGCTAGATATAAGTCTACAAAGAAATTATCAGACTCTAAATAATATTGACCAGCTATTCCACCTACATTGTTTCTACCTATAACATTCGCCTCATTTAAAACCTTACCTAAAAAGTTTACCCTTGAATAGCCTGCAATTCCTCCAACATTATCAACACCTTGAATTAAAGAATTACTACCAATAGTTTTAACTATTTCTACATCAGAAATAATTCCCTGCCAATGATAACCTGTTAAAGCCCCAACATAATGATTTCCTTTTACAATAGGATCTATTATTGTTAGATATCTAATATTACCAACACTGTTTCCAAATAATCCAACTTCATTCAAGGTACTATCAATTCTTAAGTTGGATATGGAATAGTTATTTCCATCAAGATTACCTGAAAATCTATTTGCAGCATCTCCTAATGGAACCCAATTAGTGAAATTAGATAAATCAATATCATTAACCAGGATATAGCTACTCTTTACTCCCATTGTTATATATTGTCTCTCCCATTTTGTTCCTTGTCCAAAAAGCTCCCCTTGTGGATATTCATTTCTTATTCTATTGAGTTCTTCTCCATTTGCTATTGGTATATAATAACCAAACTCTATCAATTCATCTGCATGTTTTTCCTGTTCACTTGGATCTTCAGGATCCTCTGGGTCTATTACATTTGTCTCAAGCTTAAAATTCTTTATCTTATTTCCATCTACAACAACAGTATAAACCCCTGCTTCATTATCTGTATCATTAAATGGAATTAAATCATAAAGATTAAATAACAAACTACCACTACTACCAATTTCTATCTTTTCGCTTCCAAGAATGGTTCCCTTGCTACCAGGAGCTTTAACTACAACATCATATATTCCTGGCATAAAATTATTGACACTAACAAATACACTATTTTTGTTTTCAAACAATGGATTGTTACCTTGTACATTTTCTTCTGATAATACTAGATGTATGGTACCAGGAGACTTGTTTGCAAAAGTTACTCCCATACTTAATATCATCGCTAAAATCAAAACAAAGGTTAGTAGACCTCTCCTCTTAATTAACACCTTACTTCCTCCTCCTATTATTTTACAAAACACTTAGTAATTCTATCCCCATGTTTAAGATCCCCTAAGTTAATCTGTGAGTGTACTTCTTTATGTACTCAATAAAATAATAGGCTATTACAGAATATTCTGTTATTTAAGATTTTTATATTTATTAAATACCCATTGTTGTTGACTGTATTCATCGGTATAACACGGTAATATGTAAATTTTTTGTAATATTTTGATTCCCAGTCATAATCTAATCAATTAGAAATTCCAGCTAGAGATTTTATTTATTATACCCCATCAGTTAGCTAAGACTTTATTTGATAATTAGTTATAGTTCTTTTGAAAAAATAATATATACAAAAAAGAAGATAGAAAAAATCTATCTCCTAATCATTTGCTTTAAGTGAATCTACCATTTTAATGTTTCTTAATTTTTTACTCATAAAAATATTAACTATAAAGGAAAAAACCATAGTTACTACAAAAGCTAAAACATAGCTACTTAGATTAATCCCTCTACCAAACATAAAGTCAGGATCTTCAACAGTTAATACTATAAAAGAATGCATATATTTTCCTAGTAATAATCCTACCAATATGCCAATTATTGCCAATATTGTTATTTCTTTAAAAATATAGTTTGAAACCTCTTTATTGTGGTATCCAAGTACCTTTAATGTTGCCAGCTCTTTCTTTCTCTCATTAATGTTGATATTTGTTAAATTGTATAACACGATAAAAGCAAGTAACCCAGATGCTAGAATTATAACTATAACTATATAATCTATACTTTCAACTAGATTCGCAAATGTGTTTCTTGTTTGAGCTATAATATCTGCATTTAAAACCTGTTCTAGTGGTAGTAGTAATCCAATTAAATCTTCCTTAATACTTAAGTCTTCAACACCTGTTTTGATGTATATGACATTTGCATTTGAACCTTCATTAAAAAAGACCTTATACACTGATTCCTCTATATAAATATAGTTTCCAAGATAATTTTCTGTTATGTCTCCTACCTTTAATTCGATAAACTTTCCTTCACTGGTTTCATATTTTATCATGTCTCCTTTGGACACTTTCAAAACCTCTGCCATTTTCTCAGTGACGATAACATTTCCACCTTGTAGTGATAGTTTATCCCTAGTTTTTCTATTTTTAAGATCAATAAAGTTACTTATATTTTCTAAATCATTAACAACTACTAAATTAGCATCTATATATTCATCCTTGTAATTTGCACTTCCTTTTTCAGTATATACACCAAGGTGAGCTTGGACTTTACTTTCATCTTCTAAAATACTCCTTAGTTTATCATCTATCCCAATTTTCTCATCTAATTCAATCTCAATATCATAATTAAAAATTCGTTCAAATTGAGTTATGGCAAGATCGGCAATTGAATCTCTCAATCCAAATCCTGTGACCAAAAGTGCAGTACAACCGGATATCCCAATTATTGTCATATAAAAATGTTTTTTATACCTAAAAATATTTCTAGCAGTTGCCTTTTGATTAAAGCTCATTCTCTTCCAGATAAACTTTGCTCTTTCAAGAAGAATTCTCTTTCCTGCTTTTGGTGCTCTAGGCAACATTAATGTAGCAGGTTTTTCTCTCAAGGCTTCATTTACAGCATATACAGTTGCTCCCATAGTACTTAATATAGCAAATCCAGAAGATATTAGTGCAATTCTAAAGTTATAATCAGTAATGAAATCTGGCAAGTGGTACATAATTCCATATGCGTTCCACAGCACCAGTGGCAATAACTTAAATCCAACTAAATGTCCTCCAATACTACCCAAAACACTTGCCAGACCGCAGTAAATTAAATACTTAGCCATGACAGTACTTTTTTTATATCCCAGGGCTTTTAAAACTCCCATTTGAGTTCTTTCTTCTTCAACCATTCTAGTCATTGTAGTCAAAGAAACCAATCCAGCAACAAGATAGAAAAATATTGGGAAGATTTTTGAAATTGCAGCTACCTTGTCTGCATTAAGGGTAAAGCTCACAAAACTCATGTTTTGGTTTCTATTTAGTACATACCACTTGGGATCTTGGATATCTCTTATGTCATTTTCTCCATCAACTAGTTTCACTAAAGCATCTGCTAGTTCTTCTTCTACCTTAACAATAGCATCTTGATACTCTATTCTTCCATCTTGAAGCTCTTTTAATCCTTCTTCGTACTCTTTGATACCATCAGCAAGTTCTATTTCTGCCTTTTGAATTTCTGCTTTTCCTTTATTTATTTCCTCTTCAAAAGTCTTTTTACCTTCTTCATAGTCTTCTAAACCCTTATAGTATTCTTCATATCCTTCATCTATCTTTAACTTAGCTTCTTCATATTTTTTATATCCATCCTCTAAGTCGATCTTTCCATCTTCATATTCTTTCCAACCGCTTTCTATTTCAAGTTTCGCTTTATCTAATTCAATTTTTGCTTCTTCTAATTTGCGAATTCCATCTTGAAGCTTTATTTCATTTTCTTCAATTTCTTTTTTGCCATTTTCAATCTCAATTTGGCCAGATTCAATTGAACTAGCTGCAGAAGATAATTCTATTTCACCTTTATTGTACTCTTCCCAACCCCAATCAAGATCAGATCTAGCTGCTAATAATCTACTCTCTCCAAGCTTTATTTGGTTGTACCCATATATTAGTTGTGATGAATTATCAGGAATCATACTCAATTGGGCTTCAATAATTGATTTATTTTCCATCAACAAAGGTAACTGGGATTCACCCAATGCAACAACCCCTTCTAAGTATTCAATTTGTTCAAGTTGGGTTTGTGTTGGTTCTGGTATTAGCTTTAATTCTTCCAGTGATGATTTTGCAATTTCAATGTTTAATATGGCAAGATTAATCTCATCTAAATTTGTATTTAGTGTACTTCTTGCTCCGTTTAAATAACCATCTAGACTGAGAATTACGACTCCTGTTTCATCATTTGATATTTCATCAAATAGTTCATCTGAATCTTTGTAACCTAGGGCTAGTGCTATTGGATTTGTAGATTCTTGAAACAATCTTTTATTTTCATTTAAAGCACTTAAACCAGCCTCATATTCTCTTTCCCCTGATTCCAATTCCATTTTTGCATTGGCCAATGAAAGCCTGCCATTTTCCAATTGATTATAACCTTCTTGAATCTCTAAGACTCCTTCATCCAACTTCTTTTTTGCATCTTCAATTTGTAATTTCCCATCTTCAATTTCTTCAAGACCAATTATATATTCCTCATAACCCTTTTCGTACTCTTTTTCACCATCTAGTAATTTATCAAGAGCCGTTTCTAATTCTTCCTTCCCATCTTCTAGTTCTTTTAATCCGTCTTCTAATTCTTTACTTCCATCTTGTAGTTTTGTTAGTGCATCTTCTAATTCTATCTTCCCTTCTTCTAGTTCTTTTAAAGCATCATTTTCTTGTTTGTAGAGTTCTTCTTTTCCTTCTTTAATTTCTCTTCTACCATCTTGAATTTTCCTATATGCATCTGTAAGTTCAGCTTCTCCATCAAGAATTTCTATCTCAGCTTTTTTTAACTCTTGGTATGTTTCTTCTTTTCCAGTTTCATAGTCTATATAGCCTTCTACAAGTTCATCATATGCTAAGTTTCTGATTTCATGATATCTAAGTACTGATCTCTCTTTACCAATTTCCTCAAGATCTTTCGTAAGCTTAGAAATTAGATTGTCGTAGGCACTTGAAAAAGCATTCATTTCTTTAGCATTTGTCGCTGTTATATAAAAGTCAGTGTACACCTCTAAATTATAACTTTGTCTATCCACATAAATAATAGAACTTAGTCTTCCGTTACCAATATTGGTAACTTCTCTTTCTTTTGAAAAGTGAAAAGTATTTCCAACAACTCCAACTATCTGGACTTCCTTAAAGTTATATCTATCAAGGGTATCTTCATAATCCTCATTCTCTGTTGAAATAGCTAACTTGCTTCCAATTTCTACACTTGTTAGGAAAGGACTACTTCTTTCAACTAAAGCTTCATTAATATTTTCTGGCATTCTACCTTCCAACAACACAAGTTTATTAATAGTAGATTCTTCCATGTCCTTTAATAAAGGTAGTCCATAAACTCTCGTTGCCAGTAGTTCATTATTTGATGTATCCATTAAAACATCAGTTACATATGCAGGCATAATCTCTTTGGTATATTCTAAATCCATTAAAGAATCTAGATCCTCTTGAGTCAAACCCATAGTTCCTTTGATAAATATATCTGCCATATTGTTTTTATCATAATATTCATCTACAGAATTATGCATATCCGGAGTGGTTACCAAAAGTCCTGACAGAAAACCTACTCCTAGAGCTACAATACCAAATATAGCAGCAAATCTTCCAAAACTATCCTTTATTTCTCTCATAATTACCTTAATATATGTCTTTTTCACTACCACTCAATCCTTTCAACAGGAGTAGGATTTGGGTTTTCATGAATTTTTGATACTTTACCATTTCTAATATGAATAACCCTATCAGCCATTTCTGTTATTGCTTGATTGTGTGTAATAAGAATAACGGTTTTACCTGTAATTCTACAACTATCTTGTAGTAATTTAAGAATATTTTTCCCAGTATTATAATCGAGAGCACCTGTGGGCTCATCACAAAGAAGAATCTTTGGATTTTTAGCAAGAGCTCTTGCAATTGATACCCTTTGTTGCTCTCCTCCCGATAGTTGAGCAGGAAAGTTATACATTCTTTCAGACAAGCCAACTAGATCCAGAACCTCTTCTGGACTTAATGGGTCTTCACATATTTCTGATGCCAATTCAACATTTTCTATTGCTGTAAGATTTTGAACCAAGTTGTAAAATTGAAATACAAAACCAACATCATGTCTTCTATAATCAGTAAGTTGCTTTTCATTAAGGTTAGAAACCTCTAAACCATCCAATTTTATAACTCCACCATCGCAAGAATCCATTCCTCCTAGCATGTTTAAAACTGTCGTTTTACCTGCACCAGAAGGACCTACAATAACACAAAACTCTCCCCTTGCTATTTCAAAACTAATTCCATCAGCAGCAGCTATTTTATGTTGTCCCATTTGATAAAATTTGTTTACATCTTTAAACATAACGAAATCTTTCAATTTATTCTCCTTCTTTCGCATTCTCTACAACTTTATTTATCAATCTCATAAATTCCAATGCATCTTCTTTACCCAGCTTATTGACAAAATCAAGAAAATATTCTTCCACCTTCTCTTTTTTTGCCTGTATATAATCTAGTCCCTCTTGAGTTATACTGACTATTTGCTTTCTTCTATCCTCAATATCTGAGATTGTATCTACAAAACCTTTTTGTCTAAGAGTATTAATAGTGGCAGTAATTCTAGGTCTTGACATATGTAAGTTATCACTTAGTTGGGATGGACTTAATTCTTCATCCAAGTTCTCAGAAAGAAAGTGTAGAAGGTATTGTTCTCCTTGAAGAAACTCTGTCAATTGACTAAATGCTTCCATATAGTATATCTTTGTCAATGATTGTATTAGCATATCTTTCATCATTATACTTTCCATAGTTATCCTCCATAGTTAATACTATTAACTGTTAACACTATTAATTATATTCCTATATGTATATAAATACAACCTAATTTTTACCTTTCTATAATACTTAAAATTTCTAAATTATGGTATAATCTATCTAAATATAATAACAGGAGGTGCCATCTTGAAACTTAACATTAAGAGAACCTTTTTCTTGGGTCTTGCATTTCTTTCCATATCATCTTTTTGGCAATTGTACGATAATATTATTCCTCTTATACTACAAAATACTTTTGGAGTAGGAGAAACTTTAACCGGTACTATTATGGCACTTGATAATGTACTTGCCCTTTTTCTTCTTCCAGTATTTGGTGCTATGTCCGATAGAACAGATACTAAGTATGGTAAGAGAACTCCATTTATTGTAGTGGGAACAGGAATTTCTGTATTATTTATGCTATTGATCCCAATTGCAGATAATAGTAAGAATTTCGTTCTATTCTTCCTATCATTGGGAGTTGTTCTTTTATCAATGAGTATTTACAGATCTCCCGCTGTTGCACTAATGCCAGACTTAACTCCTAAACCCCTTAGAAGTAAGGCTAATTCAATAATCAATCTAATGGGTGCTGTTGGAGGAATATATGCATTATTGATGATAAGTCTTCTTTTACCAAAGGTTGACAATCCAAGTTATTTCCCTGTATTTTTAGCTGTTTCCATCCTTATGGTTGTGGCAGTAATAATTCTTCTAATAACTATTAAGGAAAAGAATATATCCAAGGAAATGATAGAGGTAAATGAAAAACAAGATGATGCAGACAAGGAAAATGATTCATCCAATGGAGATATGCCAAAGGATGTTAAACGAAGCCTTTATTTTTTACTGTCTTCAATCTTCTTGTGGTTCACAGCATACAACGCAGTTACTACAGCCTTTTCTAGATATGCTGGAAGAGTATGGGGATTAACTGGTGGAAGTTTTGCCAATGCCTTGTTGGTAGCAATGGGTGCAGCAATTATTGCATTTATACCTATTGGAATAATTTCAAGTATTGTAGGAAGAAAGAAAATGATTATTTCAGGTATTCTCTTGATGAGTGCTTCCTATTTTGCAGGTTTTCTATTTGCAGAGTATTCGCCACTTATAAATGTTGTATTTGCTTTTACTGGAATTGGTTGGGCTTCAATCAATGTCAACTCATACCCCATGGTTGTTGAAATGAGTAAAAGTAGTGATGTAGGAAAATATACTGGGCTTTACTATACATTTTCGATGTCAGCCCAAATCCTAACTCCAATCCTATCAGGATTCTTGCTTGAAAATGTTGGTTATAGAACATTATTCCCATATTCAGTGTTTTTCTCGCTTGCTTCTTTAGTTACAATGTTAATGGTAAAGCATGGAGATTCAAAACCTCCTAAAAAGCAAAGTACTTTGGAGCATTTTGATGTTGACGACTAGAAAATAGGGAGTGAAGCTATGTATATAAGCGTATTTCTTGGCATAATAACCCTTTATCTTTACCTAATTATGCCAAGGGTGTTAAATAAAAAAGACTTTTCAAAATTCATAAATAGATATTATGCCCACAGGGGATTTCATGACAATACCACAGATGCTCCTGAGAACAGCCTTAAAGCTATAAAAAAGGCTGTGGAATTAGGTTATGGAATAGAATTTGATGTACAGTTATCTAAAGACGATGTCCCAGTAATATTTCACGACTTCAGCCTGAAAAGAGTATGTGGAGTTGATGCTAAGGTAGAGGATCTTAATTATAGTGAATTAGTTAAGTTAAAATTATTTAATTCCAATGAAACCATACCAACATTACATGAAGTTTTGGAAACTGTAGATGGAAAGATTCCAATTATTGTTGAGTATAAATCCAATAAAAATACAGATGCTAAAGTTTGCGATATTTCTGCTCCATTATTGGATGTATACAATGGAAATTATGTAATTGAGTCCTTTAATCCTTATTTAGTACTTTGGTACAAAAAAAATAGACCTGGTATAATCCGTGGTCAATTATCTTCAAACTTCTTAAAAGACAGAAGAAATTCTTTTTTCTTAGATTTTATGCTTACAAATCTTATGTTTAGTTTTATGAATAAGCCAGATTTTATTGCGTACTATCATCCAGATAAGTATAACTTATCTCTATTTATAAATAAATATATATTTAGAGTTTTCACCATAGCCTTCACTGTAAAAAGTCAGAAAGAGATGGATGACAATAAGAATTTCTATGATTTATTAATCTTTGAAGGTTTCATTCCAAAATAACAAAGTGCAAATGCAATTAAATAGTATTGATAAATAATAAAGGATTTCTTTTGTTTTAAGAAATCCTTTTCCTATTAACTATTCTTTTTCAATTAAACCAAGTTTCTCAAACACAATCTTGTATCCATCAGCTCCATAGTTTAAAGACCTATTTATTCTACTAATAGTAGCTGTTGATGCTCCTGTTTCTTCTTCTATTTCATTGTAAGTCTTGTTTGCCTTTAATAGTTTAGCAACCTCTAGTCTTTGGGCTATAGCTTGTACTTCTTTGATTGTACAAATATCTTCAAAGAATCTATAGCACTCATCCATTGTTTCAAGTTTTAAAACCGCTTCAAAAAGGCTATCGGCTTGTTTGCTTTTAATCTTAGAATTATACACCATTGTACCCTCTCCTATCTTTTATAATTTAGCTTACTTATATACTACAGTATGAAAGCGTAAATGTAAATAAAAAGCTGGAAATTAAATCCAGCTTTTTATGGTGATCTGTATCCTTAGAACAATCCTACTATTTCTCCACTTTCTAATATGTCAATTGAATCAGCAGCAGGAACTTTAGGCAATCCTGGCATTGTCATTACATCTCCAGTTAATGCTACTAAGAAACCAGCTCCTCTAGATATTTTAATGTCTCTTACTGTAATTCTAAATCCTCTAGGTCTCCCTATTAATGAAGGATCATCACTCATTGAATACTGAGTTTTTGCCATACAAATTGGCATCTTATCAAATCCAAGTTTCTCAATATTTAATATTTGTTTTGAACATGCTGATGTGAAATCTACACCATCTGCTCCATATATTTCTTTTGCTATTGTCTCAATTTTAGACTTAATTGAATCATTTACATCATAAAGTGGTTTAAAGTTACTTACTCCTTTTTCAACTACTTCCACGACCTTTTTAGCTAATTCAACTCCACCTTCTCCACCTTTTGCCCAAACTTCTGAAAGAACTGCACTAGCTCCTAATTCTTCACATCTGTTTAGTACAAAGTCAAGTTCAGCTTGAGTATCTGTTGGGAAATTGTTTAATGCTACTACTGCTGGTACACCAAATTTCTTAACATTTTCAATGTGCTTCTCAAGGTTTTCAAATCCTTTAGCCAATTGGTCAAGGTTTTCAGTTCCTAGTTCAGCTTTAGTTGCTCCACCGTGGTGTTTTAATGCTCTGACAGTAGCTACTATAACAGCTGCATCTGGTTTCAAGTCCCCAAATCTAGCTTTAATATCAAAGAATTTCTCTGCTCCAAGATCTGCTCCGAATCCTGCTTCAGTTACTGTGTAGTCAGCTACTTTAAGTGCAAGTTTTGTAGCAAGCATTGAGTTACATCCATGGGCTATATTAGCAAATGGTCCACCATGAATTAATGCAGGTGTATTCTCCAATGTTTGTACAAGGTTTGGTGCAATTGCATCTTTCATTAGTAATGCAACCGCTCCTTGAGCATTTAAATCTCTAACAAATACTGGGCTACCATCAAATTTATAAGCTACTATAATATCTCCAACTCTTCTCTTAAGATCTTCTAAATCACTAGCTAAACAGAAAATTGCCATGATTTCTG
>Ga0208490_100848_pt1 | contig 14631 bp, 8 predicted proteins | sample SubbioAug_CSWold_FD_184818 | JGI IMG/M metagenome (GOLD analysis project Ga0208490, IMG submission 184818) | Serpentinite rock and fluid subsurface biosphere microbial communities from McLaughlin Reserve, California, USA - CR11Aug_CSWold (SPAdes) | ecosystem: Environmental > Terrestrial > Deep...
GGGGCCCGCCGTATCCTTGTAGGGATCGCCGACGGTATCGCCGGTGACGGAGGCCTTGTGCGCTTCCGAACCCTTGAGGTGCTTGACGCCGTCCTTGTCGATGAAGCCGTCCTCGAAGGATTTCTTGGCGTTGTCCCAGGCGCCGCCGCCCGAGGTCATCGAGATGGCGACGAAGAGCCCCGTCACGATAACGCCGAGGAGCATTGCGCCGACGGCCGAGAAGGCCTGGTCCTTGCCGGCAATGGCGTAAATCACGAAGTAGGTCACGATCGGCGCGAGAACCGGGAGCAGCGAGGGGACGATCATCTCCTTGATCGCCGCCTTGGTCAGCATGTCGACCGCGCGCCCGTAATCAGGCCGCTCGGTGCCGAGCATGATGCCGGGCTTCTCCTTGAACTGGCGACGCACTTCCTCGACCACCGCGCCTGCCGCACGCCCCACGGCGGTCATCGCGATGCCGCCGAAGAGGAACGGGATCAGGCCGCCGAAGAGCAGGCCGACGACGACGTAGGGGTTCGTCAGGGCGAAGTCCGGCGCGACGCCGCGGAAGTACTGGTAGGCCGTAGAGCCTTCCGCATTGGCTACCCCGATGAAGTAGTTCAGATCGGAGGTATAGGCGGCAAACAGCACCAGCGCACCGAGACCGGCCGAGCCGATCGCGTAGCCCTTGGTGACGGCCTTCGTGGTGTTTCCGACGGCGTCGAGCGCGTCCGTCGACTGGCGCACTTCCTTGGGAAGACCCGCCATTTCCGCGATACCGCCCGCATTGTCCGTCACCGGACCGAAGGCGTCGAGGGCAACGACCATGCCCGCCAGCGCCAGCATCGCGGTCACCGCAATGGCGATCCCGAACAGGCCCGCGAGGGAGAAGGACGCGATGATGCCGGCGACGATCGCAAGGGTCGGCAACGCCGTCGATTCGAGCGAGATGGCGAGGCCCTGGATCACGTTCGTGCCGTGCCCCGTGACCGAGGACTGGGCGATCGAGCGCACGGGCCGGAAGCCGACGCCGGTGTAGTATTCGGTGATGACGACGATCAGCCCTGTCACGATCAGACCGATGACGGCGCAGCCGAGCAGCGCCAGCGACGAGAAAGTGACGGCCTCGATACCGCCGCCGAGCACCGGGACATTCGCCGTGAACGACGCGTTGAAGCCCCCGAACAGCATCAGATTCACCAACGCGATCGCAACGACCGAAAGCACGCCCGTCGCGGCGAAGCCCTTGTAGAGCGCCCCCATGATCGACTGGTTCTGGCCGAGCTTGACGAAGAAGGTGCCGGCGATCGAGGTCACGATGCAGACTGCGCCGATGGCGAGCGGATAGAGCAGCATCGTCTCGAGGTTGGGCTGGCCGGCGAAGAAGATCGCAGCGAGCACCATCGTCGCGACGAAGGTCACGACATAGGTCTCGAACAGATCCGCCGCCATGCCCGCGCAATCGCCGACATTGTCGCCGACATTGTCCGCGATGGTCGCGGGGTTGCGCGGGTCGTCCTCGGGGATCCCCGCCTCGACCTTGCCCACGAGATCGCCGCCGACATCCGCACCCTTGGTGAAGATACCGCCGCCGAGACGCGCGAAGATCGAGATCAGCGATGCGCCAAAGCCCATGGCCACGAGGGAATCGACGATCACACGACCGCTGATCGGAAAGCCGAGCACGCGGGTGAGGATGAGGTAGTAGACGGAGACACCGAGCAGCGCGAGACCGGCCACCAGCATCCCGGTGACCGCCCCCGACTTGAAGGCGACGTCGAGGCCGGCGGACAGCGACTGCGTCGCGGCCTGGGCCGTGCGGACATTGGCACGCACCGAGACGTTCATGCCGATGAAGCCGGCGGCTGCCGAGAGGATCGCGCCGATCGCAAAACCAATCGCCACCCAGATCCCGAGGAGAAAGACGAGACCGATGAAGAGCACGATGCCGACGGCGGCGATCGTGAGATACTGTCGGCGCAGATAAGCCTGCGCACCCTCGGCGATCGCACCTGCGATCTCCTGCATGCGCAAGGTGCCGGCGTCTCGTTTCATGACGTCGTTGATAGCCCAGAGGCCATAGGCGATCGACAACGCGCCGCCGAATATGATGAGAAGCAATACAAGCATCTGAACCGTCCTTGGGAACCGGTCTCGGGGATCGGGGGTTCAGAAGGAGCTCGGGATCGGCGCATGGGTAACCGCGCCGCCCCAAACGCCAGCCCCCGGGGGTGGTATCCAATTCCTGCCAAAGTTTTAAGCGGGGCGCAAATGGACATTAGGGTGAATGTTGCCCTTTTGCCCATTGAATCTTCGCATTTGTTGCTCAGGCCGGCGAAGCGCGCCGAAAATGTGCCTGTCCGAGCAGCAGCACGAGCGCGAGCGCGATCGGAGGAAAGGCGAGCCAGTTCACCAACTCCCAGCCACCGGCATCCAGAAGCTTGCCCGACGAGAACGAAGCCGCCGCAACGCATCCAAAGACCAGAAAGTCGTTCGCCGCCTGAACTTTCGTGCGCTCTTCAGGGCGGTAGCAATCGGTGACGAGGGCGGTCGCGCCGATGAAGCTGAAGTTCCATCCGATGCCGAGCAGGATCAGCGCGGTCCAGAAATGCGCGACGCTGAGCCCGTTCAGCGCGATTACCGCCGATACCGCGATCAGGGCGAGCCCGACGGAGGTGACGTTTTCCTTGCCGAAACGGTCGATCAGACGCCCGGTGAAGAAACTCGGGCCGAACATCGCGAGAATATGCCAGGAGATCCCGAGCGCCGCGGTCTCGATCGGCAGGCCACAATCGACCATGGCGAGCGGAGCCGCCGTCATCAGGAAGGCCATCAAGCCATAGGAGACCACGCCTGCGATCACCGCAATGACGAAGCGCGGCTGGCGCACGATCTGCAGGAGTGGCCGGCCGGTGTCCTTCGTGGCGTTGACCGGGACGGGCGCCGGCCGCAGGAAGGAGATCGCCACGATAGACAGGAGCGCAAGGCCCGCCTGGGCCAGGAAGGAGCCGGCAAACATCGAGCCGGGGACGATTTCACGGGTGAAGATCACCACCTGCGGACCGATGATCCCCGCCGCCAGCCCCCCCGCCATGACATACGAGATCGCGCGGGCCTTGAACGCAGGCGTGGCGGAATCGGCGGCGGCGAAGCGATAGCTCTGCACGTATGCCGCGTAGAAGCCGCAGATCAAGGTGCCCACGCAGAACATCACGAAATCGCCCCAGACGATCCCGAGCGCTGCGACCGAGGCGCCGATCACGCCGAGCGTCGCCCCGAAGACGTAACCGTTGCGACGGCCGAAGCGGCGCATCACCATTGCGGCCGGGATGATTCCGAGGGCGAGACCGAGATTGAGCAGGCTCACCGGCAGCGTCGCGAGCGCCTTGTTGGTCGCAAGCGTCAGGCCCACAATTCCACCGAGCGAGATGATGATCGCCGGATTCGCGCCGCCGAGCGCCTGCGCGAAGGCGAGGACCCATGCATTGCGCTTGGCCAGTGCATTTGGATCCACAACGCTGTGCAACATGACGCCCCAGTCTCAGAAGTGAGTGTAGGAACCAGCCTCGTAGCGCTTCTCGATGCTCCCGTCACGGAACAGCGGCAACATATCGCCTTCACAAAAACGCCCAATGGTAGTGGCGCTTACGCCCGCAGCCTTCGTCTCCGCGAGAAAGGCATCGAGATTCTCCGGCGCAATCGCGCAGAGAACCTCGTAATCGTCGCCGCCGGTGACGATCGCGTCGATCTGAGCCGGGTCGGCGTCCAAGGCGAGCCGCGCGGCTGCCGAGAATGGGATCATGCGCAGATCGACCTCGGCAGTGATGCCGCTCGCCTTCGCCATCTTGGCGATATCTCCGGCCAGACCGTCGGAGACGTCCATCGCGGCGCGGGCGTATCGGCGCACGACATCGGCTGCGGCGATCCGGGGCTGCGGGTGCAGGTAGCGATCCGTGAGGTAGACGCGCTTTTCCAGCGTCATGTCCCTCGCCCACTCAGTGAGCGGATACTTGCGCAGCGCGAGCCCGAGAGCCGCATCGCCGATCGTGCCGGTGACGCAGATCGCATCGCCGGGGCGCGCGTTGAAGCGGTGGATCATGGTGCCGGCGGGCGTCTCTCCGAATGCCGTGACCGACACCCAGAACGGCCCAGCGGCACGGACGGTATCTCCGCCGAGCAGCGGGCAGCCGAACACTCTCGCCGCATGATGCAGCCCCTCGGCGAATTCCTTCAACCAAGGTTCGCGCCAATCGTCGGGAAGCGCAAGGCTGAGAACGAAGCCGACGGGCCGCGCGCCCTTGGCGGCGAGATCCGAGACGTTGACCGCCAGCGCCTTGCGCCCGACCGAACTCGCAGGATCGTCGCGGAAGAAATGGACATCGGCGACGATCGCATCGACGGTGACGACGAGGTCATGGCCCGCGCGAGGCGTGATACGGGCAGCATCGTCACGCAGGCCGAATGCGCCCTCCCCCGCGAACGGCGCGAAGAACTTTGCGATCAAGCGATCCTCGGTCAAACGCCCGGAAGTGCTCATGCTGACCAAAGCCTCGAATCGCCAAAGGGAAAAACAATGAAAGTCAAATATGCATAAATAGCCTGTTTATCAATCGGTCACGCGATCCGGCGCATCAGCGCCCCTTCGGCCGCGCCTCGAATTCCGCTGCCCGCACTTCATGGGCGATCGTGTCGAGCACGCCGTTCACGAGGCCGGGCTCATCCTCCGAATAGAAGCCGTTGGCGATTTCGACATATTCGTTGATGACCACGCGAACCGGCACGTCCTTGCGGAACATGAGTTCGTAGACGCCGGCGCGCAGGATGGCGCGCAGCACCGCCTCGATCCGCTTTAGCGGCCAGCCTCGGGCGAGCGCCGTATCGACCTTCGGATCGATGGCGCGCTGCTCGCGCACGACCCCGCCGAGGACATCGCGGAAGAAGGGGACGTCGGACGGGTTGAACCGCACGCCGTCGATCTCGTGCCCGATCCAGTGAGCCTCGAACTCGGCGAGGACCTCGACGACGCCCTTGCCGGACACTTCCATCTGATAAAGCGCCTGGACGGCGGCCAATCGCGAGGCTGAGCGCTCCATGGGTTTCGACATCATACGCCCTCCACCAAGCCGCGCTTCAGGCGCAGGACGGCAAGAGCCGCCTCTGCCGCGCCTCCGCCCTTGTTCATTTCGGAAACGTTTGCCCGGACCCAGGCCTGGGCGTCGTTCTCGACCGTGAGAATGCCGTTGCCGAGCGGCAGGCGGCGCTGGACGGACATGTCCATCAGGGCCCGCGCGCTCTCGCCGGCGACGATGTCATAGTGCCCCGTTTCACCGCGGATCACGCAGCCCAGCGCCACGGCGGCATCGTAGGGCGAGCCACGTTCTTCGGCGATATCCAACATGATCGCGAGCGCGGCGGGGATCTCGAGCGCGCCGGGCACCGTCACCACGTCGAACCTCGCCTCCGCGGCCTCCAGCGCCGCACGCGCGCCGCGCAGGAGTTCATCGGCGAGTTCGTCGTAGAAACGGGCTTCGACGACGAGAACGCGCGCCCCCGGTATCGGCGGCGCGTGCTTGGAAGCGGAATGGGTCGGGATCATGGGCAGCTACTTGGACCGTTCGCGGGAAGACGAGCCGCCTGAGTTAAGGGGCCGGGCCCCCAAGAGCAAGCACTACCAGCACGAGACGCGACGCAAATCGGCGCAGGCCAGCCGGCATCGCGGCAGGAGCGATTTCCAGAGCCCCTTGTCAGGCCTCAGCGAACGACCAGCACCGATATCTTCGCATGGCGCACGATGGTCGTCGCGTTGGAGCCCAGCAGATACGTCGACATCGAGGGGCGATGCGATCCGATGACGATGAGATCGGCCGCCGCCTTGTCCGCCTCGTCGAGCACCTCGTGATAGACGGAGCCCAGGCGCACCACCGAAGAAACCCGCTCCTTCGGAAGCGCCACGCCGGTCGCGATTTCGGCAAGCCCCTCCTCCGCCTCGCGCTGCTGGTCCAGATCGAAGCTCGGCGGCACGAACTCCATGTAGGTCACGGGCATGATCGAGCGGATATAGATCAAGCGCAGATTGCCGCCGCTCGCGTCGGCAAGCGACACAGCCTGATCCAGCGCCGGACGGGACGTTTCGGGATCGGCGAGATCGACGGGAACGAGAATTGTCTTGTACATTGGGGGAGCCCCTCTTATCGGCATGAGCGCCGGTCGCATTGATCGGCCAAGCTTGCACGCTCATCTTCGATCACGCTTTGACAAAACTCAAAGGTGAGGAATCAAGCGTATAGAGCGGGCTTTTTCGCATTTGACGGAACGTTGCGCACCCCGCACCATTGCCGTTCAACGATTGGGACGATGACGTGCGCTTTTCATCAGACGCAGCCTGGCGCCAGGGCGCCTATTTCGCCTCCCCCATCGCCTTCCTGATGACGCTCGCCTTCATCAACTATATCGGCTTTGCGAGCTGGCAGGCGCTGCTCAACAACTTCGCAAAGGAAGAAGCGGGCTTTACCGGCTTCGAGATCGGCGTGCTCCAGTCCGTTCGCGAGATCCCGGGCTTTCTCGCCTTCACGGCGATCTTCCTCTTCATGATCATGCGCGAGCAGATGCTGGCCTATCTCAGCCTGCTCACGCTCGGCGTCGGCGTCGCGCTGACTGGCCTGTTCCCGAGCTTCTACGGCCTGCTCATCACCACGATGATCATGTCGATCGGCTTCCACTATTTCGAGACGGCAAACCAGGCGCTGTCGCTGCAGCTGCTCTCGAAGAAGGCGGCACCCGGAGGCCTCGGCAAGATCCACGGCGCGAACGCGGCAGCCCAGCTCATCGCCTATGGCGGGATCGCCTCCGTGTACTTTCTCATGGAGCCGAGCTTTGCCGTGCTCTATCTCGTGGCCGGCGGCACGACGATCCTGCTCGCCATCATGGCGATGTCGGTCTTCAAGCGCTTCCAGGGTTCGGTGCCGCAGAACAAGGGCATCATCCTGCGCCCGCGCTACTGGCTCTATTATGTACTGACGTTCCTGAGCGGCGCGCGCCGGCAGCTCTTCATGGCGTTCGGCGGCTTCCTCCTCGTCGAGCGCTTCGGCTACGACGTCTCGACGCTGGCCCAGCTTCTGTTCATCACCTGCGGCATCAACGTCTTCGTCGCCCCGCTCCTCGGGCGGCTCATCGGTATCCTGGGGGAGCGCCTGACGATCATTCTCGAGAACGTCTCGCTGATCATCGTCTTCCTGGGCTACGCCTATACCGGCAGCGCCTTCGTCGCTGGCGCGCTGTTCATCTTCGACGGCGTGTTCTTCACCCTGACGATCGCGCAGAAGACCTATTTCCAGAAAATCGCGCATCCCGCCGACATCGCGCCGACGGCGAGCGTCGCATTCACGATCAACCACATCGCGGCGGTGGTCATCCCCGTTATCTTCGGGATCATCTGGCTGACGGACCCCAGCATCGTCTTCCTGATCGGGGCCGGGATCGCGACCATATCGCTCTCGCTGGCCTTCCTCGTGCCGCGCCACCCCGATCACGGGCACGAGACCACGATCAACTGGCTACGGGGCACGCCGGCGCAGCGCTCGCCGGCGGAATAGCGCAGCGCGAGATGAAGCTGAGCGAAAGACTTAGCGATCTTCGCTCAGGTTACACGTGAAGGAAAAAAGCGAAGGAGCGGCGTCTCGGCGTCAGCCCTGGCGGGCGGGCGTGTGCACGCAGAGGCCGTCCAGTTCCTCGGTGACGCGGATCTGGCAGGAAAGGCGGGAATTGGGGCGTACCTCGAAGGCGAAGTCGAGCATGTCCTCTTCCATGGATTGCGGGGCGCCCACCTTCTCGCGCCACTCCTCGTCGACGTAGACATGACACGTCGCGCAGGCGCAGGCCCCGCCGCATTCCGCCTCGATACCGGGAACGCCGTGGCGGATCGCCGCTTCCATCACCGTCGAGCCAGGCTCGGCCTCGACCGTGCGCGAAGTCCCCTCGGCATCCGTGAAAGTGATGTTGACCATGAAAAACTCCATCCTGGAACGATGACCCGCCGCCTCGGCGAAGATATTCGCAGGCTGTGTAGGGCAAACTTTCCGCTGATGCCAGTGCTTCAGGTGTCACAGCGCAGCTTTGAACAAATCCGCCTGCCTTCTGCCTACCGCAGCGCACAAGCATCTTCTTGCGGAAGCTCACCAGGCCAGAGCGAGACGCGTATCGATGGCCTGCCGGATTTCGACGATGGAAGCTGAAAGCGCCTCGCATTGGCCTCCTGCGAGCTCCCCATGACGACGAAGCGCCGTCTCGACCTCGTCGGCGATACGCGCGACTTCGACGGCCCCGACGGCGCGAGCACCGCCCTTTAGCGTGTGCGCAGCATCGACCCTGCTGGGCAGCTGACAGTTACCGAGAATAACAGGCACCAGCTTTCCGCACTGCTCGCGAAACAGGACGAGAATGTCGCGCTCGAGTTCCGCATCGCCGAAGGTCTGATCCGAGAGATGCTGGACGTCGAGAACGGTCGCACCGGAATGAAGCTTCTGATCAGGCGATGACGCCGCCGAATTCTGCACGTTCACTGCCTCGCAAAACGATCGATACGCTATTTCGGATTGATTATTCGCAGGCCCTGGAGCTCAGTCCACAGCTTTTGGAGGATGCCGATCCGATTTCCGGCAACATTTCACGCGCGTGGTAACCATAGCGTTAACGAAAACCTAAAATCACTCCGACACCCGGGTTTCCATCAGGGTTTCAGGCGTCTAAAGTCATTGCTGAAAATCGCGGTATTTTCGTCCTGATTGCTTAGGAGGCAGCTCGGGACGAATTTTGACGCCGACGTGGGTCGAAGCGTTAATCGACCCCGGGTTAGTGGTGTCGCCGCGAGCAGTTGCGTTATCGGGGCGGCGAAATGGCCACAGAAAAAAAGCTCAAGGATCCGGCGGAAGCGGCGCTGTCGGCGATCGAGCAGGCACTCAATCTCGGCGGGGATCCGGCGGCGACGTCACCCCGCTCCGAACCTGCGGGTCCTTCCGCGCGGGGTGGAAAGCCACCGCGACAGGGCGAGGCGTCGCGCGGCGACGAAAACCGAGCCGAGACGAGCAGCCGTGACGGCGAGCCTCTCGAACTGCGCCTGCCCGAGGTCGAGGAGAACGAGCTGCGGCGGAAGTTCACGACGATCTCGACCGTCCTCCCCGAGATCGAGAATGATGCGGAGCAGGAGTTCCAGAGCCTCGGGACCGACGAGGAGCTGGCTTCGGTCCGCGAGACCACGAAGGCGCGCGCAAGCGAGAAGGCGGCGCGCAAGGTGGTCAGCCCCGATCGCTCCCGCGTCGCCAACGACGATCGCCAGAGCATCGGCATGATGATGCAGGCCTTGCGGGCCAAGCCCTCGCGCCGTCCCTATGTTTATGCGGCTATCGCCTCCCTCGCCTGGATCGGCGGCATCGTCGCGCTCGCGGCTTACGAGAGCGGATTGCAGGCGCTCCTCACGCAATGGACGAGCACGCAGATCGCCATCGCGACCGCGCTGATCTTCGCTCCCGCCACGTTCTTCTTCACGGCTGCGATGCTCTCGATCCGTTCGCAGGAGATGAAGTTCGTCGCGGGCTCCATCGGCGAAGTCGCCATGCGGCTGGCGGAGCCTGAATCCTTCTCCACCGACGCCGTCTTGACCATCTCGCAGGCCGTGCGCCGCGAAGTCGCCGCCGTCGGCGACGGGATCGAGCGCGCCCTCGCCCGCGCCGGAGAACTCGAAACGCTGGTGCGCAGCGAGATCTCGACGCTGGAGCGCGCCTATTCCGACAACGAAATCCGCATCCGTTCGCTGGTCGATGAACTGATCGCCCAGCGCGAGGCGATCGTCGCCAATGCCGACCGCGTGCGCAGCGCCATCTCGGGCTCGCACCAGACATTCTCGCAGGATCTCGAGCTGGCCTCGCAGCGTCTGGTGGAGGCCATCGGGGCGACTGGCGAGCGCGTCACGGATTCGATCGAGGATCGCGGCGAACGCATCACCACCGCCCTCGGCCGCGCCGGCGAGCGGGTGATCGAGGACATCGCGTTGCGCGGCAACGAGCTGGTCGAGCGCCTCTCGGGATCGACCGAGGAGGTCCGGACCGGGATCGCGCTCGCAGGCGAACAACTTACCGGCGCCATCGATATCAAGTCGCGCGAGTTCAAGGTGGCGCTGGACGAGACCGGCGAAACGCTCACCCGCAGCATCAGCGAGAGCGCCGGCAGCGTCACGCGCTCGCTCGCGGAGACGGGCGAGCAGGTGCTGCAGTCGTTGGGCAACCAGGGCGTCGAGCTGCGCGAGAATTTCGAGCGCACCGCCATCAATCTCGAGCAGAGCTTTGCCGCGCGTGGCCTCGAAATCAACGAGCGTCTTGCGCTGACGGGGAACACCGTCACGGCGACACTCTCCGAGACAGGTGCGGAGATAAACGACCGGATCGCCGCGACGGGAACCTCCGTGGCGGACGTGATCGCCGTGCGCGGCTCCGAGATCGACGAACGTCTCGCGAAGACCGCAACGTCGGTTTCCGAAATCATCGCCGAACGCGGGGCCGAGATCGACCAAAGACTCGCGACCACCGCAACATCGGTCTCCGAGATCATCGCCGAACGTGGCACGGAGATCACGGAGCGCCTTGCGAAGACCGGCACCTCCGTCGCCGACGAGATCGCCGATCGCGGGACACAGGTACGCGAACAGCTCGCCGACAGCATGCGCAGCATCGGGGACGAGATCACCGAGCGCGGCCAGGATGTCCTGGGTCGCCTGGATCAGGCCAACGAGCGCCTGGAAATCACCTTCACACGCAACGGCGAGAAGCTCGAAAGCAAGCTCGGCGAAATCGGTGAGAACGTCGCCGGCCTCATCGCGGCGCGGACCGAGGATGCAACGAGCTCCATCGAACGCGCGGCATCCGGCTTGTCCGGCACCCTCGACCGCGCCGGCGCCGACGTCACGGGTGCTCTGGAGCGCACCGCAGAAGAGGTGTCCGCACGCATTTCCGGCCGCATGGACGAATTCAAGGTCACCTTCAACCAGCGCGGGGAAGAACTCGCGAACCTGCTTGCGGAAAACACATCGAAGACCAAGGACGTGCTGGCCGGCACCGGCCGCGAGGTCGCCATTGCCATCGCCACGCAGGGATCGCGCATCAACGAGGCACTCCAGCGTTCGGGCGAGGCGATCGGCAACACCGTCGGCGAGCGCGGCTCGAAGCTCGACGCCCTGCTCTCCGAGCGCTTGTCCGGCTTCGAGGCGATCATCGTCGAACGCGGCGATGCGCTGACGGAAAAGCTCGGCTCGCGCGCGGAGGAGATCAACGCATCGCTCGGCGACAAGCTGACCATGCTGGACGACACCATCGTCAAGCGCGGCGGCGATCTCGTGGACCGCTTCTCCCGCGACGTCGAGAACGTCACCGGCGTCATTGCCGGCCGCTTCGACGATATCGACCGGGTCATCAACGTCGAGGGCAAGGAACTCGCCAACATCCTCGGCGACAAGGCGCGCGAGGCGGCGGACGCGATTTCGAGCCAGCTGCACGCCCTGGAAGAGCGTTCGGCCAAGCGCAGCACCGAAATCAGCGCGACCTTCGACCAGCTCGTCGGCAAGGTCGATCAGACGCTCGCCGCCCGCGCGGGTGCCCTCAACGAGGCCCTCGTCATCCGCACCGGCGAAATGGCGCGCGTCCTGGCCGAAGGTGGCCGCGACGTGGCGAAATCGCTGGAACTGCGCGCCGACGAGATCGGTGAGATGGTCACCGCACGCAGCGCGAGCCTCGCCGAAACCCTGTCCGCCAAGGCGCAGGAGATCGACGCGACCCTCGGCGGGCGCGCCGAGCAGATCGCGAAATCCCTGGAAGATGGCGTCGGCCGCCTCGAGACCAATGTCGTCGGACGTCTCGAAACAGCTGTCGAGGCGCTGGGCGAACGCGGTCTCGCGCTGGAGAACGTCCTCGGCTCGCGGGCCGAGGAGATCGTCAGCCTGTTCGAGATCCGCAGCCGCGACGTCGTGGAGAGCATCGCTTCGAGTACCGACGGCCTCGGGCGCGTCTTCGACGAGAAGACCCGCGATCTGGCACTTACGCTCGAAGAGCGCGGCCATGCCGCCGCCAGCGAGTTCGAGAGCCGCAGCCGCGACGTCGTCGGCGGTCTCGGCAATCGCATCGAGGAACTGTCGAGCCAGCTTGTGCGCTCGGGCGACGAGTTCACCACCGTCATCGAACGGCACAGCCGCGAAGTCGCAGGCACGCTGGGGAACCGCATCGAGGAGCTGTCGACCATCCTCGACCGCTCAAGCGAGAACCTCGTCACCGTCATCGATCAGCACAGCCGCGACGTTGCGGGGACGCTGGGCAATCGCATCGACGAAATGTCGAACCTTCTCGATCGCTCCCGCGATACGCTGGCCGCCGTCATCGACCAGCGCGGTCATGCGATGGTCGGCGCACTTGGCGAGCGCATCGCGACCGCGACTGCCGCCTTCGGCGAACAGTCGGGCACGTTCGCGAGCCTCATCGAGGAACGCAGCGAAAAACTCGTGGGCACGCTCGGCTCGCGGGTGGACGAGCTTCAGTCCATCCTCGACAGCGGCGGCGAACGGATCACCAGCGCTCTGACCATGCGCAGCGACGCGCTCGTGGCGATCCTCGAAGGCCGGATCACGCGCCTCTCGCACCTGCTCGAACACGGCGGGGAAGCACTCGCGCAGCTGCTCGATCGCCGCGGCGACAACTTCGTCCATGAGCTTGAAGAGCGCATCAGCCGGATTTCGAGCCTGCTCGAAAACGGTGGCGACAAGATCACCGGGGCGCTGGACCAGCGCGGCGACGAAATCGTGGCCAAGCTCAATACCAATCTCGGCCAGCTCGCCCATCTGCTCGACAGCGGCGGCGAGCAGCTGACGGTCACGCTCAACGAGCGCGGCCAGACGCTGTTGCAGGACCTGGAGAATACCGTTGGCAACCTGTCGCACCTGTTCGAACGCAGCGGGATTCAGCTGACGAGCGCCCTCGACCAGCAGGGCGATGCCATCGTCGGCAGGCTCGAAGGCAACATCGCGCAGTTTTCCGATTTGATCGACCGCGGCGGACAATCCCTCGCGGACATGCTGGAGCAGCGCGGCGCAACGCTCGTCGGCAGCCTGGAAGGCAATATCGAGCAGTTCTCCCGGATCGTGGATCGCGGCGGGCACTCCCTGTCCGAGATCCTGGACCAGCGCGGCGACGCGATCATGGTCAATCTCGGCAGCAAGGTGGACCAGATTTCCGGCCTCTTCGACGATCGCGGCGACAAGCTGATCGCCGGGCTCGGGACCCGTGTGGACGAACTCGAGCACCTCATCGACGAGCGGGGCGTGCGCCTCGTGCAGACCCTGAGCGAGCGTGGCGAGCATGCCGCACGAGAGATCGCCCAGGCCGGCGACAGCGTCATCCGATCCATGGAAGAGCAGAGCGGCGGTCTCCTCGACACCCTGCGCCAGCGCAGCCTGGAACTCCGGGAAGTCTACGGCGAATCGAGCGAGGCGTTGAAAAATGCCCTCGACGAAGGCACGCGTAACGCCATGGAGGCGCTCGTCTCGACCAACGAGCGGATTCGCGGCGAACTCGGCGGAGTGCTGATGCGCCTGCATGATGCCAACCGCATCCTGGAAGACGTCACGGCGCGCGCCGGCGGCAATCTCACCGAGGTGGAATCCGCCCTCACCGGCCGCATCCACGAGATCTCCAGCCTGCTCGGCGAGGTCGCGGAGCAGACGAACGCCGCAACCGGTCGTATCGCGGAACAGGTCGATGCGCTTCGCGGGGTGTCGTCGGGCGTCATGAGCGAAGCCGGCGAGATGTCGATGCTGCTCGACCAGCGCGGGCGCGCGCTGACCGACAGCACGCGCGAACAGGTCTCCTCGCTCAGCGATGCAACGGTGATGCTCGAACGCCTCGAGCGGCGCATGAGCGCCGGACTGAACGAGCGGAGCCAGGCGCTGGAGAACCTGCTTGCGCGCATCGAAGAGCGCGCCGGCGAGATGGAGCGGGCCAGCCAGAGCTTCACCGGGCTCATCGAGGGCTCGCTCTCGAACGCCGAGAACAAGGCCCGCCAGATCGGTTCGGTCCTGGCCGGCAGTGCCGAATCGACCAGCAAGGCGATCGACGAGCAGTTCACCCATATCCGGGCGACCACCAACGAGGAGCGCGAGCGGACGGCGAATGCGATCCGGGAGGCTTATGAAGAGGTCGCCCAGCAGATGGACGGGGCGCTCCAGGGAGCCTCCACGCGCTTCCGCGATGCCACCACCGAACTGCGCGCGATGACTGCGCAGATCCAGAAGGAACTCGACGCCACCCGCGCCGAGCTCAAGCGCAGCATCGTCGAGCTCCCCAAGGAAACCGAAGAGACCGCAACCAACATGCGCCGTGTGGTTTCCGACCAGATCAAGGCCCTCAACGAGCTGGCATCGCTGGTTTCGCGCTCCAGCAAGGCTGTCGATGTCGTGCAGGCGAAGGCTGTCGCCAATGGCGGCGGCAACGGGTTTGTCGGACAGGTCGCGACCGCCGTCTCGGCCGCGGTGAGCCAACCGGCAGCGCGGGCGCAGCAACCGGCGGCCCAGCCGTCCGCCCCTCCCGCTCCGCCTCCCCAGCCTGCGGCGCGTCGGCCCGATCC
>Ga0208490_100849_pt1 | contig 14627 bp, 17 predicted proteins | sample SubbioAug_CSWold_FD_184818 | JGI IMG/M metagenome (GOLD analysis project Ga0208490, IMG submission 184818) | Serpentinite rock and fluid subsurface biosphere microbial communities from McLaughlin Reserve, California, USA - CR11Aug_CSWold (SPAdes) | ecosystem: Environmental > Terrestrial > Deep...
GGTGAGCACCCCGCCGTAGTGGGTGCGGCAGAACGCCGACACGGCCGGCAGCCTGCGCCGGGACGCGATGGCCTCCCCCATGCGGATCCACTGGTCGGCCCTTCGGACGTCCCGGGCGTGCTCGCACGCGGAGAACAGCTGGCAGAAGGCCTCCTCGAGGACGCAGAAGTCGTCGACCTCCTCGCCAGCGAGCGCGGCCATCGCCTCGTCCAGGTGCCGCATGCCCTCCTCGACCTCGTCGCCGTGCACGAGGCTGGCCCCGAGGTAGGCCAGGGCGGCCACCTCCAGCCCGACGTCGCCCGCCGCTCGCGCCTCGGCCAGCGCCTCGCGGAGCTGCTCGTTCTTGGTGGCCCGATCCGGCTCGAAGAGGGCTCGGTTGAGCGCCACCCAACCTCGCTCCGAGGTCTCGCCGACCGATCCGAGGAGCGTCTGGGCGCGCGCCAGCCACCCCGCCGAGACCGCGAAGTCGCCCCGGATGGAGTGGTGCATCCCGGCCAGGGTCCGGGCCACCCGGATGGCGCCGAGCTGGTCGCCCGCCGCTCGGTGGGCCGCATAGGCCCGCTCCCACAGGGCGATGGCGGCGGTGAAGTCGAGCTCGAGGTAGTCCGCCCGGGCCAGCACCTCCAGCACCTGCCCGTCGGGGTCCTGGGCGAGCGGTTCGACGAGGGCCCGGGCGGTGGAGGCGTCGCCCGACCGCAGCGCGGCCCGAGCCTGCTCGACCCGGTCCACGGCGCCCGCGCTCACCCTGGGATCTTGGCACCGCCGCGGTGGCGCGTCGTAGGCGGGTGGGGTCCGGGAGGCGCAGATCGGCCCGAGCCGCTCTAGGGTTGGCGCAGTGGTGGCGCTGGTGGAGGCTCGGAGCAACGTGCGCGTGCACGGTCCGCCCGCTGCTCGGCCGATGGTCTTCGCCCACGGCTACGGGTGCGACCAGAACATGTGGCGGTTCGTCGAGCCCGCCTTCCGGGCCGACCACCGCACGGTGCTCTTCGACCACCTCGGCGCAGGTGGCTCGGATCTCAGCGCCTACGACCCGGAGCGGCACGCCCGCCTGGAGGGCTACGCCGAGGACGTCGCCGAGATCCTGGTGGCCCTCGACCTGCATGACGTGGTCCTCGTGGGGCACTCCGTCAGCGCCATGATCAGCGCCCTCGTCGCCGGCCGCGCCCCGGATCGGGTCGGGGCGCTCGTGATGATCGGCCCCTCGCCCCGCTACCTGGACGACCCCGGCACGGGCTACGTGGGCGGGTTCTCCGAGGCGGACATCGAGGGGCTCCTCGAGTCGCTGGAGAGCAACTACCTCGGCTGGGCCACCGCGATGGCTCCCGTCATCATGGGCAACCCGGATCGACCGGCGCTCGGGGCGGAGCTCACGGAGAGCTTCTGCCGCACCGACCCCGAGATCCAGAAGCGCTTCGCCCGGGCCACCTTCCTCGCCGACAACCGCGCTGACCTCGCCCACGTCGCCGTGCCCACCCTGATCCTGCAGTGCTCCGAGGACATCATCGCCCCCGGGGTGGTCGGGGCCTACGTGCACGAGCAGATCCCGGGCAGCACCCTCGTGCAGCTGTCGGCCACCGGTCACTGCCCGAACCTCAGCGCGCCGGAGGAGACCGTCGAGGCCATCCGCAGGTTCCTCGGAGGGCAGTGACCATCGACGACTCGGCCACCGCCGCGCCCATGACCGCCGCCGACGTCGCCTTCCTGGCGGCGCTGGTCGACGACGACCCGGCGGTCCTGTACGAGCAGGCGCCCTGCGGATACCTCTCGATGCTCCCCGACGGGGTGGTCGTCAAGGTCAACCAGACGCTGCTCAGCTGGGTGGACCGCCGCCGCGAGGAGCTGGTCGGCGGTCGCTTCGTCGACCTCCTGCCCCCGGGCGACCGGATCTTCTACGAGGCGCACCTGGCGCCGCTGCTGCGCCTCCAGGGCCAGGTCCGGGAGTTCGCGGTGGAGCTGCTCGCCCGCGACGAGCGCCGGCTCCCGGTGCTCGTCACCGCACAGGCGGTGCGAGCCGCCGACGGCGAGATCACCGTCGTGCGCGTCGCCGTGTTCGACGCCACCGAGCGGCGGTCCTACGAGCGCGAGCTGGTCCGGGCCCGCCAGCAGGCCGAGGCGGCGGAGGCGCGGGCGATGGAGCTGGCTCGCACCCTCCAGACGACCCTGCTGCCGCTGGAGCTCGACCCGGTGCCCGGCGTGGACGTCGGCGCCGCCTACCGACCGGCGGGGGACGGCACCGAGGTGGGCGGGGACTTCTACGACCTCATCGAGGCGGGGCCTGGCCAGTGGACCTTCGCCATCGGTGACGTCTGCGGCAAGGGCGCCCGTGCCGCGCTGCTGACGGCGCTGGCCCGCTTCACCCTGCGGTCGAGCGCCCGTCGGGCCCGATCCCCGCGAGCGATGCTGGCCGAGCTCCACGAGGCGCTGCTGCGCGAGCACCCCGACCAGTTCTGCACGGCGCTGCTCCTCGGCATCGAGCCCATGGCCGACGGAGCGGTCGGAGTGGTCGTGACGAGCGGGGGCCACCCCCTGCCGCTGCGCCACCGGGGCGGCGGCACCATCGAAGAGGTGGGGCGGCCGGGCGGCATCGTCGGGCTCGTGAGCCACTCCAGGACCTTCGACGTCCCCGTCACGCTCGCCCCAGGCGACCTCTTGGTGGCGTGGACCGACGGCATCACCGAGGCGAAGGGCAGCGCCGGCGTCTTCGGCGAGGAGCGGCTCCGGGCCGCCGTCCGCGAAGCGGCCTCGGGGACCGCCCAGGAGGTGGCCGACCACCTGGTCGAGGCGGCCCTCGCCCACCAGGGCGGCCACGCCCGGGATGACATCGCCGTCATCGCCCTGCGACCGGCCCCGGGGCCGGCCTAGCTGCGGCGGCCGAAGCCGAAGAGGTGCTGGCCGACCTTGCGCATCTGGATCTCCTCGGCGCCCTCGGTGATCCGGTAGCGGCGGTGGTGCCGGTAGATGTGCTCGAAGGGCATGTGCCGGGAGTACCCCACCCCGCCGCAGGTCTGCATGGCGCGGTCGGCCGCCTCGCAGGCCAGGCGGTTGGCCCGGTAGTTGCACATCGCCACCAGGTGGGTGACCTCCATGTGGTGCTGGCGGTCGAGCCGCCACGCCGTGGAGCGGATGAGCTGCTGCAGCATCATCGCCTCGGTGTAGAGCTCGACCAGCGGGAACTGGATGCCCTGGTTGGTCGAGAGCCGCTTGCCCCACGTGGTGCGATCGTTGGCGTACTCGACGGCCACGTCGATGCAGTGCAGCGCGGCACCGAGCGACGAGGCGGCCTGCCGGATCCGGTTCTCGTGGACGAAGTGCTGGGCCAGCTCGAGGCCGTGGTCGACCCGCCCGAACACCGCCGAGGACGGCACCCGCACATCGGTCATCGTGACCTCGGCGTGGTCCGTGGGCATGTTGAAGGTCCACCAGAAGAAGTCGACCGAGAACCCCGGCGCGTCGGTGGGCACCAGGAAGGCGGTGATGCCGACGGGCGAGCCCGGGTCGCCGGAGGTGCGGGCGAAGATGATGTCGTGGGTGGCGTGGTGGAGCCCGGAGTTCCACCGCTTCTGCCCGTTGATGACCCACTCGTCGCCGTCGGCCGTGGCCGTCGTCTCGAGGTAGGTGGCGTCGGAGCCGTGGTTGGGCTCGGTCAGCCCGAAGGCGAGGCGTCGGGTGCCGTCGAGGAACCCGGGCATCCACTCGGCCTGCTGCTCGGGGGTGCCGAAGTCGCGCATCATCAGCACGGTCGGGAAGTTGCCGACGATCGACGACTCGTTCTGCAGGTCGTTGTGCAGCCCGAGGCCCCGGCGGGCGAGGTGCTCCCGGATGATCGCCATCTCGAGGTTCGACGCGTCCTTGCCGCCGTACGCGGCCGGCAGGGCGTGGCGGAGCCAGCCGGCGGCGTCGGCCCGGCGGCGCATCTCCGCCAGCAGCGCCTCCCACTCGGGACGGGGCACACCCCCGCCCTCGAAGTCCGTGCGGGCCCACTCGCGGCGGTGGTCGAAGAAGCGCTCGTTGTCGTCGGCCGCCTGGAGCGGGGCGATCTCCGCCTCGATGAAGGCGTCGAGCTCGTCGAGCGTGGCCTGGATGTCGGCCGGTACGTCGAAGTCCACCGGCGGTCCCCCTCTGGTGCGGCACCCGGTCGGGGTGCGGTGGCGGCAGCGGCGCCCAGTATCGCGGCGTCCGGGCCGGGCGCTAGACAGAGGTCCCGGACGCACAGCAGCACCCAGGAGGACCCGATGGCCTTGATCGAACACGCCCACGAGGAGCGGATGCGGCGGGAGGCGGCTGCCCAGAAGCTGCGCGACCTGGCCGACGAGCTCTCCCGGCACAACGAGGTGTCCTTCGTGAAGGAGGGCGTTCGGGTGACCGTCCCGGTGCCCGACGAGGTGACGCTCACCCTCGAGATCGAGGCCGGCGGCGACGAGAACGAGATCGAGGTCGAGATCACCTGGTGAGCGGTACCTGACCGGGTAGCGTCACGTGCGAGGGAGTGTCGGCCCCAGCGCTCCGCCGACGGACTGGGGCGCCGTTGTCATGGGTAGGGACGTCGCGATGCGGACGACGAGGAGGTTCGGGCGGGAGGTCGCCGAGATCCCGCGGTCCCGTCACTTCGTCGCGGAGATCCTCGAGGGCGCCGGCGCGGAGGCCACCGACGCCATCCTCCTCGTGGCCAGCGAGCTCATCACCAACGCCGTGCGCCACGGCATCGGGGACGTGGAGCTGCGCATCATCGTCGAACCCGAGTGCGTCCGCCTCGAGGTGCTCGACGACGGCCACGTCGCCGTCACCGCCCCCGCGGAGAACCCGGCGCCCAGCGCGCTCGGCGGGCGGGGCCTGCTCCTCGTCCAGGGGGTGGCCGACCGCTGGGGTTCGGAGTTCGAGCGCGACGGCCGCACCCTCGTGTGGGCCGAGGTGGGCCGCTGATCCTCCCTCGGCCCGCCCCCGGCAGTCGCCCGGGAGCGCCTGGCTAGGGGAGGGCGATGTCGACGCGACCGGCGAGCTGGCCGCCGTCGACGGAGAACCGGTGGCCGCTGGCCACCTCGTCGAGGATCCGGTCTGTGAGCGGGTCGAGCTCGAAGTGGGCTGCGTCGGCCAGGGTGGTGCTGGCCGCGACGACGAGCGCGTCGGCGGTGATGGCGAAGCGGATCGCCACCTCGTCCTTCCCGGCCTGGATCATCGTGCTGACCAGCTCGTCGGCCGCCACCCGGGCGGCCTCGACGGCGTCCAGGCTCAGATCGGTGAACGAGGCGGCCCCACTCGCCATGAGGCGCACGACGCGCAGGAGCTCCGCGTCGATCGGGATGACGAGGTCGAAGCTGGTGCTGGCCTGCAGGTCGGTGACGGTGGGGTTCGACACGGGCGCCTCAGGAGGGTTCGGGGAGGACGGTGAAGGCCTCCGTCTGCTGGTCGAGCTGGGTGACCTCGAGGACCCGGCTCACAGCCTCGGACCGGGGGCCGATCTGCAGCGTGCGGCCGGCGTCGGCCAGCTGGCGGCCGGCGAGGAGCAGGGCGCGCAGGGCGGACGAATCGATGAAGCTGACCGCCGAGAGGTCGAGCACCACCGGCTGGGACGCGTCGCCGCCCGGCTCGGCCAGGGCGTCGGAGAGCTGCGGCGCGCTCGCCAGGTCCAGCTCACCGCCGACCTTGACGACGTGGCCGGCCGCGGTGTCCTCGGTGCTGATCGTGAGGCCGTCGCCTGCTTGGGTCATCGCTCGCTCCTCATGGGTGGCGGGGTGGCGGGGTGGGTGGGCGCCCCGGCGAGGGTAGCCGGGCCGATCCGGGCGCTGACCGAGGGGAGGGTCATCCGATCTCGCCCTCCAGGTCCTCGCCCATCTTGGCCAGGGTGGCTCGCAGGATGCGGGACACGTGGACCTGGCTCACGCCGATCTCCTCGGCGATCTCGGACTGCGTCATGCCCAGGTAGAAGCGCAGGTAGACCACCCGCCGGTCCCGCTGGGGCAGCTTCTCGAGGGACCGGAGGACGGCCACCCGCTCGGGCGTCTCGGTCATCGTGGGGTCGTCGGCGCCGGGCATCCGCACCTCGGCGCCGCTGTCGCCGTCGTCTCCCACCGGGCCGGCATCGAGGCTCGAGGTGCGGTAGGTGGCCCCCGCCTCCATGGCCTCGAGGATCTCCTCCACGGACACGTCGAGCTCGTCGGCCAGCTCCGACACGCTCGGCTGGTGCCCGAGCGTGTGGGTGAGGCGCTCGCTGGCCGCCCGGATCTCGAGGTGCAGGTCCTTCAGGCGCCGGCTGACCCGCATCGACCAGGTCTTGTCCCGGAAGTGGCGGCGCAGCTCACCGATGACCGTGGGCATGGCGAAGGTGGCGAAGCGCAGGTCGAGCTCGGGGTCGAAGCGGTCGACCGCCTTCACGAGGGCCAGGCTGGCCACCTGCAGCAGGTCGTCGGGGTTCTCCCCCCGTCCGGAGAACCGCTTCGTGGCGTGGCGGGCGATCCAGAGGTAGTCCTCGATCAGCCGGTCCCGGAGCTTGGGGTCCTCGGTTCGGCGCAGCTCACGGAACTGCTGTTGTTCGTCGGCGCGCTCTTGGGGCATGAGGTGGGTGGCGGCGGAGGGCGGGCGCCTCGGCCGGTGCCGAAGCGTAGCGACCCGGAGGTGCTGCCCACTCCACCCGGGCCCTAGCCTTCCGCTTCGTGCCCGTTTGGACCGCCGCCGACCTCCCCGACCAGAAGGGGCGCACGATCCTCGTGACCGGCGCCAACAGCGGGCTGGGCCTGCGCTCAGCGCAGGCGCTGGCCGCGAAGGGCGCTCGGGTGCTGATGGCGTGCCGAGACGCGGGCCGGGCGGCGGCGGCGCGCGACGAGGTGGCCCGCTCGGCGTCGGGGCCCGACCCCGAGGTGGTGGCGCTCGACCTCGCCTCCCTGGCGTCGGTCCGCGCCGCGGCTGCCGAGGTGGCCGCGCGGGTGGACCGCCTCGACGTCCTCATGAACAACGCCGGGATCATGGCCGTGCCCCGGGGTGAGACCGAGGACGGCTTCGAGCGACAGATCGGCACCAACCACCTCGGGCACTTCGCGCTGACGGGGCTGCTCCTGCCCGTGCTGCTGGCCGCCGGCGTGCCGCGCGTCGTCACCGTGTCGTCCCATGCCCATCGCTTGGGTCGGGTCGACGTGGACGACCTGTCCTTCCAGCGCCGCCTCTACTCGCGGTGGCGGGCCTACGGGCAGTCGAAGCTGGCCAACCTGCTCTTCAGCGCCGAGCTGCAGCGCCGGGCCGCGGACGCCGGCACCGACCTCCTGTCGGTCGCCGCCCACCCGGGCTACGCCGCCACCAACCTGACCTCCGGACCGGCCACCGGCGCCCGTCCGCTGGCCCCGATCTTCCGCCTCGGCGACCGGCTGGTCGGCCAGCCCGACCACATGGGCGCCCTGCCCCAGCTCTACGTCGCCACGATGCCCGACGTGGTGCCCGACGACTATTGGGGCCCGGACGGGATGGGGGAGCGGCGCGGCCACCCGAAGCGGGTCGGTCGCACCACCTTCGCGGGCGACGAAGCCACCGCTCGTCGCCTGTGGGAGCGCAGCGAGGAGCTCACCGGCGTCCTCTACCCGTGGCCCCGCTGACGGGACGGCCGCAGGCTGGCGCGGCGCAGCGTCACCGACGGGTGAAGCCGCGGTAGCCGTCGGCCACCACCTGCTCGCAGGTCTCCACGTAGGAGGGGAAGCCCGGCAGCGGCATGAACACCCGGGTCTTCCCCGGCACGTTGGCGCCGAGGTACCAGGAGCTGCACGTGGGGAACAGGGTGAACGAGGCGATGTCGTTCACGTGCTCCACCCAGCGGTCCTGGGCGTCGAGGTCGGCGTCGATGCGCGAGAGCCCGTCGGCGTCGAGGGCGGCGAGGCAGTCCCCGATCCACTCGACGTGCTGCTGGATGGCCTCGACCATGTTGGCCAGCACGGAGGGGCTGCCGGGCCCCGTGACGAGGAACAGGTTGGGGAACCCGTGGGTCATGAGGCCGAGGTACGTGCGGGGGCCGGCCGCCCAGGCGTCGGTGAGGCGCTCGCCGCCGACGCCGCGGATGTCGATGCGTGACAGGGCGCCGGTCATGGCGTCGAAGCCGGTGGCGTAGACGATCACCTCGAGCGGGTGCTCCCCCTCGGCGGTGCGGATCCCGGAGGGGGTGATCCGCTCGAGCGGGGTCTCCCGCAGGTCCACCAGCGTGACGTTCGGCCGGTTGAACGTGGCCCAGTACCCGCTGTCCACGCAGAGGCGCTTGCAGCCGATCACGTGGTCGGGGGTGAGGCGGCGGGCCACCTCGGGGTCGTCGACGATCTCCCGCAGCTTGGCGATCACGAACCGGCGGGCCACCTCGTTGGCGGCGGGGTCGAGGAGGAGGTCGTTGAACGCGGCCAGGAACGTGAGCCCTCCGTGGGCCCAGCGCCGCTCGAGCTCGGCCTGTGCCTCGGCGTCGTCGACCTCCAGGACCGAGCCCTCGTACCGGCGCTCGACCCGGCCGCCGAAGGCCGAGAACATCTCCCGGTTGGCCGCCCGCAGCGCGCCGTACTCGGCTTTGACGGCGGCCTGCTCGTCAGGGTCGAGCGGTCCGTTCCAGGCCGGGACCACGTACGCCGGCGTCCGCTGGAAGACGGTCAGGTGCGCCGCCTCCTCGGCGATGATCGGCACGGCCTGCACCGCCGAGGACCCGGTGCCGATGACCCCCACCCGCTGGCCGGCCAGCTCGACCCCCTCCGCCGGCCAGCGACCGGTGTGCAACGTGAGGCCCTCGAACGAGTCGGCGCCCTCGAGCTCGGGGACGTTGGCGCTCGAGAGGCAGCCGGTGGCCATCACGACGAAGCGGGCCACGAGGTCGGGGCCGTGATCGAGCTGCACCCGCCAGGTCGTGGTGGCGTCGTCGAAGGCGGCGGCGGTGACCGTCGTGCCGAAGGTGATGTCGCGCCGCAGGTCGAAGCGCTCGGCCACGTGCTGGAGGTAGCGGAGGATCTCGGGCTGCCCGGCGTAGCGCTCCGTCCACTCCCATGCCTGCTGGAGGTCGTCGTCGAAGCCGTAGGAGTACTCGAGGCTCTCGACGTCGCAGCGGGCGCCCGGGTAGCGGTTCCAGTACCAGGTGCCGCCCACGTCGTCGCCAGCCTCGACGACCGCGGCCGACAGGCCCTGCTGGCGGCAGCGGTGCAGCATGTAGAGGCCGGCGAAGCCCGCCCCCACGATCACGACGTCGACGTGCCGGTCCGCTTCCACCACCACCCCCGGCCCGGGAACCTAGCCCCGGGCGGTCTCGTCGAGCGCGCGCTCGAGGGCGGTGAGCACGGGGCGGTCGTGGGCGTAGGTGAGCAGCTCGCCCGCCGGCGCCAGCTTCAGCCAGCGGACCTCGTCGACCTCGTCGTTGGGTGCGAACTCGCCGTCCTCCGGCTCCATCGCCCAGTACCGGACGTGCTTCCCCCGGTGCTGGGCGTCGGTGTAGCGGACCGACGGCAGGGCCGGTCCGAGCCGGCAGCGCAGCCCCGTCTCCTCCTCCACCTCGCGGAGGGCGGCGGCCTTGGCCGACTCGCCGGGGTCGAGCTTGCCCTTGGGGAGCGTCCAGTCGTCGTAGCGCGGGCGGTGGACGAGCAGGACCTTCAGGCTGCCCTTGGCGCTCCGGCGCCACACGACGCCCCCAGCGGCTTCGATGACCACGGCCGGACCCTACCGATCGCCGCCCGGTTCCCCGAGCAGGGGGCCGGCGGCCCGCTGGCGAAGGTTTCCCTACTCACCGTAGGGTGATGTCCGAACGCGACGCCGCGACGGCGTCCCACACCGCAGGAGCACCACATGGGATCCAGGATCGAGCTGCGTGGGGCCACCGCGCTCGTCACCGGCGCCGGCAGCGGCATCGGGCGGTCCACCGCCCTCGCCCTCGCTCGCCGCGGCGCGCAGGTCCTCTGCGTGGACCTCGACGAGGCCACGGCGAAGACGACCGCCGAGTCCTGCCGGGACCGCGGCGTGGAGGCGGTGGCCTACCAGTGCGACGTCGCCGACCGGGGCGCCGTGCAGGACCTCGCCGACCAGGTGGGTCGAGAGCACGGCCCGCTCGGCGTGCTCGTCAACAACGCCGGCGTGGGGATGAGCGGCGGCTTCGCCGACATGACCCTCGAGGACTGGGACTGGATCCGCTCCATCAACCTCGACGGCGTGGTGAACGGCTGCCACGCCTTCGGCCCGGCCATGCTGGCCGAGGGGCGAGGCCACATCGTCAACATGAGCTCCGGGCTCGGCTACGTCATGCACGCCTCCGAGGTGGCCTACTGCACGACCAAGGCCGCCGTGCTGGCCTTCTCCCGCTGCCTGCGGGCCGACTGGCGACGCAACGGCGTCGGGGTCTCGGCGGTCTGCCCCGGCGTCATCAACACGCCCATCCTCGACGGCACCCGGTTCCTCGGCGAGATGGGCACCACCGAGGCCCAGGAGCTCGCCTCCCGGACGTTCAGCCGAGGGCACAGCCCCGATGTGGTGGCCGACGCCGTGCTGCGAGCCATCGACAGGGACAAGGCGGTCGTGCCCGCCGGGTGGGAGGCGCAGCTCGGGTGGTTCGCCGCCAAGCTGCTGCCGCTGCGGGTCAGCGAGGTCATGGCTCGTCCCGCTCCCACCTGGGCCGTGAAGGCCCGCCGCCGGTGACCCGGCGACGTTCCTCCGGGGCGGGGCTCGTCCGGCGGGTCGAACGGGCCGCCGCCCTCGGCGGGCTCGGCACCGTCGTCGCGCTCGGCGCGATCTCGGCCCTCGCGGCCGAGCGCCGCCGCCGCCGGCACACCTGGCTGACCGAGACCGACCCGCTCGGCCCCAAGGGCTGCTCGCTGCCGCCGGGCCGTGAGCTGGTCGTGCCCACCGACGACGGTGCCCACCTCGCCGTCACCGTCGCCGGGCCCGACGACGGACCCACCGTCGTGCTGCCCCACTGCTGGACCGGCACCCGCGAGACCTGGGGAGCGGTGGCGCGCCGGCTCGTGCTCGGCGGGCACCGGGTGGTCCTCTACGACCAGCGGGGCCACGGGCGCTCCACCGCTCCCGACGGGCACGTGCCCACCATCCCCCAGCTCGGCCACGACCTGCGGGCCGTGATCGCCGCCACCGACAGCACCGACGTGGTGCTGGCCGGCCACTCGATGGGGGGCATGACGATCCAGTCATACGCCCTCGAGCACCCCGAGCACTTCCGGGCGCACGTCCGGGGCGCCGTGCTGGTGGCCACCGCCGCCCGGACCCTCGGTCGGGAGGTCCCCGCCCGCCTCGTCCACGCCCTGATGGGCGACGCCGGCCCTGGGTGGACCCGCCAGGGCGCGGTCGCCCGGCGGATGGTCCGGCGCACGATCGGCAAGCCGGCTCGCCGCTCCCACGTCCAGGCCACCCTGGACGCCTGGGCCGCCACCACCGGCAACGCCCGGGCGGGGTACCTCGTGGCCATGTCCGCGATGGACCTGCGGGACTGCCTGCCCGGCATGGACGTCCCCACCACCGTCATGGTCGGCACCCGCGACCGCCTCACCCCGCCCCGGGCCGCCAAGGTGCTGGCCGAGCACCTCCCCGACGTGGCGCTGCTCGTGCTGCCCGGCGCCGGCCACATGCTCCCCCTGGAAGCCCCCGACCGCATCATCGACGCCATCAAGGCCACCGCCCGCCGCGCCGACCAGCGCCGACCGCGCGCCACCAGCCCCGCTCCCGCCGCCGCCGACGCCTGACCACCGCCCGGGGTGTGGGATCCTGGGTTCATGGCGGACGTGACCACGCCCACCACCGCTCCCCGAGGCCCCGGCCGGCCGCCGCGCTCGCCGGAGGCCAAGGCTGCGCAGCGGGCCCGGCTGCTGCAGGCTGCGTTCGAGGCCGTCCGCCGGCACGGACCGGAGGCCTCCGTCGAGGAGATGGCGGCCCAGGCGGGGGTGTCGAAGCCGGTGCTCTACAGCGAGTTCGGCGACAAGTACGGCATCGCCGACGCCATGGCCGTGGCCCTCGTCGAGAACGGCGAGCGCCAGCTGATGGCCGAGCTCGAGCAGGCCGGCACGATCGACCTGGCCCGTGCCCTGCGCCTGGCCGTCGAGGGCTTCTTCGAGGTCGTGACCGCCGACCCCGACGTGTACGGCTTCATCTTCCGCAGCATCCGCAGAGGCGACGCCGGGCTCCTCGACAACGCGCTCATGCGGAGCCTCCAGACCCGCTTCGAGGTGGTGGCCGGCGTGCTGGCGCCGGGGGCGGACCCGGCTGCGCTCCGCTTCCTCGCCCACGGCACGTTCGGCTTCATCATCTCGGCCATCGAGTCGTGGGAGGCCACCCGCACCCCGGACCGCGAGGTGGCGCTCGACCTCGTGACCGCCGTGCTGGCCAACGGGCTCCTCGCCGCCCAGGCCGCCAACCCGACGACCTGACCGTCGCAGGTCTGATCCCGGGTCCTCCGGGTACGGTCGGGCGATGGCCAACGATCACGACACCCCGATGCCGGGGACGCCCACCGGGGCGTCCACCATCCTCGAGGCCCTCGACTGGCTGAAGGACCAGGGCTTCGGCGGCAACATGTTCGTGGCCGACGGCGCCGTCGTCCGCTGCGGCGCCTGCCGCCACGACATGCCCGCCGGCGAGCTCGACCTGCAGCACCTCGTCCGCCTCGAGGGAGCATCGGACCCGTCGGAGATGGCCGCCGTCCTCGGTCTCGTGTGCCAGGACTGCGGCACCAAGGGCGCGGCCGTCGTGCGCTTCGGGCCCGAGGCCTCCCCCGACGAGGCCGAGGTCCTGCGCGCCGTCGAGGACCACCGCCCCGACTGACCGCCGCCCCCGTGGGCCCGACGGCAGGATCGGCGGCGGTCGGCGGCGAAGGGTGCCAGGCTCACCCCACCGACCACTGCGAGGAGCTCCCATGGCGCTGACCGAGACGCTGATGGACGGCGTCGTGAAGACGATGAACGTGGTGCACCGGGCGGTGGTGAAGGTCAGCGGCGGGCGCCTCGGCTACCAGCTCGTCGGCATGGCCGCCGTCGAGCTGCACACGACGGGCCGCAAGAGCGGCCAGCGCCGCAGCGTCATGCTGACCGCTCCGGTGTTCGAGGACGACCGCGTCGTCCTCATCGCGTCCAAGGGCGGCGACCCCCGCCACCCCGACTGGTTCCGCAACCTCACCGACGACCCGGACGTGGAGATCACCCACAGGGGCGAGACGCGCAACATGCGGGCTCGGGTGGCCGAGGGCGAGGAGCGAGCCGAGCTGTGGCGGCGCGCCGTCGAGGCCTACAAGCACTACGACAGCTACCAGAAGCGCACCGACCGCGAGATCCCCGTCGTCGTCCTCGAACCCCGCTGACCGCAACGACGTCGGTGTGCGTCTCGCTGCGCACCGCGCACGGATCCGCCCACAGATCTCGTGCCGTCAGGCGGAGGCGCGGCGGTCGGTGAGGCGGTCGGCGGGGGTCTGGCCGCTGTCGAGGCCGTTGAAGGTCCAGTCGGGCTGCTTGCCCACGTGGCGGCCGTCGATCGTGGCGCCGCCTTCGTCGAGGCCGGTGAGCTCGGCGACGAGGAACCGCCCGGCGGCCGGGGCGTCGCCCTCCACGTGGGCGGCGATGGCTCGGCTGCCGATGCTGGTGATCGACACCGCCACGGCCTGCTGCTGGGCCGCGAGGTTGCAGCGGGCGCCGTCGGTGACCGTGCCGGCCCGCTCGAGCAGCTGCTCGAGGTCGTGGGTGTCGGCCTCCGAAGCGGCGATGCGCTCGAGGGTCCGGGCGATCTCGAGCCCGTCCTCCTTGCAGGGCGTGCACTGCCCGCAGCTCTCGATGGCGAGGAAGCGGCTCGCTCCGGCGGCCACGGCCACGAGGTCGTCGGAGTCGTCGAGGACGATGTAGCCGGCCGACCCCAGCCCGCTGCCGGCCGCGGCCATCGCCTCGTAGGTGAGGGGGGTGTCGAGGGCGTCGGCCGGGATGAGGGCGTTGGACACGCCTGGCAGCACGGCCCGGACCTCGTGCCCCTCGCGCACGCCGCCGGCCACCTCGTCGATGGCCTCCCGCAGCGTGGTGCCGAGCGCGATCTCGGCCACCCCGGGGCGGGCGACCCGCCCGGTGATCGTGCACACGATGGTGCCCGGGGACTCCATCGTCCCGACGGATCGGAACCACTCCGAGCCCTTGAGGGCCAGCATCGGCACGTTGGCGAGCGTCTCCACGTTGTCGACGAGCGTCGGCGGGACCAGGTTCTCCGAGCCCTCAGCGGCCATCTCGACGCCGGCTGCCTGGCCGCTGTCGCTGGCGACCTCGTCGGGCTCGGTCACCACCTCGTCGACGCCGCGCCGGTAGGGGGGCGCGATGCGGGGGAACGGGGGACGCCCGGCGATGGCCTCGAGCAGCGCGGTCTCCTCGCCGTAGAGGTACTCCGAGGGCCCCTCGAACACGTCGATGGTCAGGCCGTCGGTCCAGCCGGCGTCGGCCATCTCGGCCAGCGCGGATCGGACCCGGGCCAGCTCCGTGGTGAAGGACGCCTTCAGCGCGACGACGACGGTGTCGGCGCCGACCACCCGGGCCGCGACGAGGGCGCCCTCGAGCACGCCGTAGGGGTTGGCTCGCAGGATGGCGCGGTCCTTGAACGTGCCCGGCTCGCCCTCGGCGCCGTTGACGACGACGGTGGTGCCCACCACGTCGGAGCGGCTGTCGAGC
>Ga0208490_100850_pt1 | contig 14626 bp, 15 predicted proteins | sample SubbioAug_CSWold_FD_184818 | JGI IMG/M metagenome (GOLD analysis project Ga0208490, IMG submission 184818) | Serpentinite rock and fluid subsurface biosphere microbial communities from McLaughlin Reserve, California, USA - CR11Aug_CSWold (SPAdes) | ecosystem: Environmental > Terrestrial > Deep...
ACATCCTGCTCATCCGCTTCTTCATGCCGATGGTGCGCAAGAACTCCGCCGCCCGCGCCTCCAGCCGTGCGATGGTGTCTGGCCAGGTCGTCGACACGATCACCAACATCAAGACCGTAAAGCTCTTCGCCCACCACGCCTTCGAGGACCGGGTCGCGCTGGACGCGATGGAGGTCTTCCGCGAACGCTCGCTTGAATTCGGCGTCATCTCCACCTGGTTCCGTTTCTCGCTGATGCTGCTGGCGGGCGTACTCCCCGTCCTTCTTATCGGCGGCACCGTCATGCTCTGGCAGCAGGGCAGCGCCACCGCGGGCGACATTGCCGCCGCCGGGGCCATCGCCCTTCGCATCGCGCAGATGTCGGGCTGGGTCAGCTTCACCCTCATGTCGATCTACACCAGCGTCGGCGAGGTCGAGGACGGGATGCGCACCCTCTCCGTCCCCCATACCCTCGCCGATGCGCCCGGGGCCCAACCCCTTCCCCGCGTCCGGGGCGAGATCCGCTTCGACCATGTCACTTTCGCCTATGGCCGCAGTCGCGGCGGGGTGCAGGACATCGACCTCACCATCCGCGCGGGTGAGAAACTGGGCATCGTCGGCGCCAGCGGGGCGGGGAAATCCTCGCTCGTCTCCCTCCTGCTCCGGCTCTACGACCCCGAACAAGGCCGCATCACCATTGACGGGGCCGACCTGCGCAGCGTGACGCAGGAATCGCTCCGCCGCCAGATCGGCATGGTCACGCAGGAAACCGCGATGTTCAATCGCAGCGCGCGCGACAATATCGCCTACGGCCGACCCGAGGCCAGCGAAGCGGAAATCATCGCCGCCGCCAAGGCCGCCGAGGCGGATGAGTTCATCTCCCAGATGCTCGATCACAATGGCCGCAAGGGCTATGACGCCTTCCTTGGCGAACGCGGGGTGAAACTTTCCGGGGGCCAGCGCCAGCGGATCGCCCTTGCCCGCGCCTTCCTGAAGGACGCGCCGATCCTTGTGCTGGACGAAGCCACCTCCGCCCTCGACTCCGAGGTGGAGGCATCGATTCAAGAGGCGCTGGGCCGCGTCATGCAGGGCAAGACCGTCCTCGCCATCGCCCACCGCTTGTCGACCATCGCCGCGATGGACCGGATCATCGTGCTGGATCGCGGCCGGATCGTCGAAATCGGCAGCCATGACGAGCTTCTGGCCAAGGACGGGCTTTACGCGCGCTACTGGAAGCGGCAATCAGGCGGCTTCATCGGCACCGAAGACGAAGAAGCGGAAGCGGCAGAGTGATCGTAACCATCGACCGGCTGGGCCACCTTGGCCACGGAATCGCCCGCAGCCTCGACTCGGGCCCCATCTATGTCCCCGGCACCCTCCCCGGCGAGGTGGTGGAGGGCACGCTGCAGGGCGACCGGCTTCTTGATCCGAAGATCGTCACCCCCTCGGTCAACCGGGTGAAACCACCCTGCCGTCACGCCCGGGCCTGCGGCGGCTGCCAGTTGCAGCACGCCTCCGACCCCTTCGTCGCGGGCTGGAAGCAGGAGGTCGTGGAAACCGCGCTTGCCGGTCAGGGCCTGACGGCCGAGTTCCTCCCCCTCGTCACCTCCCCCGCCCGGTCCCGGCGCCGCGCCACCCTCTCGGCGCGGCGCACCAAGGGCGGCGTGCTGATGGGCTTCCACGCCCGCGCCTCGGACACCATCGCGGAAATCCCCGACTGCCAGCTCCTTCACCCCGCCATCCTCGCCGCCTTCCCCGGCCTTCAGGCGCTGGTGATGGCCGGAGGATCGCGCACGACCGAGCTTTCGCTGCAAGTCACCCTGACCCGCGGGGGTCCCGATGTCGTCGTCACTGGCGGCAAGCCCTTGGATGCCGACCTCCGCCTCGACCTTGCCCGCCTAGTCGAAACGCACGGCTTTTCGCGCCTGACCTGGGATGGTGAGACGGTCGCCCTCCGCGACCGCCCCGCCCTCACGATGGGCACCGCCACCGTCGTCCCCCCGGCCGGGGCCTTCCTGCAAGCCACCGCCGAGGGCGAGGCCGCCTTGCTGGCCGCCGTCCGCAAGGCCCTTGGCCCGCAGAAGCGAATCGTCGACCTTTTCTCCGGCGTCGGCACCTTCACCCTGCCGCTCGCGCAAGAGATGGAGGTCCACGCCGTCGAAGGTGACGCCGCCATGACCAAGGCCCTCGACCTCGCCGCCCGCAACACCCCGAATCTGCACCGGATCAGCACCGAGACTCGCGACCTCTTCCGCCGGCCGCTTGAACCGGATGAGCTCAAACCCTTCACCGGCGCGGTCATCGACCCCCCGCGCGCCGGGGCCGAGGCGCAGACCGACCGCCTCGCGCAGTCCATCGTCCCGGTGATCGCCGCCGTCTCCTGCAATCCCGTCACTTTCGCCCGCGACGCCAGGGCGCTGACCGCCGCCGGCTACCGCCTCGACTGGGTGCAGGTGATCGACCAGTTCCGCTGGTCCACGCATATCGAGCTGGTCGCCCGCTTCTCGCGCTGACGTTTCCGTGAACCCTGCGACAGCCTGACCGTCTATGCAGGTCGGCTGATTTCCTGTACCTCTTGACCCAAAAAAGACGGTCGAAAAAAAAGGGCAGACGGTTACAGGCATGCGCGGTTTTGCAGTTCTTCTCCTCCTGGTGGTCACGCTGGGCCTTGCGGCCTGCGCCCCCAAGACGAAATTCAAGGATTACCGGGGACCCGAGGTCACTCAGGTCCAGGTCCACAAGGCGGACCGGAAGATGTATCTCTTCCATCACGCCAAGGTGCTGAAATCCTACGACATCGGCCTCGGCTTCGCGCCCGAGGGCCACAAGGAGTTCGAGGGCGACGGCAAGACGCCCGAAGGGCAGTATTACATCAGCCACAAGAATCCGAACTCGCGCTTCCACCTGTCGCTGGGGATTTCCTACCCGAACCCGGCCGACAAGGCCTTTGCCGAGGCGCAGGGCAAGTCTCCCGGCGGCGACATCTTCATCCACGGCGGCCCGAAAGGCCCGGTCAACACCCGCGACTGGACCTGGGGCTGCGTCGCGCTGACGGATGAAGAGATGGAGGAAGTCTATTCGATGGTGAACCCCGGTACGCCGATCTTCATCCTGCCCTGAAATGGAAAGGGCGCCCCGCAGGGCGCCCTCGAATCATTCTGGCCGCGACGCTCAGGCCCCGGTGATCAGCGTCCACCAGATCTTGCCATTCGGCTCCTGGAACCAGCTGAACCCGATCTGCCGCGCCTGCGGGTCCATGATCACCGCCCGCGTGTCGGGCTGCGCCATCCAGGTCGACAGCGTCACCAGCTCGGTCTCATAGGTCTCCGAGATCAGCTCGCCCACCAGCCGCCCGGTGTATCCGACTCGCTGCACCCGGGCCAGCGGCGACGACCCATCCGAGCCGAAGTGCCACGGCCGGTTTTGCACCGACATGTCCCGTGAATGCGTCGCCGCCGCCGCGTTCAGCCGCGCGTCGAACGCCAGGGGAGGAGCCGACCGGGCCGCCCGCAGCGTATTCACCGAATCGAGCAGCCGGAACGAGATCACCTCCTCGTCGCCGGGGTTGATCCGGTAGACCTGCGGCAACGGCTTGCCGTCCGCGCCAAGGGTCGGACCCCTGGTCGGCACACAGGCGCTCAGAGCAAGGCCCGAGCCCGTCAGCAGAAACTTGCGTCTATCCATTGCGTCCACCAATCCGCGCCGCCCCCGGCGGCCTTTGGCTCTATCTAGCGAAAGGGCGGACAAGGTTCAAACGGGGTTTCAGCCGATCGGCGAAAGCTGACAGGTGTTTGATTTGCGAGACAGTCGCAAAGCGTCTATATGACCGCCAAAGATTATAGAAAGAGCAGGAGAACCAGAATGACCAAGGGCCTGATGTCCCGTCGTTCGCTGCTTGCCGGGGCTGCAGGGATGGCCGGGTTGGCCACCCTTCCCGCCCTTGCGCAGGACGGCACCACCGAATTCACCCCGCCCGCCTCTGCCACGGTTCGCAACAACGCCTCCAGCTTCCGGATGCTGCAGTGGCAGGACTACTTCCAGAACACGCGCAACGGCATGATCCTCTGCGACATCAACTCGCGCGCCCTGCATTACTGGAGCGAGGATCTCTCGATCTACCGCCTGTATCCCACCTCCGTCCCCCTGTCCGAGGATCTGACCCGCCGCGGCCGGACCGAGGTGATCCAGAAGGTGGTGAACCCGCCATGGCGCCCGACCGCCTCGATGAAGCAGCGCAACCCCGACTGGCCGGACATGGTCCCCGGCGGTTCAAAGGACAACCCGCTCGGCACCCGCGCGCTGTACCTGTCCTGGACCTACTACCGCATCCACGGCACCCACGACACGCGCAAGATCGGCCGCAAGTCGTCGAACGGCTGCGTGGGCCTGTACAACGAACATGTCGAGGAACTGTTCGAGATGGCCAAGGTCGGCACCCAGGTGATCCTGATCTAGGCCCGCGCACAGCGCAGGAACCGGGGCCGCGGACCGCACTGGTCCGCGGCCTTTTTCGCATGGCGCACAAGGATTGATGCAACGCCCGAAGTATGCGGTAATATGCGCATATGTTCCTGTGGCGCTTCTTCCCGTGATGGGGGGATGAATGACGAGTGACGAAAGTCTCGATCCGCTGATCGACCGCATTTATGCGGCCGCCCTGAATCCCGAAACATGGCACCAGGTCATCGCCGAGGTCGGCCGACGGATCGGCGCCACCAGCGGTACAAGCCTCTGGTTCGGACCTGGCGGCACCGAACTGGTCCGGGCCGAGGTCTGGAACATCGACCCCGAAGCACTGTCCGCCTATCAGCAGCACTACCTCAGTTTCTGCCCGCGCTATCGGGCGTCGCACGGGCTTGCCGTCGGCGCCGTCTATGACGACCGGGCGGCGCGGTCGGCGGGCACCAGCCGCAGCCGCGAATACTACAGTTTCATGGACCGATACGAGCTGGGCCTTGCCCGGATCGCTTTGGCCGAAAAGCGGCCGGAGCTCACCATCGGGATGAATTTCTACAACCGCGCGGCTGACGGCTTTTCGGAAAGCGGTGCCCGGGTGCTGCAACAGCTTGCCCCGCATTTCCGTCGGGCCTGCAACATGACCCAGGCGTTGGCCGATGTTACCGACCGCGCCGCGCTGGGCGACGCCTGGTTTCAGTCCCGCACCGCATCCGTGACGCTGGACGGCCAGGGCAACGTTCTGCGCATGAATTCCGCTGCACAGTGCATCTGTAGCCTGTGCGACGGACTCAGCACCTCTCGGGGCAGGCTTGTCGCCGCCTCGCGGGCCGATTGCGCAAGACTCGACGCCGAAATCGCCCGTGCTCTTGGCAAATCGGCGGGGAAATCTTCCGGCAGCGGGGATTTCCTGCTGATCGCGCGCCCATCCGGTCTTCCGGCCTTTGCCGTCTCGGTCGTGCCCATCGTCTCGGCCGGGTCGCGCGAACGGGCGATCGTGACCATCGCCCCGACGGTGCCCGAGTTGAACAGTGGAGCCCTGCAGCGCGCATTCGGGCTCACACCGTCCGAGGCCAGCATTGCCGTAAGCCTGTGCAAGGGGCGCTCACCCGAGGAGATCGCGCTCGACCGTGGGGTCAGCCTTCACACGATCCGTAGCCAGATAAAGACGATCCACACCCGACTGGACGTACGTTCGCAGACTGAACTGGTCTCGCGTCTCACTGCAGCATCACTGGGCGTGCGACTCTAGCCCCTTGCTGTTCCACCACCGCAAAGGTCGCCGTCATCGCCTGCCAGCCGGTCTCGGTTTCGATGAAGGTCAGATAGGTTGTCCGTTCCGCTCCCGCCTCGGTCTGCACAAGACAGGCGGTGGCAAGTCGGCCCCGGCGGTGAGTCCAGGCGATTTCGGATCTGCGGCCAGGCTCCGGCCGCATCTGGCGCAGGAAGAAAAGGAAGGTTTCCGCGTTGGCGTGGATGAACAAACCGTCTTCCAGGCCAAAGATGACGAAATCGCGGTCCAATGCGTCGGGCAGGCGCTGCAGGTCGGGGGCAAGAAACAGCTGCAGAACGATATTCAGATCATGGTCTGGGTCAAGGTCCTTCATGGGCGCACCTGATGCTGCGATGATCGGTGATCTTGCCGAAGGCACGCGTGTTGGCATCCCCAGAATTGGGGATCCGCGATGGCCGACAACAGGGAAAACCCGTCGAAGTGCCGGCACCACGGCGGGTTAAGGAGAGGTAAACGCCCGCAGGTAAATACCTGAATTCGCTGGACTATCCCGATCTGTCCACCGTGGACAGATCACGCCTTCGGCAGCCAGCCGGCCAGGTTTTCCTCGATCACCGCGACCAGCGCCTCGATATGGGCGGGCTCGTCGTTCAGGCAGGGGATATAGGTGAACTCCTCGCCCCCGGCGTGTTCGAAGGCTTCCCGGATCTCGCCGTTGATCTCTTCCAGCGTCTCGATGCAGTCGGCACTGAAGGCCGGAGCCATCACCGCGATCCGCTTCTTCCCCTGTTTCGCCAGCTCGGCCACATGCTCGACCGTATAGGGCCGCAGCCATTCCTCGGGCCCGAAGACCGATTGGAAGGTCGTGTCGATCGATGCCTTCTCCCACCCCAACCGCTCCCGCAGCAGGCGCGAGGTCTTGGCACACTGGCAGTGGTAGGGGTCGCCCTCCATCAGATACCGCTTCGGCATCCCGTGGTAGCTGGCGACCAGCACGTCGGGCTTCACCTCCAGCTGGGCATAGGCCGTCTCGACCGACCGGGCCAGCGCCTCGATATACAGGGGGTGCTCGAAATACTCCGGCACGGTGCGCACCGAGGGCTGCCGCTTCTCCTTCATCAGGGCGCGGAAGAACTGGTCGTTCGCGGTGGCCGAGGTCGCCCCGGCGTAGTGGGGGTAAAGCGGGAAGAACAGGATCTTCTCACATCCCGCCTCGACCATCGCCCGCACCCGGCTTTCGGTCGAGGGGTTGCCGTAGCGCATGCAGAAGTCGACCATCACCTCGGCCCCGTGGCGTTCCTCGACCATCCGGGCGATCGCGGCGGTCTGGGCCTTGGTGATGGTAAGAAGCGGGCTTTCGTTCAGCTCGTGGTTCCAGATCTGCTTGTAGTTCGCGCCCGAGGAAAACGGCCGCTTGGACAGGATCACCAGCTGCAACAAGGGCTGCCACAGCCAGCTGGAGTAATCCACCACCCGCTTGTCCGAGAGAAACTCGTTCAGATAGCGCCGCATCGACCAGTAGTCGTAATTGTCCGGCGTCCCCAGATTCGCGATCAGCACGCCGATCTTCGCCTTGCGGACCGGCGGATGGTCGGCGGGGGCATGGGCCAGGCGGCCGTGGCCAGGGCGTATCAGGGTGGAGTCGCTGTCCGGATAGGTCTTGGCGTCAAGCATCTTGATGATCCCAATGGTTCCTGCGGGACATAACCGCTTGGAGCGCAGGGTCAACCACCGCCCGGTAACGGTTTCTCGGCCACACCCAGCGCATCGGCCAGACGGGCCATCGCCGAACCGGGGCGCAGCGGCTTTTGCTGGCTGTCATGCGGGGCCCAGCCGGTGAGGAACACCAGCTCGAACGTCGCGGGCAGGTGACCCTCGGGCGTGGCGAGGCCCTGGTAGACGGCCGTCGCCGCCGCCAGCACCGAGCGGCGGGTGAAATGCCGGGGCCGGGCGGTCAGCGCGCTGGTCTCGCCCATCGCGCGGAGGTCGGACATCAGCCGACCGAAATCGCGGTACCGGACCACCTCGGTCACGCTATCGGCCACGGGCAACGCGAAGCCCGCCCGCTGCATCAGGGCGCCCAAATCCCGGATCTCGCCCATAGGCAGGACGCGGGGGGAGAGGCCCCCGGTCACCTGCGCCTCGGCTTCCGCAAGGCTGGCGCGAAGTTCGTGCAGGGTCCGCCCCCCGGGGAACACCGCGAGGAACAGCCCGTCGGGCTTCAGCGCGCGCAGGGACTGGACCAACTGGCCCACGGGGTCATTGGCCCAGTGCAGGGACATGGCGTGGACGATAAGATCGTGGGCGCCCTTTTCCAACTGCAGCACTTCGTCATCCGGCACGACCGGGGCGAGATCGGCCCAGATTTCGGAATGGCCGCTGACCACCACGGGCGACGTAAACGTTCTGTTAACCTCGCTGAGTCTCTCCTGCACATCGGCAAGCGCCAGCCGGTGCAGGAACATGGCATCGGCGTGGTCGGGGCGGAGCAGCGCGCGCTGGCGCTGGCGCAGAAGGGCGGCGCGGTCGGTCAGTTGCGGCTGGGTCATCGCGCGAAGATGTGGGGGAGATGATGGGATTGCAAGCCGGACTGCAGGTGATCTACCCGCCGCAATGCATCAGTTGCGGTGCGTTGGTCGCCAGCGACTTTGGCCTGTGCCCCGACTGCTGGCGCGAGACGCCCTTCCTGTCCGGCCTTGTCTGCGACCAATGCGGCATCCCGCTGCCGGGGGAAGCCGAGGAAACCGCGCATTGCGACGATTGCCTGACCATCGCCCGCCCGTGGGAGCGGGGGCGCGCGGCGCTGTCCTACCGGGACAACGGGCGGCGGCTGGTGCTGGCGTTGAAACATGGTGACCGGATGGACCTTGCGCGCCCGGCCGGCGGCTGGATGCTGAAAGCCGCGCGGCCGATCCTGCGGCCGGGGATGCTGGTCGTGCCGGTGCCGCTGCACTGGTTTCGGCTGATCCGGCGGCGCTACAATCAGGCGGCGCTGTTGTCCCGGGCCGTCGCCAGACTGGCCGGGCTGGACCATTGCCCCGATGCGCTGGTGCGCCACCGCAGCACCGGGAACCAGGACGGCAAGACCCGCGACGCGCGCTTTGCCAATCTGGTCGACGCCTTCTCGGTCCCGCGTCGCCGCGAGGCGCTGGTCGCGGGACGCGAGGTCCTGCTGGTCGATGACGTGATGACCTCGGGGGCGACTTTCTCGTCCGCGACCGAGGCGCTTGTATCGGCGGGTGCGCGCTCGGTTGATGTTCTGTGTCTGGCGCGCGTTGCGAAAGACGGCTGATCGCCTATAGTCAGGACGCCAAAGAGGTTTCCCATGCGTCCCGTCGAGATCTACACCACCCCATTCTGCGGCTATTGCGCCATGGCCAAGCGGCTGTTGCAGCGCAAGGGCGTGCCCTATCGCGAGATTGACGTCAGCGCCGATCCCACCCTGCGCGCGGCCATGGTGCAGCGGGCGAACGGGCGGCGAACCGTGCCGCAGATCTTTATCGGCGACGTTCATGTCGGCGGCTCGGACGACATCCACGCGCTGGATGCTGCGGGCAAACTTGACGCCCTGCTTGCCGAATGATGCGGAGCGCCCTGATCCAGTTGACGGTAAGCGACGACCCGGCGGCGAACCTGCCGGTGACGCTTGACCTTGTCCGCAAGGCCGCTGCCGGGGGCGCGGAGTTCGTGCTGACGCCCGAGTTGACGAATGGCCTGTCCTCCAGCCGGTCGCACCAGCGTTCGGTGTTTCGGCATGAGGAGGATGACCCGACCCTCGCGGCGCTTCGGGCCGAGGCGCAGGCGGCGGGGGTCTGGCTGATGATCGGCTCGCTGGGCCTGCTGACCCACGACGCGGACGGGCGCTTTGCCAACCGCAGTCTGCTGGTCGCGCCGGATGGGTCGGTGGCGGCGCGTTATGACAAGATCCACATGTTCGACGTCAATGTCTCGGAAACCGAGGTCTACCGAGAGAGCGAGGGCTATCGGCCGGGCACGAGGGCCGTGGTGGCCGAGACGCCTTTCGCGCGGATCGGGATGACGGTCTGCTATGACGTGCGGTTTCCCGCGCTGTATCGGCGGCTGGCGCAGGGCGGGGCGCAGGTGATCACGGTCCCGGCGGCCTTCAACCACATCACCGGCGCCGCGCATTGGGAAACGCTGTTGCGGGCAAGGGCGATCGAGACGGGGTGTTTCGTCCTCGCACCGGCGCAGACCGGGTTCCACCCGGAGACGAATGGCAAGGGGCGGCGGACGCATGGTCATTCGCTGGCCATCGCGCCCTGGGGCGAGATCCTCGCCGATGCGGGGACCGAGCCGGGTGTGACCTTCGTGGACCTGGACCTGGCCCGGGTGGACGAGGCCCGCCGCCGCGTGCCCTCGCTGTCCCACGATCGGGACTTCGCCGGGCCATGAGCGCCGAGAAGGCCGAGGACATCGCCGTCGCGCTGTTCGGCGAGCTGTTCATGGCCGACCAGCTGGCGCGCAACCGGATCTCCAGGGTCCTGCCCAAGGGGATGGAGCTGTCGCATTTCAGCGTCCTGAACCATCTGGCGCGGATCAATGACGAACGGACCCCGGCGCAGCTGGCGAAGTCGTTTCACGTCACGCGGGGGGCGATGACCAACACGCTCTCGCGGCTGGAATGGGCCGGCCATGTCCATATCCGCCCGGATTGGGAAGATGCGCGGCGGAAGTTCGTGGCGATCAGCCCCTCGGGCCGCGCCGCGCGGGACTCGGCAGTGGCGGCGGTGGTGCCGCTGATCGCCGATGTGGTGCAGTCGATCGGGGCCGACCGGGTCCGGGCACTTGTCTCGGTCCTGCGCGAACTTCGGGTGCGGCTGGAGGGCGAGTGACCATGGCCCAACGGCCATAGCCGCCGGGTTTGCGGCCCTTGGGGGAGGTTAGCCCTTGCCCTGTGGCACCGAACACCGCATAGACTGGCGTGATATCCCGGGAACGTGAAGAACCATGCATTCAATGCCGCGACTGTCCGCCTTGCTTGCGCTGTCCACCGCCCTTGCCGGTGCTCCTGCCGTCGCAGAGATGAACAGGTCGCTCAATCTGAATGGTGCCACCGGCCTTATCGACATGCCGTCGGGCGATGCGCAGGACGACGCGCGCTTCACCTTTTCGACTGCGCTGGTCGGTTCCATCACGCGCACGACCCTGAGCTTCCAGATCACCGAGCGGCTCTCGGGCTCGTTCCGGTTCCAGACTTGGCGCGACTGGAACACGCTGTTCCCGGCCGACAGCGACAAGTTCGAGGATCGCAGTTTCGACCTGCGCTACCAGATCCTGAAGGAAGGGGCCTATGTCCCCGCGCTGACCATCGGGCTGCAGGATTTCACCGGCAACGGCACCTTCGCGTCGGAATATGTCGCGGCGACCAAGACCTTCGGCAACCGGCTGAAGGTGACGGCGGGCCTGGGCTGGGGGCGGATGGGCAGCTTCGGCGGGATCGGGGAGCCCTTCGGCGACCGTCCCGAAGTCTCTGATCCCGGCACCCCGAACAGCGACCAGTGGTTCCGGGGCGAAGCGGCGCCCTTCGCCGGTGTCGAATACAAGATCACCGACCAGTGGACCTTCAAGGCCGAATATTCCTCGGACGATTACGTGCTGGAGCAGGAGCGCGGCCTGATCGAGCGCGACAGTCCGTTCAACTTCGGCTTCGAATACCAGCGCGGGCCGAATATGCGGTATGGGCTGTATTCCCTGTATGGCACGGAAGCTGCCTTCGTCTTCCACCTGATCCTTGACCCCAAGACCCGCGCCGCCGGCGGGGTGATGGGTGCCGCTCCGGTCGCCGTGAAGGCTCGCCCCGCCCGCGCCGCCGACCCGGATGCCTATGATGGCGGCTGGGTCACGCAGGCCGATGCCGGGCCGCTTCTGCGCAAGAACCTGGCCAAGCGGCTCGCGGTCGACGGGATCGTGATCGAGAATCTGGCCTATACCGCGACCACGGCGCAGATCCGCGTCCGGTCGAACCGGATTGACGCCGGTCCGCAGGCCATCGGCCGCACCGCCCGCGCGCTGAGCCATGTGATGCCCGCCTCGGTCGAGACGTTCGAGATCGTGCCGGTGGTCAACGGGATGGGTGCCTCGAAGGTCACCATCCGCCGCAGCGATCTGGAGCAGCTGGAATACGCGGCCAACAACGCCACGCTCCTGCGGCAGCGGGTTGTGATCACCGATGCGGGCCCGGTTCCGGCCAATGCCGTGGGTGACGACGGCCTTTACCCCAAGTTCCGCTGGGGCCTGAAGCCTGCGGTCAAGATGAGCGAGCCGCTGAAGGGCGATATCGGGCTGCGTCTCTCGGCAAGCTATGATTTCCGGCCGGGTCTGGTCCTGTCGGGCGCGATCTACAAGAGCGTCTTCAGCAATGTGGATCGGAGCGGCGAATACTCGGATTCAACGCTGCCGCATGTCCGCACCGACAACTCGCGCTACAGCAAGTTCGCCGATCCGGGCCTCGAGCAGCTTACGCTTGCCTGGTATGCCCGTCCGGCCGAGGATTTCTACTCGCGCGTCACCTTCGGCTATCTGGAACGGATGCACGCCGGGATCTCGGGCGAGGTGTTGTGGAAGCCGGTGGACAGCCGCCTCGCCCTGGGGGTCGAGGTGAACTACACCAAGCAGCGCGACACCGACGGCGGCCTCGGCTTCGACGAATACTACTATGACGTGACGACCGGCCATGTCTCGGCCTATTACGACTTTGGCAACGGGTTCCTTGGCCAGCTGGACGTCGGCAAGTATCTGGCCGGCGATGTGGGCGCGACCCTTTCGGTCGACCGGGTCTTTGCCAATGGCTGGCGGGTGGGGGCCTTTGCCACGGTCACCAACGCCACCTCGGCGGAATTCGGCGAGGGCGCGTTCGACAAGGGCATCCGCTTCTCGATCCCTCTGACCTGGGCCATGGGGACAGAGACCCGGCAATCCTTTGGCGCGACCCTGCGTCCCTATACAGGCGACGGCGGCGCGCGCGTGGATGTGAACGGCCGCCTGTATGAATCGATCCGCGAATATCACACCCAGTCGCTGGATCCCGACTGGGGCAGGGTCTGGCGGTGATGACCATGAATCGACTGATCGCAACCTTCGCCGCTCTTGCCCTGCTGGCCGCCTGCGGCAGTGACAAATCCGAGCCGTCGCCCATGGGCGCCGCAGTCGGCTCCCTGGCCAAGGCCACGGTGTCGCGCGTGTCGGGCAATGGCGCCGGCGGGCAGGCCAAGGCGCCCGCGCCGCCCAGCCGTGCGGATATCGAGAAATACGGGATGCCGATCCTGCGTGCCGTGATCCCGACCCGGGGTGCCGATGCGCTGGTCACGATCAGCGACCAGAAAGGCCCCGTGGTGACTTGGAGCACCACCGACGGCACCACCTTCACGCTGCGCGAGGGCGTGCTGATCCAGACCCGCGGCCTTGGCCCCGACCTGATGTCGGCGGCGGCCCCCGGTGTCGGCCAGCTGTTGCGCGACGGCGGCACGCATCAGCGCGTCTACTATTTCCTTGGCCAGGACGACGTCTCCACCCGGCGGACCTATGACTGCACCGTGGACGTGAAGGGCCGCGAAAGCGTGACCATCTTCGGCCGGGCCCATGCCGTCACCCGCGTGACCGAGGAGTGCAAGCGCCCGCTCGGCACCCTGACGAATGAGTACTGGATCGAGGGCACGACCATCCGCAAGTCGCGGCAATGGGTCAGCGGGCTGATCGGCCATATCGACTTCGAGCGGGTGGTGGACTGATTCGCCCGCTATCTGCGGCGGCTGTATCCCTGATGCAACGGAATCGGCGCCTCGGCCGAGAATCTTCACTGATTCAGGGCCCTGCAACCCAAAAGGGTATCGCTCTGTTTTGTGAGGTCACAGGGTGGTGATACGCTTGGGGTCACCCAAGTTGAACCTAAGGAGGGTTAGCATGAAGAAGCTCGTCGCCAGTGTTCTTGCATCGTCACTCCTCGCCTCGGCGGCTTTTGCCGGTGGCCCGGTTTATGTAGTTGAAGAAGAAGTGCCCGTCGTGGCGGAACGCCCGGCCTCGTCTGCCGGCATCCTGCCGCTGCTGCTGATCCCGATCATCCTCTGCATCGCGCTCTGCGGTGGGGATGATGATGATGATGATCCGCAGACCCCGGATATCACAGGCCTGTAAGATTGATTTCGGTTTGAGTTCCAGCAACAGCCCGCCCTCATCGGCGGGCTGTTCGCTTTTCAGTAGTCCCGCTCGACGAAGATGCCGACGCCAGTCTCGCCGTCCTCTCCGACGCGGGCCTTCAGTGTGACGCCTTCGCGCAGGTCGAGGTTCAGGTTGATCCGGCTGGTGCCGCCCTGGCCGATCTCGACTTCGGTATAGACGTTCTCGGACAGGTATTTCCCCGCCCGCAGCGCAGTTGAGCCATCGTCCGCCGTGGTGATGTCCAGATCATCCAGCCCGAACCCCCGGCGCAGCCGGTTCACCAGCCCTTCACCCCCGCGCCCTGCAAGGGTGGCAACTGCATTCGCCAGTTGGAGCGCCTGCAACGGCGAGAGGTTCTGCAAGCCGCGCCCGAACAGAAGCTGCGACAGCACCTCTTCCTGCGGCAGGTCGGGGTCCGAGGTGAAGCTTACCACCGGATCATCCGCAGGGCCGTCCACGTTCACATAGCTGATGATCCCGTCATTTTCAGAGCTGGCCGAGATGCGGATCAGGGGGATGAAGCTGCCCTCCAGCTCAAGATCCGCGCGCGAGAGGGTCAGGCGCTTGCCGAGGATGTCGATCCGGCCCCGCACCAACTCGAAAGCGCCCGAGGGGATGACGGCGGCGGTGGTGCCGGTCAGGCGGATCTCGCCGCCCAGTTCGGCGTCGATGCCGCGACCACGCAGGAAGATCTGGTTCGGCGCGGCAATGGTGAGGTCAAGGCGGAAGGGCCGTTCGCCCCCCGACCGACCCGCGCGGCCTTCGGCCAGAAGCCCCGCCTTCC
>Ga0208490_100851_pt1 | contig 14583 bp, 17 predicted proteins | sample SubbioAug_CSWold_FD_184818 | JGI IMG/M metagenome (GOLD analysis project Ga0208490, IMG submission 184818) | Serpentinite rock and fluid subsurface biosphere microbial communities from McLaughlin Reserve, California, USA - CR11Aug_CSWold (SPAdes) | ecosystem: Environmental > Terrestrial > Deep...
CCGACGGCCATGCCGCGGCATCGGCGCGCTCGCCGGGCAGGAGCGGCTCGGGTTCGGCGACCAGCACCAGGCGCTCGAGGGCGACGCCCAGCTCCGCGGCGGCGAGGAGGCCGAGTGACGGGAAGCCCACGGCAGCCACCCAGGCGCCGTCCTGGGACGGTCCGGCCGCCGCGGCCAGGGCCAGGGAGGTGGCGGCCGAGCCGTCGACCGACAGGGTGGAGCCACGGCGGAGCCCGCCTCCGGGGATCAGGGCCTCCAGCGCCGGCAGCACCGGCAGGCGCTGGGCTCGGGCCAGGACGGTGGGCGTGGTGCGGGCCGCGACCGATGCCAGGTCCTCAGCGCCGCCGGCCATGGCAGCACGCATCGCGGCGACGTCTCGACCCACGATGCCAGTATCGAACACCTGTTCGGGAAGCGTCAACCGGGCGTGACCCTCAGCGCAGCTCCTGGAGACCCTCCAGCAGCTGGACCGCACCCCGGGCGTCGGCCGCCCACCCGTCGCCGCCGAGCTCGGCCGATGCCGCGGCGTCCGGCACCGCACCCCCGCCGACGAGCACGGGCACGTCGACCCGCCGGCGCACGGCCGCGACCGTGTCCCGCACGGCGTCGTCGTTGCCCGGGGTCGTGGCGCTGACCGCAACGGCGCAGAGGCGGTCGGCCTGGGTGACGGCGTGGGCGAAGGACTCGACCGGCACGTCAGCACCGAGATCGTGCACGTCGAAGCCCGACAGCCGGGCCACGTCGGCGACCATCCGCACCGGCAGGGAGTGGCGCTCGCCCGGCACCGCACCCGCCACCACCACGCCACGGCGCACGCCCCGTCGCGTGAAGCGGCTGTCGAGCACGGCCAGCACCTGGCTGACGATGACCGACGCCCGGTGCTCCTCGGCCACGTCGACCACGCCCGATGCCCACCCGTCGCCGATCGACCGCATGGCGGGAGCGACCACGTCGACGTACACGCCGGTCGGGTCCGTGCCGGCCGCCAGGGATGCCTCGACCACGCTCTTGGCTCCGAGCCGGTCGCCGGCCAGCAGCCGCCGGTGGAGGCGCAACGACCAGTCGACCGAGCCGCGGGCCCCGCCCGGCTCGGCCCGCTCGGCCGCCCGCTCCCGGACGAAGACCTCGAGGTCGGCCGGCGAGACCGCCCAGGTCCGCCCGCGCCGCTGCGCCGGCAGCAGGCCCAGCCGCACGTAGCGGTAGGCGGTCATGTAGTGGACGTCCAGCGCGTCGGCCGCCTCTTGCAGGGTGAGGTCGCCGGCGTCGCTCACGGTCTCAGTCGACCGGTGTCGTCTCGTCGTCGGGCCGGTCGGGGTCGGGGGCCTCGGCCGGTGCCTCGGCGGGGGCCTCGAACTCGCTCGACCCGGTGGCGGCCGCCGCCTCGGGCGCCTCGCGCAGCTCGGCCTCGTCGTCGGCGAGGGGCTCCTGGACCACCGGCGGCTCCTCGGCGGCCACCTCGGGCTCGGCGGGGGCATCGGCGTCGGCCGCGCCGTCGGGGGCGTCGGGGTAGAAGCGGAACAGGTCCTCGATGATCTGCTGCAGGCCCTCGCCGACGTACCCGCCGCCGAGGTCCACGGTGATCACCGAGGAGTTCACGTGCACGCCGTCGACGCCGCCGTGCTCGATGAGGCGGCGGGCCAGACGGTCGACGGGCCGGTCGAGGACGATGTCGTCCAGCGAGCGGTAGCGCTCGTGCCCCATCCCGGTGAGGCTGCGGTTGATCTCGAACCGCAGGATCTCGGGGTTCGAGGAGTGCTTCGCGACGACGTTCACGCTCTGTCCCATGGGAGGGCGGATGGTACCGCCCACCCCCGGCCGGCGGGAAAGGCACGCGCCGACGGCGCCGGAGCGAGAAGATGGGCCGATGCCGACCGAGACCATCGAGGTGCAGGGCCACATCGTCGACTCGCTGATCCTCGCCAAGATCCTCGACGCCATTCTCGAGGCCGGCGCGGACTACGAGCTCACCGACGTCGTGATCGGCAAGACCAACACCGACACGTCCCGGGCGTCGATCGCCGTCCGCGCCGACGACCAGGCGGTGCTGGATGCGCTGCTCGACGACCTGCAGGTGCACGGCGCCAACCGCACCGCCCAGTCCGAGGCCGTGCTGGTGGCCGCCGAGCAGGACGGCGTGCTGCCCGCCGGCTTCCACTCCACCACCAACCTCGACACCGACGTGCTGCTCGACGGCACGTGGCACACCGTGGAGAACCCGGAGATGGACTGCGGCATCGTCGTCGACGAGCCCGACGGCCAGCTCCGCGTCCGCACCATCCCGATGCACCGGGTGCGCGCCGGCGACCGCATCGTCGTCGGGCGAGACGGGGTGCGGGTGCGTCCGCCCGAGCGGCGCGCCGTGGCCGGCACGTTCGAGTTCATGAACTCCGAGGTCTCCTCGGAGAAGCCCAAGGGGCTGATGATCCGCCAGGTGGCCGAGCGGATCCGCGCTGCCCGCGACGGCGGTGCCCGGGTGCTGCTCGTCGCCGGCCCGGCGGCCATCCACACCGGCGCCGGACCCGACCTGGCCACCCTGGTCGAGCAGGGCTGGATCAGCTGCCTGTTCACCGGCAACGGCTTCGCCACCCACGACCTCGAGTCCAACGTGCTCGGCACGTCGCTCGGGGTCGGCGTCGCCGACGGGGTGCCGGTCGAGGGCGGCCACGCCAACCACGTGCGCGTGATCAACGAGATCCGTCGCCACGGCTCCATCGCCGCCGCGGTCGAGGCCGGCTACGTCACCGGCGGGGTGATGCACGCCTGCGTGCGCGCCGGCGTGCCGTTCGTGCTCGCCGGATCGGTGCGCGACGACGGCCCCCTGCCCGACACGATGACCGACGTGGCCGCAGCCGCCGACGCGATGCGGGCCGAGGTGCCCGGGGTGCAGGTCGCCCTCATGCTGGCCACCACCCTGCACGCCATCGCCACCGGCAACATCCTGCCCGCCTCCGTCGAGACCTTCTGCGTCGACATCAACCAGGCGGTCGTCACCAAGCTGGCCGACCGGGGCTCGCACCAGGCCGTCGGCATCGTCACCGACATCGGCGTGTTCGTCCGCCAGCTCACCGGCGAGCTCTGCTCGTGAGCCAGCTCGGGTGGGGCCGCCGCTTCCTGCTGTGCCAGCCCCGCCACTTCGGCGTGCTCTACGAGATCAACCCCTGGATGGACCACGGCGTCGCCGTCGACGTCGACGTCGCCCTCGAGCAGTGGCACGGGCTCCACGACGCACTCGTCGAGGCGGGGGCCGTGGTGGAGACCATCCAGCAGCCCGAGGGCGTGCCCGACCTCGTGTTCACCGCCAACGCCGGACTCGTCGATGCGACCACGAAGCGCTTCGTGCCTTCCCACTTCCGCCATCCCGAGCGGGAGCCGGAGACCGACGTGTTCGCCGAGTGGTTCGACCAGGCCGGCTGGGAGGTCACCCGCCTGCCCGATGCCGTGGTGCACGAAGGTGCCGGCGACGCGCTCCCCTTCCGCGACGTGCTCGTGTCCGGCTACCGGCCCCGATCGGACCTCGCGGCCGCGTCGCTGCTCACCGGGCTGCTCGACGTGCCGGTGCGCACCCTCGAGCTGGTGGACGAGCGGCTGTACCACCTCGACCTCACGTTCTGCCCCCTCGACGACCGCCGCGCCATGTGCGCCCCGCTCGGTTGGGACGCCTACGGCCGCCGGCTCATCGAGTCGCTCGTGCCCGAGCCGCTGTGGCTCACCGACGACGAGGCGCTGGCGTTCTGCGCCAACTCCGTCGTGGTCGGCGACGTCATCCACATGCCGACCTGCCCGCCGCGGGTCGGTCGCCAGCTCGAGGCGTGGGGATTCCACGTGGTGGTGTGCCCGGTCGACGAGTTCCTGAAAGCCGGCGGCGGGTGCCGGTGCCTCACCTTCGCCCTGGACGTGCACCTCTCAGCGCAGGGCGGACGCCGGGCCGGCTGACCGGGCCGGCCCCGCTCACTCCTCCTCGGGGAGCTCGGCCCGGAGGAAGACGTCGGTCTGGAGCGACACGACGTCGGACCGTGCCGCGATCGGTGCCAGCTGGTGCTCCGGCCGCGACTGCGGGCGGGCCTCGACCGTGAGGTCGAGCACCACGTCGCCATCGACCTTCCCCCAGCCCACGGCCGTGATCGTGATGCCGTCCAGCGCCCCGACGGCGTCGAGCACCTCACGGGCGGGTTCGACGCCGGCCACGCGGATCGACACGTGGGACGAGCCGCGGGTGAAGCGGCTGCGGATGGCGTCGCGGGGGACCCGCAGGATCATCAGGGCGAACAGCAGGGCCGCGGTCGCGACCACCGCGATGCCGATGTCACCCACACCGGCCGCCAGCCCGATGGCGGCGGTGACCCACAGGCTGGCCGCCGTGGTGAGGTTCCGGACCTTGGAGCCGGCCCGGAAGATCATGCCGGCGCCCAGGAAGCCGATGCCCACCACCACGTTCGACGCGACCCGGGTCACGTCGAACTGCACGTTGACCGCCCGCTGGTCGGTCACGAACTCGGAGAACCCCAGCGTGGAGATGACGCCGAACACGGCCGCACCGAGGGCGACGGTGAGGTGGGTCCGCAGCCCAGCCGGCTGGTCGTTCACCTCCCGTTCGACGCCGACGATGGCACCGAGCGCCACAGCCGCGAGCACGCGCCACACCGCCTCGGCGCTCGGGTAGATGTCGTTCACCTCGCCGAAGGCCTCGGTGGTCGCCAGCAGCAGACCGCCCATCACCCCACCCCCTCCCGCATCGGGCTGCGGACGCGATCCGGCGCCCGGGTTGCGCCTCGTGCCGCCCACACGGCGAGCACGCTGGACACGACGGCCAGGGCCGTGTGCACCGCGACGAACGCGGCATCGTGGCCACCGGAGGCGATCTGCACCGCCCGGATGGCCCAGACGCCGATGGTCCACGCCGCGAACAGCCGCACCACCAGGTCGGCCGCACGGGGGACGGCTCCGGTGCGGCGGCCCCGCCACCACAGCCCGAGCACGGTCAGGGCGAAGGCGGTGAAGGTCAGCGACAGGGCGGTGCGCCCGACCTGCCCGGCGGTGCTGAGGGAGTCGTCGGTCCAGATGTTGCGGATCCGCGTGGTCCAGACGAACAGGGTGAAGGCCGACAGCACGAGCGCGGGACGCAGCCGGACGGGGCTCATGGGGCCGACGCTACCGACGTCGGCTGTGCCCGACGCCATCGCTCCCGTCGTCCCATCCGGCCCGGGACCAGGCAGAATGTGGGGCATGGAACCCTTCGCACCGACCCAGCCGGTCGCCACGCTCGACGCCGAGGAGCGTGGCGCGTTCGTCATCCGCGTCTACCAGCACCTGCTGCTCGCCATCGGTGCCTTCGTGGCCTTCGAGACGGTCCTGTTCCAGACGGGCATCGCCGAGGCCATGTACGAGTTCCTGGTCGGGGCCAGCAGCGCTTGGCTGCTGATCCTCGGCGCCTTCATGGTCGTCCAGTGGATGGCCACGTCCGCGGCCCACAACCTCGAGAACGAGGGCCTCCAGTACGCCGGGCTGTTCGGCATGGCCGCCGGCCAGGCGCTGATCTTCGCCCCGTTCCTGTACCTGGTGTTCAACGACCCCTCCAACGGGTCCACCACCGTCGCCGCGGCCGCCGCCATCACCGCCTTCGGCTTCGCCGGGCTCACCGTCGTCGCCTTCGTCACCCGCAAGGACCTGTCGTTCCTGCGCCCGATGCTCATGTGGGGCGGCATCGCCGCCCTGGTGCTCATCGTGGCCGCCGTCCTGTTCGGACTGAGCCTCGGCATCTGGTTCTCGGTGGCGATGATCGCCCTCGCCGGCGGCGCCATCCTCTACCAGACCCAGGCGATCATGGCCCAGTACCCCTCGCACGCCCACGTGGGCGCGGCGGTGCAGCTGTTCGCCTCGGTGATGATGCTGTTCTGGTACGTCCTGCGCCTGGTGAGCCAGCTCCGACGCTGACCACGTGGGGAACGGCGGGATCCCTCCCTACGGTGGGACGTCCGCTACTGCAGAGGAGAGCTCCATGCTCCAGTGCACCCCCGCCGCCGCCGCCACGCTCGAGGCGGTCCGCCAGCAGAACGACATCCCCGAGGGCCACGGCGTCCGCCTGTTCCCCGCGCCCGCCCCGCAGGGCGAGGTCGGCCTCGGCATCGACTTCGCCGCCGAGCCCCAGGCCGACGACGTGGTCACCGAGCAGCACGGCACGACCCTGATGGTCGACGGCCAGATCAACGCCCAGCTCGACGGGCTCACCCTCGACGTCGTGCCCGATCCCACCCAGGACGGCAACGGCGCGCCGCAGCTGGTGCTCCGCTCCCCCGAGGGCTGAGGCTCAGGACCCGACGCGGGCGATCACCGGGGCGAGCAGCTCGGCGCCACGGCCCTCGAAGGCCGTGAGCCGGGTCACGCCCGCCTGCGCCAGCCGTGCGCAGTGCTCGACGTGGTCGTCCACCGACCCGAGCATCACGAAGGGCGAGTCGAGCAGCAGCTCGGCCGGCTGCGCGAAGGGACCCGATGCGTCCTCGGCCAGCTGAGCGCGGTCGCCGGTCGCGACGTACTGGACCAGCACGTGCAGCTCCGGTGCGGGCTGCCGGTCACCCGCGGCGGACCGCACGTGCGTGATCCGCTCGGCCAGGCCGTCCCAGGTGAAGTGCGACAGGTCGCTGTGGCTCTGGCCGGTGCCCGAGGTGAAGCCGGTCAGCCCGACCGCGTCGGCCTCGCGCGCGCCGAGGGCGAGGACGCGGTCGCCGTTGCCGCCGACGAGCAGCGGGACGGGCGGGTGGTCGAGGTCGGTCGCCGCATCCTGCAGGTGGTGGTGCGTCCCGGCGTGGGTGACGCGCTCGCCGGCCAGCAGCCCCCGGAGGATGGCGACCGACTCGGTCAGGCGATCGATGCGGGTGGAGGGCGGGTCGTAGGCGATGCCGGCTGCCTCGTACTCGACCTGGGCGTGGCCGGCGCCGACGCCGAGCTCGAAGCGCCCCTCGCTGAGCACGGCGAGCGTGGCGGCCTCCCGGGCCAGCAGCGCGGGGTTCCAGAAGTCGTTGTTGCACACCAGGGTGCCGAGGCCGAGGTGCTCCGTGGCGGTGGCGGCCACGGCGAGGGCGGGGAACGGCGAGAGGTACCCGAGGTGGTCGGCCACCTGCAGCTGGTCGTAGCCCTCGTCCTCCAGGCGCCGGGCGAGGTCGGCGAGGTCGCGGGCCGAGCCGGTCCGGTGCAGCGAGACGCCGACGCGCACCGCTAGCGCCCGGCTCCGTGGGCTCGCCCGATGGCGTTCACCCGCAGCGCGACGTGGTCCGGGATCGGGACCGGTTCGACCACGTCCTCGTCGGTGGCGCCGCGGGGCCGGTGGGCGACGCGGGAGCCGGCGAAGGCGATGCCGAACACGAAGACGCCGAGGGCCACGATGCCCCACAGGATCGGTCCGCCACCCAGCAGGGCGCCGACGCCCACGAGCAGGCCGCCGCACACGAGGCCCACGACCGGCAGGACCGAGGTCTGCTTGGTCGGCGCCACCCCGGCACTGCCCCGCGGGCCGCTGAAGCGACCCCGCACGCGCGCCTCGAACACCGCCTGGGAGAGCGCGTCGACCCGCGCCTCGTCACCGCCCTCGATGGCGGCGAGGTGCTCGTCGACCACGGCCCAGTCGTCGGGCCGGAGCCGCAGCGACCGGACCTCGCTGAGCAGGCGCGCCAGCTCGGCGTCGCGAGGGGCGGTCACAGGAACAGGATCCCCTGGGAGTCGTCGGGGCGCAGGTGGGCCGGCACCGATCGCACCGCGCCCGGCCAGGGCAGGTGGTCCATGAACACCCAGCTGCGGCGGTGGATCGCGGAGGGCCCGACGCCGGCGAGCGCCGTCTTGTGGCGGGGGCACGGGTAGCCCTTGTTCGTCTCGAAGCTGAACCAGGGATGAGCGTCGGCGCACTCGCGCATCAGCCGGTCGCGGGTGACCTTGGCGACGATGGACGCGGCGGCGATCGACAGGCAGGTGGCGTCGCCCTTGACGATCTTGGTCACGTTGCCGCTGCCGACGAAGTCCCAGTTTCCGTCGAGCAGCACCTGGTCGGGGACGACGCCGAGGCCCTCGAGGGCGCGCCGGGCGGCGAGGCGCTGCGCCCCGGACATGCCGAGCTCGTCGCACTCGTCGGGCCAGGCGTGGCCGACCGCCCAGGCGTCGGCCCAGCCGACGATGCGCTCGTACATGACCTCGCGCTCGCGCTCGGTGAGCATCTTGGAGTCGCGCACCTTCGTGAGGCGACGGTCCTTGGGGATGACCACGGCCCCGAGGGTGAGCGGGCCGGCCCAGGCGCCGCGACCGACCTCGTCGATGCCGACCACCACCTGGTGCCCGAGCTCCCACAGCTCGCGCTCGCGCCGGGTCCCCGGCGCCTTGCGCTTCAGGCTGGGTCGCAGGGTCGTCGCGGTGCCCGGAGCCATGGCCGTCGACGGTACCTCCCGGCCGCCACCCGGCCCGCCCTCCGGCCCTCCCTCCCGTCGGCGCGAGTGACGGCGCCTCCTTCCGGGTACCGACCGGGACATGGCTGTCCCCGGAACGCTGCAACGTCCACGCCGAGGTGAAGGTCGGGTGATCGCCGGTGTGTGCGCCGGGATCGCCGACCGCTTCGGCATCAGCCGGACCCTGGTCCGACTGCTCTTCATCGTCTTCGGACTGGTCGGCGCCGGTGAGGTCGCCTACCTGGTGCTGTGGATCCTCGTGCCCAAGCGCACCGACTGACCTCGACCTCAGCCTCGGCATCCGGGCCGTCCAGCGTGCCTCCCATGCGTGCAGAGCGGCCCGGAACGAGCAGCCCCGCTCAGGAGCCCGATCGCTGGAGGGACCCGAGCCATCGCTCGGTGTCGCGCGGTGACCGGAAGCGGAGGACGGGCGGCGCCGACGGGTCGGCCTCCCACGCATCCATGCGCTGGCGCTTCTTGGCGAAGCTCCGGAAGTGCCACACGATGATGGAGTCCGAGGACAGCGCGAGGCGCAACGTCTCCCGGTTGCCGTTGCATGCCTCTTCGCCGGTGCGCACCCGTCGCGCCGTGCGGCGCAGGAGGCGCAGCAGCGAGACGTGCCGGGGGTAGTCGAGGGCGACGATCAGCTCGGCGCGCTCGGCCACGACGTCGCGCCAGTGGCCGTACGCCGTGTCGAGCACCCACTCGTCGGACGCGACGATGCGCGAGGCGAGCTCTCGCTGCTCCTCGCGCGGACGCTCGACCCATCCGGGGAGCCATCCCACCTCGTCGTCGACGGAGTGCCACGGAAGCCCCGTGGCCTCGCCGATGCGTCGGGCCAGCGTCGACTTCCCCGACCCGGTGACGCCGTACACGAGGATCCGGCGGGGACCGGTCCCGGGCCCCACCCGGCTCAGCCCGGTCTCCGTCCCGTGAAGGCGAGCAGGCGGGTCTGGTCGTCGGCGTCGGCGCCGACGTCGACCCGGGGTCCGTAGTGGCCGCTGGCCCGCATGGCCTCGTCGACCTCCGGCGGGAGCGACTCGAGGCCGGCGACCTGCCGGCGGACGAGATCCGGGTCGAGGCGCTCGTCGAGCCCGGCGGCGCGGGCCAGGTCCCAGGTGTGGATCAACACGTCGGGGGTGCACGTCATGTCGACCGCGGCCTCGAAGGACAGCTCGCCGGGCGGACCGCAGTCTCGCACCGTGCCGGCGACGCTCGGGTCGTCCAGGGCGGCCTGGATCGCGTCCCGCACGACGGCCCACGCGCCGGCGGGGTCGTCGTCCACCGACGGGATGGGCCCGGGCTCGATGTCGAAGGCCCCGAGGAGGAAGCCCGGCGGCGTCAGCCACTCCACCAGGTGGGCCACGACGTCACGGGCCGTCCAGCCCGCGCAGGGGGACGGGTTGGCCCAGGCGTCGGAGGGCACGGCGGAGACCCGAGCCGTGAACCCGGCTGCTGCTCGCTCGAAGCGATCGGAGATCTCGGTCATGTCCGTGCTGACGGTCTCGGGGACGACGGATCATCGGTGCCATCCGCTCCTGCGCCCACGGCGAAGGCCCGGATCCGAGCGGCCGTCCGAGCCGGGTCGGCGATGTGGACGAAGTGCCCGAGCCCGTCCCACTCCTCCACCTCGACCTGCGGGATCAGCCCGAGCAGGCGCCGTTCCTCGGCGGAGATCGTGGCGCCGTAGACGGCGAGGTACGGCACGGGGTAGGCGGCCAGGGTCGGCTCGACCATCGCCACCAGGTCCTCGGGCGGCGTGTCGAAGACCGTGCCCCACACGCCGAGGACGACCTCCTTGTCCGGCCGCATGACCACCGACGATCGGCGCTCCTCGGGCACGTGCTCGATCCCCAGGGTGGCGACGAAGTCCCGGAAGGCCCCGTCGAAGTCCTCGCCGCGGAGGCGCTGCTCGAGGGGTGCCATGCGTCGGGCGAAGGCGGCCGTGTCCAGCTCCTGGTCGACGTTGACCACCCCGCGGACCGGTGCGGTCGCGCCGATCAGCGTCGCGATGAAGGCGCCGTAGGAGTGGCCGACGACGACGGGACGGTCGAGGCCCTTCGCCGCCACGAACGAGGCGATCGCCTCCGCCTGGCTGAACACGTCGTAGGCGCCGGTCCGGGGCGAGCCGCCGTGGCCGGGCAGGTCGACGTTCACGCACCGGAAGTCCTCGGCCAGCAGCTCGGCGACCGGGGACCAGTCGGCCCGATCGCAGGTGATGCCGTGCAGGAACACCAGGGGCGGCCCGTCCCCGACGTCGTCGTGCGCGAGCTCGGTCCCGTCCATCGCGGCAGCGTAGGGCCGTTCCCGGGGGCCGGGGGGCCGGTGGTGGGGTAGGAAGGCTCGCATGCAGGACCTCTTGCGCGTCGAACCCGGGACCGGACTCGAGCTGTCGGCCATCGACCCCCGGTCCACCCCGGGCTTCGACGGCGACAAGGGCGACGGCAAGGACCTGCTCGACGAGCGGCGGACGCGGCTGGCCGAGCTGCAGGACCTCCTCTACGCCGACGGGAGCCAGCGGCTCCTCGTCGTGCTCCAGGCGATGGACACCGGCGGCAAGGACGGCACCATCCGCCACGTCTTCCGCGAGGTCGACCCGATCGGCGTGCACATGTGGGGCTTCAAGAAGCCCTCGTCCGCCGAGCTCGCCCGCGACTACCTGTGGCGGGTCCACGCCAAGGTGCCGGCCGACGGCGAGGTGGTGGTGTTCAACCGCAGCCACTACGAGGACGTCCTCGTGGTCCGGGTGCACGGCCTCATCGACGACGAGCAGGCCGAGCGCCGGTTCGCCCACATCCGCGACTTCGAGCGCATGCTGGTCGAGGAGGGGACCACGATCGTGAAGATCTTCCTCCACATCAGCAAGGAGGAGCAGGCCGAGCGGCTGCAGTCGCGACTGGACCGGGCCGACAAGCACTGGAAGTTCTCCTCGGCCGACGTCGCCGAGCGGGTGCACTGGGACCGCTACCAGGAGGTGTACCGCGACGCCATCGCGGCCACATCGACCCAGGACGCCCCGTGGTACGTCGTGCCGGCCGACCGCAAGTGGTACCGGAACGTCGCCGTCAGCACGATCCTCATCGAGACCCTCGAGGGGCTCGGGATGTCCTACCCGGAGCCCGAGGAGGGCCTGGATGAGATCGTGATCGAATAACTACCCGAAGCTGTCGCCTGGGGTCGGGCCCGGGACGGGGGCGGGCGAGGGGGCATCCGGCGGGGCGGCCAGCAGCGCCTCGCCCCGCGCCTCGGTGGACCGCCAGGTGGGGTCGAGGCCGGGGCACGTGAGCACGACGGCTGCGTCGGGGTCGTGGGGTTCGAGCTCCCACAGGATCGCGGGCCGCTCGCCGTGCCACCGGATGGCGTACGAGAGGGTGCCGAACCGCGTGGGAGCGTGGTGCACCTCCACGCCCTGGCCGTACCAGCTCGCCGGGATCATCGAGGCGAGCGCCAGCCCGTCGGGGGTCTCGTGCACGAGCATCGTGCGCACGAAGCTGAGCAGCTCGGCCGCGGCCCAGCCGTGGTGGCCGTCGCCCATGCACCCGCCGGCGACCCGGGGGTGGATGGCCTCGGGCCAGGTCCACGTCGGGGTCGCCGCGGACAGGAGCCAGTCGAGGCGGTCGAGGGCGCGCCGGTCGCCGGCGAGCAGCTCCACGAACGCGACCTGCAGGGTGAGGTAGGTGCCGAGGCCGGTGTGGCTGATGCCCTGGTAGAAGGCATCGCCGATGGTGAACCGCTCGCGGATCACCTCGAGCGTGGCCTGCATGGCCTCGTCCTCGGCCCCCAGCAGCTGCAGCGGCCAGACCGCGGCCAGCGAGCCGATGACCCCGGGGTCGATGCGGCGACGGGGGCCGGCCGGCACCGCCAGGGTCCCGAGCCGCTCGGCGGTCAGGCCCATGGACGAGCGGACGTCTGCGGTCATCGCCTCGAGGAACGACGTCGCCCGGTCGGCCGCCTCGTCCTCGCCGGCGGCACGGAGCATGCGGGCGCCGTCGCGCAGGCCGGCGAGCCCCCAGAAGTCGTCCCAGTAGAAGAAGTCGTGGGGACCGAGGTGCTCGGCCGAGATGCCCGCCGGGAGCAGGCCGCGCAGGGCGGGGTCGTCGCGGCGCTTGCCCCGGCGCTTGCGGTCGATCCACTGGACGCCGCCGGCCACCGACGTGACCACCTCGTCGAGGAGGCTGCGGTCGCGCGTGAGGTCCCAGTGGTGGGCGAGCGCCCAGATCGCGGCGCCGTTGGCGTCCCACTCGAGGCGCTGGGAGAAGAAGAAGCCGTCGGTCCGCTGGCGGTCGGGGAAGCTGGCCAGCACCTCGCGCGCCTCGGCGTGGAACCCGTAGCGGTCGAGGGCGGCGATCAGGTACGCCGCGTCCCGGAACCAGAAGCGGTTGTAGGTGCGGGGACCCGGCGTGACGTCGGCGCCGTCGTGGAACAGGAGCAGGTAGCGCCGGTTGGCGTCGACCGCGGACTGCAGCCGCTCGTCGGGAAGGACCAGGCGCATGCCCTGGTCGGTGTGGGCCTTCCACCCGTTGGCGACCTGCTCGGCGCTGGGCACCGCCTGCGGGAACCGGGGCGCGTCCCGGACCCGCTTCCGGGCGCGTCCGGTGAGGCGGGTGCGGGGGTCGGGCGCGAGGGGCAGCGCGACGCGCAGGGTCTGGCGGTGCGGCAGGGGGTAGACGAACGCGGCCTGGGCCATGCCGGCTTCGTCGCGCAGGTCGGACGGGAACGACGTCTGGGTCTCGCCGGCGAAGACCCGGACCGAGCAGTCGCCGTCGTGGAACGTGGAGGCGGCGACGGCGTTCGGGGCCTTCGGCAGCAGCATGGCGACGCGGCCGTCGACGGTGACGGTGGTGTCGTGCAGGCCGATGCGCTCGATGACGGCGAGGCCCTCGGCGTTGTACGGGCGGATGGCGAGGGCGAGGGCGACGGGGACGGCCGAGTCGTTCTCGACCTCGACGATGACCAGCTCCTCGCCGCCGTCGGCGGCGGTGGCCTGGATCACGTAGGCGCGCTGGATGACGTCGCCGCCCGGCACCCGCATCCGGGTCTCGACGACGGGCGAGTCGCCGACCAGGGACTGGCGCACGTTGGCCTCGTCGGCCGGGACGTGCCAGCGGTCCTCGGCGCCGACCCACCAGTCCAGGGACCAGGCGTCGTGCCACGGCGAGACCAGCCCGCGCGGGTCGACGACCGCCTCGCGCGCCGAGCCGCGGTTGCCGATCATGGTCCAGTCCCGGCTGGTCACGTTCGAGAGGAACGGGAGGTGCCCGCGCGGCACGAACGCCGGGGAGGACGGGTCGATCTGGCGGCGCAGCCAGTACGGCCACACCCAGTCCGTGCCGGTCTGGCTGGCGGCACGCGTGCGCAGGGCGCGGAACACGGTGCGCGCGCCGATCGGCAGCATCTCGCCGGGCGTCTGGATCTCGAGGTGCTCGCCGAGGCGCTGGAACGTCGAGAGGTGGCGGATGGTGTCGTCGTCGATGCGGAGCCGTCCGAGCAGGCGCCGCACCATCCAGGTGCGGACGCTCACCGGTCTGAGATGCCGTGGAGCTCGCGCCGGCTGGCTCGGCCGAGGAGCCGGGCGTACACCTCGCGGGCGCTCGCCCCCTCGTGGCACACCGCCACGACCTGGTCGGTGATCGGGGCCTCGACGCCGGCTTCGCGGGCCATGGCCTGCACGGCGCGGCAGCTCTTGACGCCCTCGGCCACCTGGTTCATCTCGGTGATGACGGCATCGATGGCCATGCCCTCGCCGAGCTTCTGGCCGACGGTGCGGTTGCGCGACTGCGGGGAGATGCACGTGGCGATGAGGTCGCCCATGCCGGCGAGGCCGGAGAAGGTCAGGGGCGAACCGCCGTAGGCGACGCCGATGCGGGTGATCTCGGCCAGGCCCCGGGTGATGAGCGCGGCGCGGGTGTTGTCGCCGGTGCCCATCCCGTCGGCCATGCCGGCCGCGATGGCGATGACGTTCTTGAACACGCCCCCCAGCTCGCAGCCGACCAGGTCGTCGTTGGTGTAGACGCGGAAGGCCTCGCTGGCGAACAGCTCCTGCAGCGACTCGGCCACCGCGTCGTCCTGCATCGCCAGCACCGAGGCGGTGGCGGCGCCGTCCATGATCTCCTTGGCCAGGTTCGGGCCGGTGAGCACGCCGACGGGGTGGCCGGGCAGC
>Ga0208490_100852_pt1 | contig 14555 bp, 12 predicted proteins | sample SubbioAug_CSWold_FD_184818 | JGI IMG/M metagenome (GOLD analysis project Ga0208490, IMG submission 184818) | Serpentinite rock and fluid subsurface biosphere microbial communities from McLaughlin Reserve, California, USA - CR11Aug_CSWold (SPAdes) | ecosystem: Environmental > Terrestrial > Deep...
CGGCTCCTCGGGAGGCTCGGGACGATCCGGTGGGGGGGCGGCGACGACGTGCGGAGACGGCGACGCGGCCACGGCGGGAGCGGCCGCGGTCGCCGCCATCGCGCGCGTGTCGAGCCGCTCGGTGGGGTCCGGCCCGGATGCCACGACGGCGCCGGGGTCGGACGCGACGCGCTCCAGCTCGTGGCGGAAGCGGGTGGCGTCGACGTGGCGGTCCTCGGGCCGCCGGGCCAGGGCCCGCTCGACCACGGCGGCCAGACCGGCCGGCACGCCCTGGGCGGTGAGCGACGGTGGATCCTGGTCGAGCACCCGGGCGACGAGCGCCGCCATGCTCTCCCCCTCGCCGCTGGGGTGCGGCGATTGACCGGTGAGGCACGCGTAGAGCGTGGCCCCGAGGCCGTAGACGTCGGAGGCCTCGGTGGCGGGCTCGCCGGCGAGCACCTCGGGTGCCGCGTAGGAGATGGTGGCCTGCAGCACGTGGTCGCTGGTCGTGGTGAGGTCCTCGAGGCGGGCGATGCCGAAGTCGGTGAGCTGGGGTTCGCCGTGGGGCGACCAGAGCACGTTGTCGGGCTTCACGTCGCGGTGCAGGACCCCCGCCGCGTGCACCGTTGCCAGCGCGTCGGCGAGGCGGGCGCCGATGGAGGCGACCTCGACGGGCTCCATCGGTCCCTCGCGCCGGATGCGGTCGCCGAGGCTGCCCTTCGGCACGTGGGGCATCACCAGGTACGGCGAGCCGTCCTCGGTGACCCCGGCGTCGAAGACGGGGACGATGTTGGGGTGGTTGGACAGGCGTCCGACGGCCGCGATCTCCCGCTCCCAGCGGGCCGCGGGCGCCCCGTCGGCGTCGTCGACGTGCCGGGCGACCTTGACCGCCACGTCGCGGTCGAACGCCGCCTGACGGCCCCGGTACACGACGCCGGAGCCGCCGCTGCCGATGACCTCGAGGAGGTCGACGCCTGGGATCTGCGGTGACGGCGCGTTGGAACCCGAGCTCATGGGCAGGGCTCTACCCACCTGTGGCCCTGGTCGTGCCACGACCGCCGGTCAGGTGTCGAAGGTCTCGGGTCCGTCGGGCAGCTCGACGCGCACCGAGGTCACCACGAAGGTGCCGGAGCCGTCGTCGTCGAGCTCCACGGTCAAGCGACCGAGCACGTAGTCCTCGGTGAGGAAGAAGTCCTCCTCGCCGCGGCGCGACACCCGCACCTCCTCGCCCAGGGCGGACTCGGGCTGGCCGAGCAGCGATCGGGCCTCGTCGCGGGCCTCCTCGGCGGAGATGGCCTGGTCGCCGGGGTCGGGGTCCGCCGGCACGTCGTCGGCGCCCGTGGAGGTCTCGACGTCGTCGTCGTCGCCGCACGAGGCCCCGGCGGCGAGGAGCAGCGCGACGAGCGCGAGGGCGGCGGGTCGGAGGAGCAGGCGGTGTCGGATCATGCGTTCTCCCGGGTCTGGGCGGCTTGAACCGCCGGTCGTGCTCCCTTCGACGCCGGCGCCGCCCCGTCGGTTCCCGCGTCGGGGGTGTCCCCGATGCGTCGCACGCCCACGACGAAGGCGAGCAGCCAGCCGGCCACGGTGAGGACCAGGTACCCGTGGACCAGGGGGGAGAGCCACGGCAGGTCGCCCACCTCGGTCTCGCGCAGCAGGTACTGGGTCTCGGACTCGAACGTGGCGGTGCGGTCGACGGCGGGGATCTCGGGCTCGCCGATCTCGGGGTCCTCCGGGAACCAGATCGGCACCGCCATCAGCTCGCTTCCGCCGCGGTGCAGGCGCACGAGGCTCTTCCAGAGCCCTTCGACGGGCACCGGCCCCTCGGAGCGCCAGACGCCCTGCTCGACCTCGACCATGTCCTCGAGCACGAGGCCGCCTCCCTGCCAGGACGTCGCCTGGAACCAGTGGGCGTCGTCGGCGGCGTCGGCGGGCGTGAGCGTCACCGTGACGAGGGCACCTTCGGCCTCGACCTCGTCGGTGCCGAAGGTGGCGGTGCCGACCCGCTCGAGGGCGACCTCGGCGGACACGTCGCCCGTGTCGCGGGGCAGGAACCACAGGACCGGGACGGCGGCGAGCACGACCCCGACGGCCAGGGCTGCGGCGCCGATGCGACGGCCGGGTGCGCCGAAGCGGAACGCCCCGGCGAAGCCGGCCCCGAGCAGCGCGCCGCCGACCGCGGCGGCCACGGAGGTGACCAGGGCGTAGGGGAGCAGCGACGCGTTCCACGCCTGGTGGGCGCCGGTGTTCCAGGCCCACTCCCCGGCCAGCCCGAGGGTGCCGACCCCCACGCCGGCGACGAGGGCGAACCGGGTGCGGTCCGCGGTGCCGGCGAGGCGGGCGACCGCTTCGACGACGAGGGCGGAGACCAGGAAGGTGGCCCCGTGGCGCGTCTCGACCGGGCCGTCGCCGGGGCCGAGCTGGACCGCCTGGGTGAAGGCGTAGATCACGGCGATGAGCAGCGCGCGACCGGGTCCGAGCACGAGGCGGATGGCCACGAGGCCCATCCCGGCGGCGAGGGAGATGAGCATCGGCTGGAACACCTGGGCGAACTGGGGGACCCCGAAGCTGAACTCGCCCTGGCTGGCGACCAGGCCCTGCAGGGTGAGCCAGGCGGCGAGGCCGTGGAGGAAGGCCGCCCACCGGGAGTGCGAGGGGCGGATGCCCGTGTCGGCCAGGACGAGCCAGCCGGCCAGGCCGGTGAAGCTGGCGCCCATGATCATCAGCATGTGCGGCGGGCTCCACATGGTGACGTCGACGCCGAAGGCCTGGTGCCAGACCTCGTCGATGGGGAAGCCGGACACCGCGCCGACGCCGAGCGCGGCCAGTGGCAGCATCGACCACGGGACCCGCAGGCCGGCGACGTGCCACCCGCGGTCCCACCCGTCGAGCGTGGCCACGATGGTCCCGAAGACCGCGGCGGACAGGATGCCGAGGAGGCCGAGGAGGATGGCGGCGTGCGGTGCGGTGAACAGCTCCTCGTCGCGGCCGAGGGCGATGTGCCAGGCGACGTCGCTGTAGAAGCCGACGCCGGCGACCAGCAGGGCGAAGAGGGACTGTCCGATGGCGATGGCGGCCCAGCCGGGGATGCCGGTGGTGCGGGTGAGGCCACGCCCGATGCGCTGCAGCGCGCCGAGGGGGAGCTTGTCGCCGTCCCCCGGCTCGCCGCGCCACCACAGCAGCGCCACGACGACCACGTACGCGATGAGGAGGGTGTTGACCGGCGTCCAGGAGGCGAGGGCGCTGCCTCCGAGGGTCCCGGATCCCGTTTCGGCGAGGAGCAACATGTTACCAACGGTAACGCAGGGGTGCGAAGCGGACAAGGGGGACTTCGGTGACCCTCGGCACGGCGCCGGAGGCGAGCCCGGAGCCCCCGCCGCCGACTAGAACCGGCACGTGGGCATCGTCGACGAGGACATCGCGAGGGTCCGCGCCGCCACCGACATCGTCGCCCTGATCGGCGAGTACGTGCAGCTGCGCCAGGTCGGTCAGCGCTGGCGCGGGCTGTGCCCGTTCCACGCCGAGAAGACCGGATCGTTCTACGTCAACGCCGTCGACGGGCTCTACCACTGCTTCGGGTGCCAGGCATCGGGGGATGCGATCACCTTCGTGCGCGAGCAGGAGCACCTCGGGTTCGCCGAGGCGGTCGAGCGGCTGGCCGCCAAGGTCGGCATCAGCCTCAACTACGACAAGCCCGGCGAGAGCCAGACCCGGGCGGAGCGACGTCGCCTCGCCGACGTGGTCGCCGCGGCGGAGGACTGGTACCACGAACGGCTGCTCTCCGCCCCCGACGCGGCCGCGGCACGGCGGTACCTGCGCGACCGCGGCTTCGACGGCGACGAGGTGCGCGAGTGGCGGATCGGGTGGGCGCCCGACGACTGGGACCAGCTGGCCCGCGCGCTGCGGCTCTCGCGCCAGGACGCCGAGGGCACGGGCCTGGGTCGGGTGAACTCCCGCGGCCGGATCAACGACTTCTTCCGGGGGCGCGTCCTGTTCCCCATCCACGACGCCGACGGCACCCCCCTCGGCTTCGGCGGCCGGATCATGCCGGGTGCTGAGGGGTCCAAGTACGTCAACACCTCCCAGACCCGGCTGTACGACAAGTCCCGGGTGCTCTTCGCCCTGGACCGGGCCAAGGTCGGCATCGTCGCCGCCGACGAGGTCGTGGTCTGCGAGGGCTACACCGACGTGACCGCGTTCTTCCGGGTCGGCATCCCGCGCGCGGTCGCCACCTGCGGCACGGCCCTCACCGACGAGCACGTCCAGATGCTGCGCCGCTTCGCCCGACGGATCGTGCTCGCCTTCGACGCCGACACCGCCGGCCAGGCCGCCGCCGACCGCTTCTACCAGTGGGAGTCCCGCTTCGACCTCGACGTCGTGGTGGCGGCCATGCCCCCCGGCGTCGACCCGGCGGACCTCGCCCTGCGCGACCCCGCCGAGCTGGTCGCCGCGGTGGAGGGGGCCCGGCCGTTCCTCGAGTTCCGCCTGGGCCGGATCCTCGATGCCGCCGACCTGGACTCGGCCGAGCACCGGGCCCGCGCCGCCGAGGAGGCCCTCGGCGTCATCGCCGAGCACCCGAACGACCTCGTGCGCGACCAGTACCTGATGCGCGTGGCCGACCGGTGCCGCCTCGACGTGGACCGGCTCCGCCAGCGGATCGCGTCGGGCGACGTCCGCCGCCCCGCGCCGCCCGAGCCCGCCCGTCGCCGCCGGGAGCCGGGCGACGCCCCGGCCCGCGACGGCGACCCGGGCCCTCGGCAGCCCGGACAGGACGTCGAGGACCCGGGCCCCCAGGAGCCGTCCCGCGGGCGCGGCGGCCAGGACCGGCCCGGCGACGACCCCAGCCGCCGACCGGGCGGCTCGCGCGACGACTCCCCGGCGGTCGAGGTGCTGCGCCTCGCGGTGAACCGCCCCGAGGACGTCGTCGACTGGCTCGACGAGTGCCTCTTCGAGGAGGCCCTCCACCTCGAGACCTACCGGGCGCTCGTCGCATCGGCGACCATCCACGAGGCGATCGAGTCCTCGCCTCCCGACGTGGCCGCGTTCCTGTCCCGGCTGTCGGTCGAGGAGCCGGTGGACGACGCGCTCGATCCGGTCCTGCTCCAGGTGCGGGCCACCGGTCGCCGCCTGCTCGCCGTCGAGCGATCGGCCGGTGACCCCGACCTCGAGGTGCTGGCCCGGCTGGCCCGCCTCGTCGACCGGGTCGGCCCGGGTGAAGACGGGCTCGCCGCCGCGAGGGAGTTGCTAACGTTCGCGTCCCGAACGGGGGGCACCCATGAATGACGTGGTCGAGGAGCCAGCGGTAGCGGACGAGTCACTCGAGGCGTTGGTCGAGGCCGCCCGTGCAGACGGCGAGCTCCACCTCGACGCCGCCCTGGTCGAGCTCCGCGTCGAGCTCACCGCCGACCTGCTCACCCGGTTGAAGGCGGCCTGCGCATCGGCGGGTGTCCGCCTCGACGAGGACGTCCACCTCGACGACGACGTCGCCAACGCCGCGGAGCCCCACGAGCTGTCGCCCGCCGACGAGGTGGCCCGGGCGCGCCGTCGCCGGGTGGCATCTCGCAACCTCAAGGCGGTCAAGCCCGCCGCCGGGGGCAGCAGCGACTCCGTGCGGCTCTACCTGCGCGAGATCGGGCGGGTGCCGCTGCTCAACGCCTCCGAGGAGGTCTCGATCGCCAAGCGCATCGAGGCCGGCGCCATCGCGGCCAGCCACCTCGCCGACCTCGCCGCCGCCGGCGAGCTCGAGTCGCTGCCCTTCGACGAGCGCCGGGCGCTGCAGCGCACCGCCAAGGACGGCGACCGGGCCACCGACGAGCTGATCCAGGCGAACCTGCGCCTCGTCGTGTCCATCGCCAAGCGCTACGTCGGGCGCGGCATGCAGCTGCTCGACCTCATCCAGGAGGGCAACCTCGGGTTGATGCGGGCGGTGCAGAAGTTCGACTACACGAAGGGCTTCAAGTTCTCCACCTACGCCACCTGGTGGATCCGCCAGGCGATCACCAGGGCCATCGCCGACCAGGCCCGCACCATCCGCATCCCGGTGCACATGGTGGAGTCGATCAACAAGGTGCACCGCATCCAGCGCACGATGCTCATGGAGCTCGAGCGCGAGCCCACCGTGGAGGAGCTCGCCGAGCGGGCCGACCTCACCCCCGACCGCGTGCGCGAGATCATGCAGATCTCGATGGACCCCCTCTCGCTCGACTCCCCGGTGGGCGAGGAGGACGACTCCAACCTGGCCGACTTCATCGGCGACGTGAACGCCGACGCCCCGGCCGAGGCCGCCACCAAGACGCTGCTGAACCAGGCGGTGCTCGAGGCCCTCGAGGAGCTCAACGAGCGGGAGCAGGCGGTGATGCGGCTGCGCTTCGGCCTCGAGGACGGCCAGGCCCGCACCCTCGAGCAGGTCGGCCAGGAGTTCGGCGTCACCCGGGAGCGGATCCGCCAGATCGAGTCCAAGACGCTGGCCAAGCTGCGCCATCCGCACCGCTCCCAGAAGCTGCGCGACTACCTCGAGTCCTGACCGCACCAGGTTCTCCGGCCCGGAGGTCAGTTGCTATCGTCGGCGCTTCCCTTCCGGGGTAGCTCAGCTGGCAGAGCACGCGACTGTTAATCGTGTTGTCGTGGGTTCGATCCCCACCCCCGGAGCCCTCCCAACGCAGGTCCGAGCCGGTCGTCGCGACCGGCTCGCTTGCTGCTCGGACCGATTCTTCGTTCGCATCGGCAGGGGACCGTCGCCGTGGCGGCGAAGCCTCGGCCCCGCTCCGCGACGCGGAGCACCGGAGGTCGACGATGCACATCGAGGTGCCCCACGGCTGTGGCCGGACCCACCACGGCCACCAGTCCCTGGCCGAGTGCACGTGGCCTGACGCGGTCTACGTCGTCGGCGACGGCGCCTACGCGGTGCTGGCCCGGTGCGACCTGTTCACGGTCTCGCTCTACGAGACCAGCGCGGAGGCACGCAGGCGCAAGCGGGGCCTGGACGCGAAGGGCTGCGGCAAGACCTGCGAGGGCCGCCACGAGCTCGAGGTGCTCGTGGAGGAGCCCGAGCTGGTGGCCGTCAGGCGCCCGCCAGCCGCTCGATCAGGTCGGCGGCGGCGGACTTCATCTGGCGCTCGGTGAGGCTGCCGCCGGACCGGCGGAGCCAGTCCACGATGTGGGCCTCGTCGAAGCGGCGGGCGTGTCGGCTCTCGAGGAGCTCGTCCAGCTTGGTCAGGTCGATCTCGACGACCGGCTCATCGATGGGCAGCGACATGGTCATGGTCGGCACTCCTGGCTCGGTCCCCCCACCTGGGCGGGAGCCATACCCCCGGGACGAACCCCCCAGAACCGCTCGATCGCAACGCGACCGGTCGTTCCCACGAATGGGCCGTTCGGCCTATGCCTCTCCCACGCTGCGCGCGGATCGACGCACGATCCGGGCAGCTCGGGGCTGCCCGGCGCCGACGCAGACGCTGCGACCCGCCGGAACGGGCCGAGTCGTCCCCTTTCCGACCGGACGACCGCCGGCGCTGCCGATAGGGAGGAGGGCATGCCCAGCGCCGCACCCTCCGCCACCGTCGCCGCGAGCGCCCTCGCCCCCGAGCGCGCCGCGGGCCGCTACCAGCTCCTCGCCGGACTCCAGGTCGCCGACGTCGCCACCACCTGGGTGATCCTCGCCAACTTCTCGACCAAGGCCGAGGGCAACCCGGTGGTGGCCCAGATGATCCACCACGGCGGCCTGCAGGTCGCCATGATCGGCCTGCTCGTCGTCAAGCTCGCCGTGGTGTACGTCCTCTACGAGAAGCAGACCGGCATCAACATCATGTCGGCGATCTACGGACTGGTCGTGTTCAACAACCTGCTCGCCCTCGGCCTCGCCCTCGGGAGCTGAGCGCCGGGGTACCGTCGCCGGTCCGGGGCGGTAGCTCAGTGGTCAGAGCGCGGCACTCATAATGCCTTGGTCGTGGGTTCGATCCCCACCCGCCCCACGCGAACCCTCGGCCGCTGGGCGGCCTCCGGGTTCGTCGCCGATGCTTCGCATCGGCCGGCACTGCGGCGGTGCGACCCGCTCGTGCCAGACTGGCAACACTCGTAGCCAGGACGCCTCCAGGGGGATGAACACGTGGACGATCAGCTGCTTTCTCGTGGGGCGAGGGGGCTCGCCGCCGCGCTGGAGCCCGTGGCCGGGCAGGTGTACTTCTCGCCGGAGTGCCACGCGAACTACGAGGCGCTCGGGTTCGGTCCCAGCCCCGGTGACTTCAACGGCGTCGCCGGGCCCGAGATGGAGTCCTACTTCTGCAGCCGCGGCTCCGTCATGGGGCAGGTCCCCGGTTCGGTCATCGCCGCCGCCTTCGGCGTGTTCAACCACGCCATGGTCGAGCGCATCGTCGAGCGGGGGTGGGCCAAGACCGACGCCCCCACCATCTGCCAGGCCCGTGACGACGGCGCCGTGGCCCAGCTCCGACGCATCCTCGGCGACCGTCCCGAGGGCGTCGACGAGGCCCGGGCCCTGCTCGAGCGGGCGAACGCGGGGCTCGAGCCGTACGGCAAGCCGCTCTACGCCGGCCTCGCCGCCCTCGACCGCTTCGACGACCCCCTCGCCGACAGCTGGCGACTCGCCGACCGCCTCCGCGAGTACCGGGGCGACGCCCACGTCGCCGCCTGGACCTCGGCCGAGCTCGACGCCTGCCAGATCGGGGTGATGAGCGAGCTGTACTGGGGCCTGCCGGCTCGGTCCTACAGCCGGACCCGCATGTGGAGCGACGAGCAGTACGACACCGCCGAGGCCGCCCTCGAGCAGCGCGGCCTGCTCGCCGACCAGCGGCTCACCGAGCAGGGCCGGTCCTTCCGCGAGGAGGTCGAGCTGGTCACCGACCGCGCCTGCCGGCCGATCGTGGAGGCCCTCGGCGACGACGTCGATGCCCTCACCGCGATCCTCGGGCGGTGGGGGGCGGCGGTGCGCGACGCTCGCGGCTACCCGGCCTCGGGTCCCCACGACCTGGCCGACGCAGCCGGCTGACCTCCGGGCTGCGCCGGGAGCGCGGCCGGTCCGACCGAGGGAGATGCCCATGCCACGCCTGCGCCAGGTGGACCGCTCCGAGGCCATGGCCGACGGCGGCCACGGCATCGTCGCCGCGATGTACCGGCTCATCTTCGGCGACCGGGACCCCGTCGCCGAGCCGGGCACGGCCACCGGCACGCCGGGCGACTGGTGGACGGTGTGGGCCGGCGCCCCCGACCTCCTCCAGCACGCCGTGCAGGGCTTCGCGCTGTACCAGAGCCCCGATCGCCAGCTGGACCCGGTGCTGCGGGAGCTCGGCCAGGCCCGAGCGGGCTACGGCGCCGGCAGCCGGTTCGTGTACTCCCAGCACTGCAAGTCGCTGCGCGGCCTCGGCGTGACCGAGGAGCGGATCGCGGCGGTGGCGCACTGGCCCGCCGCGGACTGCTTCGACGAGGTCGAGCGCCTGGTGCTGGCCTACACCGACTGCCTCGTGCTGCAGCACGGACGGGTGCCCGACGCGCTCTTCGACGCACTGCGCCGGCACCTCTCCGACGTCCAGCTCCTGGAGCTGACCTACATCACGACCCTCTACCTGCAGCACGCGGTGACGTCGCGGGCCCTGCGGACCGAGCTGGACGACGTGGACGAGCCGGTCGTCGAGGTCCGCGTGCCGGGCGCCGAGGACACGATCTCGCCGCCGCCGCCGACGCGGTGATCGCGTCGTCGGCTCGTCTCAGTGGGCGGCGTGGAGCCGCCGGGTGGCGTCCCACACCGCGAGGAACACCTCGGTGGCGTCGTCGATGAGCTCCTCGGCGGTCAGGTCGATGCGGCCGCCGATCCAGGCGACGAGGAGCTCGGAGAAGCCACCCACCAGGACCGAGGCGCCGAGGCGGCCGATGCGCTCGTCCTGGGCGCCGACGTCGCGTCGGGTGTTGTCCTGGAAGACGAGCTCGACGAGGGTGGCGCCGGTGCGCACCCGGCGCAGGTTCAGCGCCTCGTTGCCCAGCGCCTCGCTGTACAGGATCCGGCCCCGTCGGGGGTCCTCGTCGATGAAGTGCACGGTGGCGGCGACCGATGCCCGCATGGCGCTGGCGTCGTCCTCGGCGGCGGCCACCGCGGCCGCCGAGCGCCGCTGCAGCTGGCGGAAGACGTCGTCGTAGACGGCGACGAGCAGCTCGTCGAGGTCGGTGAAGCTCTCGTAGAAGTACCGGGGGTTCAGGCGGGCCTGCGCGCACACGGCCCGCACGGTCGTACCGGACATGCCCTCGGTGGCCAGCAGCTCGAAGGCGGCCTCGATGAGCAGGTTGCGCCGCTCGCGCTGGCGCTCCTCGGTCGACAGGCCGTTCCAGCGCGACGGCGTGCGGGTGGTCGCTTCGTTCGACACATCCCGGATGGTACTGCTGGTCACGACCGTTGCCAGTTGATCGTCGTCAGACCGCCGGTTCGCGGGGGAAGCCCTCGACGGTGTGCAGCACGACCCGGGTCGAGGTCTCGCGCACGCCGAGGTGCTCCTTGAAGCCCTGGAGGAGCTGGTCGAGGTCGCCGATGGTCCGGGTGCGCACCCTGATCTGGTAGTCGAAGCCGCCGGTCACGTGCACCGCATCGACGACCTCGGGGTTGTCGCGCAGCGCGTCGTCGATGCCGGACCACGGTGCGCCGGGGGTGAGCTGCAGGTCGACCAGGGCGTCGATGGGCCGGCCGACGGCCTCGCTGCCGACGCGGATGGTGAAGCGGTCGATCGCCCCGGAGTCCCGCAGGCGACGGAGCCGCTGCGACGCCGCCGACAGGCTCAGGTGCACCGCGTCGGCGAGCTCGGTGACCGACAGGCGCCCGTCCTCGGTGAGCAGGCTGATGATCTTCCGGTCGATCGCGTCCATGGCCGGAGATCCTACGGCCAGATGCCGTCTCCAGGTGCAGGTTCGGCAGCCATTGCACCGAGAACGCCGCCATCCTGGCGGTCATGATCCTCCTCGTCGGCTTCCTCACCGGGCTCGCCCTGGTCGCGCCCATCGGTCCGGTGGCGCTCACCCTCTTCGGGCTCGGGGCTGAGCAGGGCCGCCGGGTGGCGCTGGCCGGTGCGGGCGGCGTCGTGCTCGCCGATGCCCTCACCATGCCGGTGGCCCTCGGCAGCGCCGGGTTCCTGTCCTCGCTCGACCCGGGCGTCGTGCGGGTCTTCGAGGTCGTGATGGGCCTGGCGCTGGTCGCGCTCGCGGTGTCCACGATCGTGGCCGCCGACCGGGCCCGTGCGGCCGTCGCCGGCATCCGCCGCCCGGCCCGGACGCTGGCGATCATGACGATGGTGAACCCGCTGTCGCTCGTCGCGTGGGCCGGGGTCGCGCTGGCCCTGCCGACCTCGCTGCGGTCGCCCTCCGCCCTGGTCGCGTTCGGCGCCGGGCTGGTGCTGGCCTCGGCGTTCTGGCACAGCGGCCTCGCCATGGCGGCCGGCTCCCTCGCCCGGCGGATGGGCGACGGCCCCCGCCGTGCGGTCACCCGGGCCAGCGGGGTGGTGCTGCTCGTCGTCGGCGGCGTGCTGGTCGCCTGATCTGGCCCTACCCGCCGACCTCCTGGGCCTGGACGAGGTTGCCGAAGCGGTGGAGCGTGCGGGCCACGGCCTGCTCGCGCAGGTAGCGCCGCAGCTCGACGCCGCCGTCGGCGGTGACCGGGTCCTCGTCGAGGTGGACCCGGGCGGTCGCCGCGGCCCGTCGCACGCCGTCGCCGGTCCCGCCGACCACCCGGACGCGCTCGACGCCCAGTTCGGCCAGCCGTCGGGCGAACGTCGCGTCGTCCTCCTGCTCGTGGTGTGACTCGACCAGCGGGACCCCGCAGGTCGCGGCCGCAGCCCGCACGCGGGCGACCTCGGCGTCGCCGGCACCGGGCCCGATGCGGAGGCCGACCCGGGGGAGGGGCCGGTACCGGAGCAGGTTCGACTCGCAGAACAGCCCGGTCGGGTCGTGGGCGATGCCGTACACCGAGCGCCACCACGTCGCGTCGCTCTGCTCCCAGGTCCGGCGCTCGAGCGCGCCGGTGGGATGCCAGGTCCCGAGCTGGACGACGTAGCCCGGACCGCCGGCCTTGGCCCCGGGCCCGACGCTGGATGCCTTCCACCCGCCGAAGGGCTGGCGCTGCACGATGGCGCCGGTGATGCCGCGGTTGACGTAGGCGTTGCCCACCTCGACGCGGTCGACCCAGCGGTCGACCTCGGTGGGGTCGAGCGAGTGCAGCCCGCCGGTGAGGCCGAAGGCCGAGTCGTTCTGGATGGCGATCGCCTCGTCCAGGTCCCCGGCGCGCACCAGTCCGAGCACCGGCCCGAAGCACTCGGTCTGGTGGAACCACGATCCGGGCTGCACGCCGAGGCGGACGCCGGGCGACCACAGCTCGCGGGCATCGTCGAGCGGGCGGGGCTCGACCAGCCACTCCTCGCCGGCGTCCAGCGTGGTGAAGGCCCGGGCCAGCCTCGGGTTCGGCTCGCCGATGAGCGGGCCCATCGTGGTCGTCGGGTGGTGCGCGACGCCGACGTCGAGGCTCTCGACCGCGTCGATGAGCTGGCGGCGGAAGCGGGGGCTGTCGTAGACGTCGCCCACGCAGATGGCCAGGCTCGCGGCCGAGCACTTCTGGCCGGCGTGCCCGAACGCGGAGGAGACCAGGTCGGCCACCGCCAGGTCGAGGTCGGCGTGGGGGGTGATGACGAGCGCGTTCTTCCCCGACGTCTCCGCGAAGAGCCGCAGGCGCGGGTCCCAGGAGCGGAAGAGCTCGGCGGTGTCGGTGCCGCCGGTGAGCACCACGGCGTCGACGGAGGTGAGCAGGTGCCGGCCCACCTCGTCCTCCGGCACGCGCACGTACTGCAGGAGGTCGGCGGGGACGCCGGCGTCGTGGGCGATGTCGACGACGAGCTCGCTGCACCGGGGGACCTCGGGGGCCGGCTTGGCCAGGACGGCGTTGCCGGCGGCCAGGGCTGCGAACATGCCGCCGGCGGGGATGGCGACCGGGAAGTTCCAGGGCGGGACCACGGCGACCACGCCGAAGGGCTCGAATCGGGCGTGCTCCCGGACCAGGCCGGTGGGGTCGGCGAGGTCGGTTCGGTCGGCGTAGTAGCGGGCGAAGTCGATGGCCTCGCAGATCTCGGGATCGGCCTGCCCGACGGTCTTGCGGCCCTCGTGGGCCATGACCGAGAGCAGGTCGCCGCGCCGGCGGGCCAGCTCGTCGGCGACGCCGCGGAGCACGACCCGCCGGTCGTCGGGGGACCGGGCCCACCACTCGGCCTGGGCGCGCCGGGCCCGCCCGATCGCCTCGTCGACCTCGCCGGTCGCGGTCATCAGGGGCGCGCGCACCGGGTCGGGCCGGCGGGCCAGGTGCTCGAGCGCCCAGGCCCGGGTGCCGGCCAGGGCCGGGTCGGACTCCGGCTCGTTGGTGAACGGTGCCAGCCCGACCGGCTCGGCCGGCCGGGAGCGATCGACGGTGCGGCGCGGCTCGGTGGAGACCTCCCAGCGGTGGGCCACGGCCCGGCGGAACGCCGCCGCCTGCTCGACGAAGGCGGCGGAGCCGGGCTCGAGGTCGCCGAGGGCTCGCATGAAGTTGCCGACGGCGGCGTTCTCCTCGAGCCGCCGGAACAGGTACGAGATGGCCACGTCGAAGTCGGCGGGGTCGACGACCGGTGTGTACAGGAGGAGCGAGGCGCGCTCGTCGCGGATCACCCGCGCCTGCGCCGGGGCCATGCCCTCGAGCATCTCGATGCCGATCCGATCGGCGACGCCGCGCTGCTCGGCCAGCAGGGCGGCCCACGCCACGTCGAAGAGGTTGTGGCTGCCGACGCCGATGCGCACGGCCCGCAGCCGGTCGGGCTCGAGCACCCAGTCGAGGCAGCGCTTGTACCCGGCGTCGGTGTCGGCCTTCGTGGGGTGCGGGGCCGGCTCCCAGCCGTGCATGGCGGCGTCGACGCGCTCCATGGCCAGGTTCGCCCCCTTGACCAGGCGGATCTTGATCTCGCTCCCACCGCGGTCGTGGCGCTCGTGGGACCAGGCGACCAGGCGTTGCAGCGCGTCGAACGCGTCCGGCAGGTACGCCTGCAGCACGATGCCGGCCTCGGTGCCCAGGAACTCGTCCTCGTCGAGCACCCGGCGGAACGCGGCCATCGTCAGCTCGAGGTCGTGGTACTCCTCCATGTCGAGGTTCACGAACGTGCCCCGCTCCGCCGCGGCCCGCAGGATCGTGCGCAGCCGATCGGCGATGCGGTCGAGGCTGTCGTCCCAGGCCCAGTGCTGCAGCTGGGAGGCGACGCCGGAGATCTTCACCGAGACGTAGTCCACGTGCTCGTCGCCGAGGAGGTCGATGGTGGCCTGCAGGCGGCGGGCCGCTTCGCGCTCGCCGAGCACGGCCTCGCCGAGCAGGTTCACGTTGAGGTCGAAGCCCTCGGCCCGGCGGGCACCGAGGTGGCGGTCCATGGCGGCGCCGTGGGCGTCGACGACGAGGTGGCCGACGATCTGGCGCATGCGGCGCCGGGCGAGCGGCATGACCAGCCGCGGCAGGGTGGGGGCCAGGTTGGCGCCGGCCCGCAGGAGCACCCGGTCGACAGGGGAGAGGAAGCGGGGCAGGGGCGCGC
>Ga0208490_100853_pt1 | contig 14538 bp, 15 predicted proteins | sample SubbioAug_CSWold_FD_184818 | JGI IMG/M metagenome (GOLD analysis project Ga0208490, IMG submission 184818) | Serpentinite rock and fluid subsurface biosphere microbial communities from McLaughlin Reserve, California, USA - CR11Aug_CSWold (SPAdes) | ecosystem: Environmental > Terrestrial > Deep...
AGAGCGGCTCAGGCCGGGGATGACACATAGGGGGGAAGAGTTGCATGAAGAGGGAGTATTCATCCCGCATCCCCCTTCGCAACGCCCTTCAGCACCTCCCGCGCGATGACGATCTTCTGCACCTCGCTTGCGCCCTCGTAGATGCGCAAAGCCCTGATGTCGCGATACAATTCCTCGACCTTGACGCCCTTGCGCACGCCGAGCCCGCCGAAGATCTGCACCGCCTTGTCGATCACCTCCTGCGCGCTCTCCGTGGCATGGAGCTTCGCCATCGCCGCTTCGCGGGTGACGCGGGGCGCACCCGTATCCTTGGTCCAGGCAGCGCGGTAGACGAGCAGCGCGGAGGCATCGACGGCGAGCGCCATCTCGGCCAGCGCCGCCTGTGTCAGCTGGAGATCGGCCAATGGCGCGCCGAACATCCGGCGGCTCGATGCGCGCTCGAGCGCCTCGTCGAGGGCGCGGCGGGCAAAGCCGAGGGCGGCGGCTCCCACGGTGGAGCGGAAGATGTCGAGCGTCGCCATCGCCACCTTGAAGCCCGCTCCCGGTTCGCCCAGCCGTTGGGTGAGGGGTACGCGGCAATTCTCGAAGCGCAGGCGCGCCAGGGGATGCGGCGCGATCACCTCGATGCGCTCCGCAACATGGAGGCCCGGATTGTCGGCATCGACGACGAAGGCCGAGAGCCCGCGCGCGCCGGGAGCCTCGCCCGTGCGAACGAAGACGACGTAGTGATCGGCAATGCCGCCATTCGAGATCCAGGTCTTCTCGCCGTCGATGATCACGTGATCGCCGTCGGCCCGCGCGCTCGTCGTCATGGCGGCGACATCGGAGCCTGCATCGGGTTCCGACAGCGCGAATGCCGCGATCGCCTCGCCGCGCATGACGGGCGGGAGGTAGCGCTGCTTCAGGGTTTCCGAGCCGAACAGCGTGATCGGCGCGGTGCCGAGCCCCTGCATGGCGAAGGCGAAATCGGCGAGGCCGTCGTGCCAGGCCAGCGTCTCGCGGGCGAGGCAGAGGGTGCGGACGTCGAAGTTCTCGGCCAGCCCGCCATAGGCCTGCGGGACGACGCTCTTCAGCCAGCCCGCATCGCCCAGCGCGCGCACGAGCCTGCGGCAGGAGGCGTCCACGTCGTGGTGATCGACGAGGGGGGCGATGGTGGTGGCAGACCAGGCGCGCAGGTCGTCGGCGAACGGGCGGTGGTGGGGGGCGAAGAAGGGCCAGTGGAGGAAGGTGGCGTCAGGCATGGTGGGCTCCCTTTCGGGCGAGCAGGAAGCTCCACCCCGCACCGCCGTTCCGTGTCATCCCCGGCGGCGCAAAGCGCCGGGAAGGGGATCCAGCCGTGAGGCCGATGAAGCGCACCCTGCCGTGCATGCCTGCATGAAGGTCACGGCTTGATCCCCTTCCCCTGCGCCGCAAGTGCGGCTCCGGCCGGGGATGACACGGGAGGGGAAGGGGTTGCATGCAGGGAATGATGCTCGTTGCCATCCTCAATCCCCCTTGAACACGGGCGTGCTCTTCGCCGCGAACGCCTCGTAGGCTCGCGTGAAATCCTGTGTCGTCATGCACAAGGCCTGCGCCACGGCTTCCGCCTCGATCGCCTCCTCGACGGACATCGCCCATTCCATGGCGAGCATGCGCTTGGTCATGGTGTTGGCGTAGCCGGGTCCCGCGACGATCTCGGCGGCAAGCGCCTGCGCCTCGTCGAGAAGCGCGTTGGTCGAGACGATCCGCGAGAAGAACCCCCAGCGCTCGCCCTCCTCGGCGCGCATGAAGCGGCCCGTATAGAGCAGCTCGGAGGCGCGGCCCTGGCCGATGATGCGGGGGAGGATGGCGCAGGCGCCCATGTCGCAGCCGGCGAGGCCGACCTTGTTGAAGAGGAAGGCGACCTTTGCGCGGTCGCTGGCGAGGCGGATGTCGGAGGCCATCGCCATGATCGCCCCGGCACCTGCGCAGATCCCGTCAATAGCGGCCACGATCGGCTGCGGGCAGGCGCGCATGGCCTTGACGAGCTCGCCGGTCATGCGGGTGAAGGCGGTGAGTTCCTTCGTGTTCATGCGGGTGAGGGGGCCGATGATCTCGAAGACGTCGCCCCCGGACGAGAAGTTGCCACCCGCTCCCGAAACCAATACCGCGCCGACGCTGTCGTCCTTCGCCAGCGCCTGGAAGAAATCCGTGAGCTCGCGGTAGCTCTCGAAGGTCAGCGGGTTCTTCTTCTCGGGGCGGTTCAGCGTGACGCGGGCGATCCCGCCTTCCACTGCGAGCAGGAAATGCGCTGGCGTGTAGGTCGAGACGGGGAGGGTGACGGCGTTGGCGTGCTTCATGACTTGTCCTCGTCTATCGCGCGGCGGGTCGAGCTTTTCGCCTTGGCGAGAAGCTTCATCAGCGTTTCGATGTCACCTGGATCGAGATCGGCGAAGAAGTTCGCGACCCAGCCTTCATGCTCCGCCGCCATGGCGCGGAAATCGGCGCGGCCCAGTTCCGTCAGGCTGATCACCTGTGCGCGGCGGTCGTGCTCGGCGGTGCGGCGGTCGAGATGGCCTGATTCGACGAGGCGCTCGACGAGTCCGGTGAGGTTGCCGTTTGAGACCATCATGCGCCGCGAGAGATCCGACAGCGTCATCCCCTCGCTGGCGCGGTCGAGCTGGGCCATGAGATCGAAGCGCGGGAGCGTGACGCCGAAGCGCTCGCGCAGGCGCTTGCGGATCTCGCCCTCGATCATGGTCGAGCAGGTGAGAAGTCGCAGCCAGAGGCGCAGCTCGTCGGCGTGGTCGCCGGGGGCCTCCATGGCTTTCGCCTCGTGATCGAGGGCGATCGGAGCGCTGTCCATCAAATTTCTCCCCCGGCGACCGCGATCGCCTGCCCGGTGACCGACGACGCCGCATCGCCGCAGAGCCAGAGCACCGCATCAGCGACCTCGTCGGGCTGGACGAGGCGCTTCTGGGGGTTGTTGCGCACGATGTCGCGAAGCGCCTCGTCGCGGGAGCGTCCAGTCTTCGCCATGATGGTCTCGATGCTTTGCGCCACGAGATCGGTATCCGTGAAGCCCGGGCAGACGGCGTTGACGGTGATGCCGGTGCGGGCGTTCTCCAGCGCCAGCGCGCGGACGAAGCCGAGCGTCGCGTGCTTGGCGGCGACATAGGCGCTGACATAGGGGTAGCCCTTCAGCGCCGCCGTCGAGGCGACGGAGACGATGCGGCCGAAGCCGCGCTCGCTCATGCCGGGGAGCACGGCGCGGGCGGCGTTGACGGTGCCCATCAGGTTGATGTCGAGCATGCGCTGGAAGGCTGCGTTCTGCGTTTCGATGAAGAGCGAGGATTCCGCCGCGCCCGCATTGGCGACGAGGATGTCGATCGGGCCGAGTGCTTCCGCCGCTTCTGCGATGGCCTGGGCCAATGCATCCTCCGCGGTGACGTCGGCGGCGACGGCGTGATCGGCGTGGCCGTTTGCGAGCGCCTGTTCGAGGGCGTTCATGTCCCGCCCGAGCACCGTCACTTTCGCGCCCGCCGCCTTAAGCGCGGTTGCGATGGCGAGGCCGATGCCGCGCCCGCCGCCGGTGACGAGGGCGTGGCGGTCGAGCAGTCGTTGATCCGGCGCGTTCTGGGCCATCTGCGGCCTTCCTTGATTTCGGCGCTTGCCGATTGGGCTCTCATTGTTTTAAGCTTCAAATATCAAGCCTGATCGTCGTCCACGTCAAGCGGCAGGCGGGCAGATTTGTGATTGGGCTGTCGAAATCGATGCCGGGGGCTTTCCGGCGGGCGTTTTGGCGGTCAAGGTATCGGCGATGCCTGCCCGACGCTGCGTCAGGGTGCAGGGCAGCGTTTCAAGCACAAGGCGCGGATAACCGCGTGGGGAACAGGCATTTTCGGGAGACGATCAACATGAAGACATTCAAGGTATTGGCCGGCATCACGGCGGGTCTCGGCCTTTTGGCCTCGACTGCCATCGCGCAGGCGCAGGAGCCGGTCCGCGTGGGCCTGATCTTCACGCTGTCTGGTCCGCCGGCGGCGCTCGGCGAGCAGGCTCGCGACGGCTTCCTGCTGGCGGTCGAGAAGCTCGAGGGCAAGCTCGGCGGGCGCGACGTCGAGGTCACGATCATCGACGACGAGCTGAAGCCGGACGTGGCGGTGACCCGCGTTCGCGGCCTGATCGAGCGCGAAAACGTCGATTTCGTCGTCGGCCCGATCTTCTCCAACGTGGCCCAGGCGATCCACCGCCCGATCGTGGAAAGCGGCACGATCTTCATCAGCCCCAATGCCGGCCCCTCGGATCTGGCGGGAGCACAGTGCCACCCGAACTACTTCAACACCTCCTACCAGAACGACCAGGTGCACGAAGTGCTGGGCGCGGTGGCGCAGCAACGCGGCTATCAGCGCGTCTTCCTGCTGACGCCGAACTACCAGGCCGGGCGCGACGCCATGGCGGGCTTCAAGCGTCACTTCGAGGGCGAGATCGTCGACGAGGTGTACGTGCCGCTGGGTCAGCTCGACTTCGCAGGCGAGCTCGCGCGCATCTCGGCGATGAACCCCGATGCGGTCTTCACCTTCATGCCCGGCGGCATGGGGATCAACCTCGTGCGCCAGTTCACGCAGGCGGGCCTCAAGGATCGCGTGCCGTTCCTCTCGGCGTTCACGGTGGACGAGACGAACCTGCCCGCACAGCAGGAGGCTGCCGTCGGCATGTACAGCGGCACGACCTGGACGCCCGATCTCGACACCGAGGGCAATGCCGAATTCGTCGAGGCTTTCGAAGCGAAGTACGATCGCGTCCCGGCCATGTACGCCATGCAGGGCTACGACACGGCGATGCTGCTCGATGCGGCAATCGGCTCGCTCGACGGTGATCTCTCGGACAACGAAGCGGTGCGGGAAGCGTTGAAGACCGTGGAATTCCCGAGCCTGCGCGGGGAGTTCTCGTTCAACACCAACCAGCATCCGATCCAGAACTTCCGCCTCGCACAGGTCGTGCAGCGCGCCGACGGCAAGTTCGCCACCTCGTATGTGGAGACGGTCTTCGAGGACTACGGCGACGTCTACGCCGAGCAGTGCGAGATGACCAACTGAGGCAGATGCGTGCCAATGCGGCCCGGAGCGTCTTTCCGGGCCGCGAATCCCGCCCCTGAATGCATCCCCCGAGCGGGACAATCGCCATGTACACGACGCTCATCCTCGTCCAGACCCTGAACGGCCTGCAGTTCGGGATCATCCTGTTCCTGATCGCGGCAGGGTTGACGCTGGTCTTCGGGGTGATGGACTTCATCAATTTGGCGCATGGCGTGCAGTACATGATCGGCGCGTATTTCGTGTACACGTTCACGTCGCTGACGGGCTCGTTCACGCTGGGGCTCCTGATCGCGCTGCCCGCCGCGCTCGCCTTCGGGCTGCTGCTGGAAGTGCTCGTCTTTCGACACCTCTACAACCGCGACCATCTCGACCAGGTGCTCGCCACCTTCGGCATCATCCTGTTTCTTAATCAGGGCGTGAAGGTGATCTGGGGCGCGAGCCCGCTCTTCGTCCCGGTCCCCGATCTGCTGCAGGGCTCCATCGAAATCCTCCCCGGCTTCTTCTATCCGATCTACCGCCTCGCCATCATCGCAGCCGGGCTCGGCGTCGCCGCGCTGCTTTACGTGCTCGTGAACTACACCCGCGCCGGCATGCTGGTGCGGGCGGGGGCGACGAATGCGGCGATGGTCTCGGCGCTCGGCGTCGATATCCGGCGGCTGTTCATGATCGTCTTCGGCTTCGGGGCGATGCTCGCGGGCTTTGCCGGTGCGATGGTCGCGCCGATCCTATCCGTCGAGCCGGGGATGGGCGACAACCTCTTGATCCTCGCCTTCGTCGTCATCGTCATCGGCGGGATCGGCTCGATCCGGGGGGCGTTTCTCGCCGCGATCCTGATCGGCCTCGTGGATACGCTGGGGCGCGGCTTCTCCACCGATATCTTGCGGCTCTTCCTCGATCCGAGCGCCGCGAGCCAGGCGGGGCGGGCGATTGCGCCCATGCTGATCTACATCCTGATGGCCCTCGTGCTGTTCTTCCGGCCCTCCGGGCTGTTCCCGGTCAAGCGCTGAGGGTCTGATGTCGAACCTTGTCCAGACACGAGCAGTCAAGACCGCGCCGGCTCCGGTCTGGATGCGCAGCAACGCGCTCGCCTTCGCGCTGTTCTTGTTCTTCGCCATAGCGCCCGCCCTCGCGCAGCTGGGTGCGGAGGGGTATCTGCTCTCGCTGGTGATGCGGGTGATGATCTTCGCGATCGCGGCGATGTCGCTCGATCTCATCCTCGGCTACGGCGCGCTCGTCTCCTTCGGCCATGCCGTGTTCATGGGTTTCGGGGCCTATTCCGTCGGCATCCTGATGAGCCACCGGATCACGGATTTCTTCGTGCAGCTCTTGGTGGCGCTCGGCGTCTCGGCGCTGTTTGCGTTGATCGCCGGCGCGATCTCGCTGCGCACCAAGGGCGTCTATTTCATCATGATCACGCTCGCCTTCGGGCAGATGGCGTATTTCTTCATGATCTCGCTCGGCGCCTATGGCGGCGATGACGGGCTGACGCTCCGCATGCAGAGCCAGGTCTTCGGCCAGGATCTGCTCGGGCACGGCTACACGCTCTATTACGTGATCTTCGCCGCCATGGTGGGGGTCTATTTCCTGCTGCGCATGATCGTCGGCTCGCGCTTCGGGCGCGTTCTGCGCGGGACGCGGGAGAATCCGGTGCGGATGGAGGCGATCGGCTTCCACCCCTACCGCTACCAGCTCGCGGCCTATGTCATCGCTGGCACGATCTGCGGGCTCTCGGGCTTTCTCCTCGCCAACCAGACGGAATTCGTCGCCCCCGCCTTCATGACCTGGCAGCGCTCGGGCGAGCTGATCGTGATGGTCGTGCTCGGCGGCATGGGGACCCTGCACGGGGCGATCATCGGAGCCGCCGCCTTCATCCTGCTCGAAGAGGCGCTTTATCGCATCACGGAGGACTGGAAGCTGATCTTCGGCCCGATGCTGGTGCTCGTCGCGCTGTTTGCCCGCGGCGGCATTCTCGGCTTCTTCCGGAGGCGCAAATGAGCCCAATCCTCCGACTCGAGAACCTGCGCAAGAACTACGGTGCGCTCGCGGTCACCGACGATGTCAGCCTCGATATCGTGCCGGGCGAGCTGCACGCCATCATCGGCCCAAACGGCGCGGGCAAGACGACGCTGATCCATCAGATCTCGGGTAGCGCGGCCTCGGATTCCGGGCGGATTCTCTTCGAGGGCGAGGACGTCACCGCGCTTCCCATGCATGCGCGGGTGAAGCGCGGGCTGGCGCGTTCGTTCCAGATCACCTCGATCATCCCGGGATTCACCGCGCGCGAGAACGTGGCGCTGGCGGTGCAGTCGCGGGAAGGCTCGAGCTTTCGCTTCTTCGGCGATCCCTCGCGCGAGGATGTGCTGAACGAGGGGGCGATGCATTATCTCGCGATCGCCGGGCTCGTCGAGCGTGCGGACGTGATCGCGGGGCAGATGTCCCACGGCGAAAAGCGCCAGCTCGAACTCGCCATCGCGCTGGCGACCAAACCCAAGCTGCTGCTGCTCGACGAGCCCCTCGCTGGAACAGGGCACGAGGAATCCGAGCGGGTGGTGCAGACGCTGCTCGGCCTCAAGGGGCGATACACCATCGTCCTGATCGAGCACGACATGGAGGCGGTCTTTGCGCTGGCCGATCGCGTCAGCGTGCTGGTCTACGGGCGCATCATCGCAACGGGTGCGCCGGCGGAGGTTCGCGCCAACGAGGAGGTGCGCCGCGCCTATCTCGGCGAGGAGGAGATCGCCTGATGCTCAGCGTCTCGAAACTCCAGACCTCCTACGGCCCCGCGCAGATCCTGTTCGACATCAGCTTCGAGATCGGCGAAGGCGAGGTCGTGACGCTGCTCGGGCGCAACGGCATGGGCAAGACGACGACGGTCAACTCCATCATCGGCCTCGTGCCCTCGAATGGCGGCGAGATCAGCTTCGAGGGCAGGGCGATCCGGGGGCTGCCCTCCTATCGCGTGGCGCAATGCGGCATCGGGCTGGTGCCCGAGGGGCGGCAGGTGTTTCCGACGCTCACCGTCGAGGAAAACCTCATCGCCACCGCCGCCGCTCGCTTCGGCCCCGCCCGCTGGACGCTGGAGCGCGTCTACGAGCTGTTTCCCCGTTTGAAGGAGCGCCGCGGCAATCTCGGCTCGCAGCTTTCCGGTGGCGAACAGCAGATGCTCGCGGTCGGGCGCGCGCTGATGACCAACCCCAAGCTCCTCATCCTCGACGAGGCGACGGAGGGGCTGGCGCCGCTCATCCGCGCCGAGATCTGGGATTGCCTCAAGCGCCTGAAGAGCGAGCGCCAGTCGATCCTCGTCATCGACAAGAACGTCGATGCGCTCACCAGCTTCGCCGACCGCCACGTGGTCATCGAGAAGGGCCGCGTCGCCTGGAGCGGATCGAGTGCGGAACTGGCGGCGGATGCGAGCGTGAAGGACCGGTTCCTGCACGTTTGAGGGTGTGTTCGATGCAGGCCTCTCCGCTCCAGTGTCATCCCCCGGCTGGAGCCGCTTGCGGCGGAAGGGAAGGGATCCGGCTGTGAGCTTCATGCCGGCGGCACGGCTGGATCCCCTTCCCGGCGCTGCGCGCCGCCGGGGATGACACGAAACGTGAAATCTCCGTCAGATGATTTTCGCGCTTGTCTGAACCGTTTTGCCGCCTCATTCGTAGATGACAGGAGCATGACGCCGCTTGCGGTGCCGCTCTCGCTGTGGGGGCGATTCGTTTGAGGCTGTTTCGACACCATGAGATACGACGTCGCTTTCACCACCCTCGGCAACCATGCGACACGCAGGCGCACGGACACCATGATCGCGCTGGCGCTCGGTGGCGCAGTGCTCCTCGCATCGGCGGCGGTGCTGGCGCGGTTCACGAATTTCAGCCTCGCCATGGTCGCTGGCTCCGCCATCCCCTATGCGCTGCTCGCGGTCGTCATCCTGTCGCGGATCAACGCCTACCACCCCCATGACCGCTTCGGCCTGCCCAACCTGATCACGCTGACACGCGCCGTCATCAACTGCATCCTGATCGGCATGCTCATCGACAGCCCCCGCCTGATCGCGGACGGGAGTTACTGGCTCGGATGGTTCTTCCTCGGCGCGGCGCTTGCGTCACTTGCGCTCGACGGCGTCGATGGCTTCTTCGCACGCCGGCTCGGCCTGTCGTCGCGGTTCGGCGCGCGGTTCGACATGGAGGTCGATGCGATGCTGCTGATGCTGCTCGCGGTGGCGGCTTTCGCCCTTGGTAAGGTCGGGATCTGGGTGCTGGCGATCGGGGCGATCTATCACCTGTTCATGGGCGCGCGGGCGATATGGCCGTTCCTGGCGCGCGAACTCCCTGCTTCGATGCGGCGCAAATCGGTCTGCGTGCTGCAGGGCGGCGCGCTGCTGGCGCTCACGACCCCGTTCATCACGCCGCCGCTGGCGACCGTGATTGCGGCCGTGGCGCTCGGTGCGCTCATCTGGTCCTTCGCCCTCGACATCGCCTGGCTGGTCGCCAAGCGCCGCACGTGAGGCTCAGCTGCTGCGGCGGGCGCGGGTCGCGATGAACACCCAAAGGCCCGGCAGGCTGCCGGCCAGATTGATCAACCCGTAGAGAATGGCGATGGCGAGCGCGAGAGACGCGTCGATGCCGACCAGCGGAAACAGCGCCGCAGCCGCGCCCTCACGCAAACCCCAGCCGCCGATCGAGATCGGGATCAACATGGCGAGCAGCACCATGGGTACGATGGTGAACCACCCGATCGACGGGATCGTGACGCCGAGCGCGGCTCCAGCAACGACGAAGACCGCGATGTAGCTCGCGACGATCGTCAGCGAGAGCGCCGCCTGATACAGCCATGCGCCTCGCAGGACGAACACGTTGCGGATGTCCGGCCCGATATCGGTCAATGCGCGGCGGATGCGCTTTGGCCCGCGCATCGCTGCAAAGGCCACGATCGCCGCCAGCGCTGCAAAGACCAGCACGGGAACCGCGACCAGCGCCTCGACGTCCTCCGGCACGGAGGCAGGCAGAAAAAGCGGCCAGGCGAGGAGGCCGGCTATCGCTATCAGGAAGAAAGCGATCTGCCCCGCCGCGCGCTCCAGGACCACGGAGCGCAGCGAGGCCCGCCAGCGGCTCTCGCCGGCGGCGTCGTGCGTGCGGTTGCGATAGGTGCGCACGGCGTCTCCCGCGACGCCGCCGGGCAGCACCTGGTTGAGGAAGACTGCGACGTAGTATTCCCGCGCCGCCCGCAGCAGCGGGAGATGCAGATCGAGCCGGCCGGCGGTGAACTTCCAGCGCAGCGAGGAGAGCACGACCTGAGCCTGCACCAGCCCGATGCCGAGGAGGACGAGCGTCAGATCCGCCCGGGCGAGCGCCGCCATCGTGGTGCGGCTGTCGAGCAGGCGGAACAGCAGGGCGAGCAGGACGAGGAGGGCGCCGATCCGAAGCACGAGATGCGTACGGCGCGACGCCAGCAGCGACCGGACCTTCCCCGTTCTTGAACGGGGCGCGTCCGCCGTGGCGAGATGATCGGGTGGAGCAGCGCTTCGCATTGCGTCTGTATGGTCTTTCAACATGAGGCGTCGTCGGAATGCGAGCGCGGCCCGACTTGGACCATGATCGCGGCTTCATTGCGGTTACCCCCGACATACGACTCCGGGAGACATTGGGATCATGCAACCATCCATTCTGCGCGAGGCCGCGCTTGACGGGGCATCAGGAATACCGATACCCCTGTGGGCCTGATGAGGGATTGTACCGCCGATGACCGAGAAACTGTCGCCCGGCGCCATGGTCGCCCCCGCCGCCGCACGTAACCGCGACCCGATCCTGGCCGTTCTCAGGGACGTGCTCCCGGCGCGCGGCGTCGTGCTCGAGATCGCCAGCGGATCGGGCGAGCATGCGGTGCATTTTGCCCAGGCACTGCCCGAGATCATCTGGCAGCCGAGCGATGCGGATGCGGCGGCGCTTGCCAGCATCAGGGCCTACCGCGACGTCTATGGCGCTTCCAACCTCCTGCCGCCCCTGCGCATCGACGCCCGCGATCCGCCCTGGCCGGTGGACAAGATCGACGCCGTGCTGTCGATCAACATGATCCACATCGCGCCGTGGAACGCCTGCGAAGGGCTGTTCCTGGGGGCTTCGCAGGTGCTGCGCAAAGGCGGGAAGCTCATCCTCTACGGGCCGTTCAACATCGACGGGCGCTTCACTGCCCAAAGCAACGAGGCCTTCGACGCCAGCCTGAAGGCGCGCGACGCGTCGTGGGGCATTCGGGATCTCGCGGATGTCGAGGCCTGCGCCGCCCGCAACGGCCTGCGCCTCGTCTCGAAGGTGGAAATGCCGGCGAACAACCTGACGGTGGTTTTCACGCGCAAACCCGGCGATTGAGCCCGGCATTAGCAGTTCATTAAAATTTGTCTCGAAATAGTGATACCACGGCTCCGAATTCCTGCGTCTCCTTGTTCCTGCGTTCCCTTGTTCGAGGTATCCCGATGCGTCGCGTATTTGCCGCTTTCGGCTTCGCCGCCCTCGCCGGCACGCTGCTCGTGTCCTTCATGTTCATCCCATCGAGCCCCCTGCGCGCCTCGGCGGAGAAGACCGCAACCTTCCTCATCCCGGCGAGCGATGGCTACGGCATTGCCCATTGCCTCCTCGCGGAAGCGGCCTGCGGGGACGTCGTCGCCAACGCCTGGTGCGAAGCACACGGCTATGCGCGCGCGGAAAGCTACGGCGCAGTCGCTCGCGAGGACCATACCGGCTCGCTCAGCGCCGTGCGCGTAGCCCTGCGCGAGCGGGAGGCCCCGCTTTCCATCACCTGCGGCGATTGATACCGGCGTTCAGCCTCGCACCGCATCGGCGCACGAGGGTGCTTCGCTGTCGCCCCACGGCATGATCGGCACCGTCGAGGTGGAGTTCTTCGGCGAGCCTTCGATCGGTCGATCGGAATAGACGAGATACACCAGCACGTTGCGTTTCGTGTCGCAGCCCCGCACGATCCGCATCCGCTTGAAGACGAGTGACCGCCGCTCGGTAAAGACGATATCCCCCTGCGCGAACGTGCCCTTGAAGCTCACCGGGCCGATCTGCCTGCAGGCGAGCGAGATATCAGAGACCTCCTCCGCCACGCCGAGCGCTCCCGCCACGCCGCCGCGCTCCGGCACCGTGTAATGGCAGGCGACGCCCTCCACCAGCGGATCGTCGACGCCGTAGACCGCGAGGCGGTCATTGGGGGTGAGGGCGCGCCAGACCGTGGATTTCTTGAAGATCACGTCCGGACCCTCGGCGCTCGCGGGTACGGGCACAAGCATCGAGGCGATGGCGGCGAGGGCGAGGGCCGGAAGCGGGGCACTGAATCTTGCACGAAAAATCATGGAGGTCTCCGTAACAGCTATGCGCGACCCGGCCGCCCGAAAGCCGCCGCGTTCGCCGTATATCGGAGCCGAACGTGGCTTTTTCAGCAGGCCGGCCCGAGTTATTCATGGTTCATCCAGCTTGGGAGTAGTACGAATATGGCGAGAGCAACAGAGGGCGTCGCGGTTTCGGGATGAGGATGACTGAGCATTTCGCTCGGCGCGGGTTTCTGCGCCGATACGTGCCCCGGGCCTCGGGCCTCGTGGGCGCTCTCGCCGTCGCGGTTGCCGGTTTCGTCGCCGGCGCGGTCTTGCCGAGCACGGGCGCACTGGCGCAAACCGACATCTGCCGGCAGTACCGGGCCGAGCTGTCGAACCTGGAACGCGGCGGCGGCGGGCGGAACTTCGCGGCGCTCGCCGAGGAGCAGCGGCGCGAGCTCAATCGCATGGTGGGCTATTACCAGTCGCTCGAATGCGACCGCGGCCGCGTCTTCATCTTCGGCCCCCCGCCACCGGCCGAGTGCGTCAGCGCACGCGATCGCATCCAGGCGATGGAGGCCAATTACAATCAGCTCGTGCGCCAGGCCTCGCGCGACAGCGAGGAGCGCCGTCGCTCGCTGCTCGCCGCGATCGAGCGCAACTGCTCCGTCGAGGCCCGTCCGCGCGGATTCCTTGAGGGAATCTTCGGCCGCCAGGAGCCTTATGTCGATCCGCGGACGGAAGAGGAGCTGCGCACGGAGCGTCGCGCCAGTTCCGGACGCCCCGTCTGCGTGCGCCTGTGCGACGGCTATTTCTTTCCGCTGGCGAATACCGGGGGCAGCCAGAACGCCGCGCAGCAGATGTGCCAGGCCCAGTGCCCGGCCACCCCGACGAGGCTCTTCTTCATCAGCGGCGACAGGGAACTGCAACGGGCCGTCGGCGCGGACGGCACGCCCTATACCTCTCTCCCCAACGCCTTCCGCTACCGCACGACTTACGACGAGACCTGTTCCTGCCGCGCCGAGGGCCAGAGCTGGGCAGAGGCTCTGGCGCAGGCCGAGCAGATGCTCGGATCCGGACGCGGGGACGTCGTCGTGAATGCCGACATGGCGCGCGAATTGTCGCTGCCACGCGATGCGAGGGGCGCTGCCGCACCGCGGCCCCGCATCGAGGCGGATGCCGGAGGAGCGAGCGCGCCCGAGCGCGGCCCCGTCCGCATCGTCGGACCCGATCTCGTGCCGCCGCCGAACCCGATGTGAGGTGGGCTCACGACGGGGTTTCGCGTCACGGATTGCGCCGCGTGAACGCGATACCCATCTAACGGGTGTGAAAAATCGTCTTGAAGAATGACGTTCCTGTGGGAAAGCGCGACTTTCGCGCCGCGAGAGCCCGGTTCGTCATAATCTATCAACCAGGATCGATTCGCCGCCCCGCATGTGGGGCGGCGAAGGCGGTTCGCCGAGCAGGATGGCATGTCCGACAAGATTGAAAACGCAGCCTCGCTGACCCCCTCAGTTCGTGAGGCCGCGCGCGAAGCGGGGGAAATCGCCAACCGGTTCTTCCGCGAGGGCGACAAGACGACGGCCCGCATCTGGTCGAAATCCGGAGGTTCGCCCGTCACCGAGGCCGATGTCGCGGTGGACGCCTTCCTGAAAATCCGCCTCTCTTCGCTCCTGCCCGAAGCCGCGTGGCTCTCGGAGGAGACCGCCGACAATCCCGTCAGGCTGGAGAACCGCCTCGTCTGGATCGTCGATCCCATCGACGGGACCCGGGCGTTTCTCTCCGGCCACCGCGACTGGTCAGTCTCGATCGCACTTCTCGTCGATGGCAGGCCTGCGCTCGGCATCGTCTACGGGCCGGCGCTCGACGCGTTCTACGAGGGCCGGATGGGGGAGGGGGCGTTTCTCAACGACGCGCCGATCACGGTTTCGCCCGCACCGGAGCTGCGCGGGGCCCGCGTCGCCGGGCCGCAGCCGATGATCGACACGCTGACCCGCCAGAGCGGCGTGATGCAGCTCGTGCCCAAGATCCCCTCGCTAGCGCTGCGCATCGCGCGCATTGCCGCAGGCGACGTCGATGTGGGGCTGGTTTCGAGCAACGCGCGGGACTGGGACATCGCCGCCGCCGACCTCATCCTGCAGGAAGCCGGCGGCAGGCTCAGCGACTTTTCCGGCGCGGCTCCCG
>Ga0208490_100854_pt1 | contig 14529 bp, 8 predicted proteins | sample SubbioAug_CSWold_FD_184818 | JGI IMG/M metagenome (GOLD analysis project Ga0208490, IMG submission 184818) | Serpentinite rock and fluid subsurface biosphere microbial communities from McLaughlin Reserve, California, USA - CR11Aug_CSWold (SPAdes) | ecosystem: Environmental > Terrestrial > Deep...
GCCGGCTACCACCGCTACTTCGCCCACCGCTCCTACCGGCTGCCCCGCTGGGCTCAGCTCGTGATGGCGGTCGGCGGCGCCACGGCCATGCAGAAGGGGCCGCTGTGGTGGGCCGCCCACCACCGGGACCACCACCGCTACAGCGACACCGAGCTCGACATCCACTCGCCGACGCGCGGGTTCTGGTGGAGCCACGTCGGCTGGATCCTCTGCGACAAGTACTCGGCCACCGAGGAGCAGCGCATCAAGGACTTCGCCAAGTACCCCGAGCTGCGCTGGGTGAACGGCCACGACTGGGTGCCGGCGCTCGGGCTGGCGCTCCTCACGTTCGCCTACGGGGGATGGGCGGGGCTCGTCATCGGCTTCGGCGTGTCGACCATCGCCCTCTGGCACGGCACGTTCCTCGTGAACTCGCTCGCCCACGTGATCGGCCGCCGCCGGTTCGTCACGTCCGACACGAGCCGCAACTCGCTCCTCATCGCGCTGCTCACCAACGGCGAGGGCTGGCACAACAACCACCACCACTACCAGGCGTCTGCTCGCCAGGGGTTCCGCTGGTACGAGTGGGACCCGAGCTACTACGTGCTGTGGGGGCTGTCGAAGGTGGGCGTCGTGCGGGACCTGAAGCAGCCCAGTGAGGCCATCCTCACCACCAGCCTGGTGCGGGCCGGCCACTTCGATGTCGGCATCTTCCGCACCCACTGGAACACGGCCGCTGCCCGCTTGGCCGAGGTCGGAGGCCACGTCGCCGACGGGCTGGCGCAGCGCCGCCAGCAGCTCGAGGAGCGGATCGAGGCGGCGGGGCACGACCTCGACGAGCGGCTGCGGGCCCAACGGCAGGCCTTCGACGAGCTGGCCAGGGTCCGCCGAGCGGCTCGGGCGCTGCGACCGATCCCGGTGCGCATCTGAGCGTCTGACGGCTGGCCCTCAGGGGCTCGTGGCGCGCCAGGAGGGGACTTCCGGCTCTGCCCCGCTGGGCCGCGGGCGGGGCACGATCGGGGCGCCGTGAGCACGGAGGAGGCGTCGATGCACAAGGTGATCGTGATGGGAGCCGGCGGACGGGACTTCCACGTCTTCGACACGGTCTTCCGGGACGACCACCGCGCGGAGGTGGTGGCCTTCACCGCTGCCCAGATCCCCGGGATCGACGAGAGGCGCTACCCCGCGTCGATGGCGGGGGAGCGGTACCCCGACGGCATCCCGATCCGGCCCGAGGCGGAGCTCGTCGAGCTGATCCGCGGGCACGACGTCGACGAGGTCGTGCTGGCCTACTCGGATCTCGCCCACGTGGACGTGATGCACAAGGCGTCGCTGGCCATGGCCGCCGGGGCCGACTTCCGGCTGATCGGGCCGAAGGCCTCCATGCTGCGCTCGTCCACGCCGGTCGTGGCCATCTGTGCGGTGCGCACCGGGTGCGGGAAGTCCCAGACCACCCGGCGGGTGGCGCAGCTCCTCATCGACGAGGGTCTGAAGCCGGTGCTCGTCCGCCACCCGATGCCCTACGGGGACCTCGAGCGGATGCGGGTGCAGCGCTTCGCCACGCTGGATGACATCGACGCCGCTGAGCCCACGGTGGAGGAGCGGGAGGAGTACGAGACCCCCGTGCGGATGGGGATGGTCATGTACGCCGGGGTCGACTACGAGGCGATCCTCCGTGCCGCCGAGGCCGAGGCCGACGTCGTCATCTGGGACGGCGGCAACAACGACTTCCCCTTCTACGTCCCCGACCTCCTGATCACCGTCGTCGACCCGCTGCGCCCCGGCCACGAGCTCGCCTACCACCCCGGTGAGGTGAACCTCCGCCTGGCCGATGTCGTCCTCGTCAACAAGGTCGACCGGGCCGACCCGGCCGCGGTGGATTCGGTGCTGGCCAACGTGGCTGCGGTCAACCCGGCCGCCACCGTCGTGCAGGCTGAGTCCCCGGTGACGCTGCTCGAGGGCCCGAGCCTGGCCGGGGCCCGGGTCCTGGTGGTGGAGGACGGGCCCACCGTCACCCACGGCGGCATGCCCTACGGGGCCGGGACGGTGGCAGCCGAGCAGGCCGGGGCCGAGGTCCTCGTCGATCCCCGGCCCCACGCGGTCGGCTCGATCCGCGACGTGTACGCCGCCTCGCCGCACCTCGGTCCGGTCCTGCCGGCGATGGGCTACGGAGCCGACCAGCTGGCCGAGCTCGAGGCCACCATCGAGGCGACGCCGTGTGACGTCGTCGTGGCGGGGACGCCGGTCGACCTGGCCGGGCTGGTCTCGGTGAGCCACCCCATCCGCCGGGTGTCCTACGAGCTGCGCGAGCTCGGCGAGCCCACCCTGGCCGACGTGCTGGCGCCCCTCGTCCGCCGCGTCAAGGGCGGCTGAGCGACCGCGTCAGGGGAGTGGTGCAGCGAGGAGCGTCTCGATCTCGTCGGCGGGGACCGGCGGTGAGAAGCGGAAGCCCTGGAGCAGCTCGCAGCCCAGCGAGCGCAGGATCTCGGCCTGCTCCAGGGTCTCCACCCCCTCGGCCACCGTGGTCAGCCCGAGGGTGCGGCCCAGCTGGATGGTGGAGGTGACGAGCGCCTCCACCCGCGGGGACGCGCCCAGGTCGCGCACGAAGACCCGGTCGATCTTGAGGGTCGAGGCCGGGAGGTGGACGAGGTGGCCCAGGGAGGCCCAGCCCGACCCGTAGTCGTCGACGGCGATCCGCACGCCGAGGCGGTCGAGCTCGGCCACGACAGAGATGGCCCGCCCGTCGAGCGGCGCGGTCTCGACCACCTCCAGCTCGAGCTGGTCAGGTCGGATGCCGTGGGCGGCGAGGAGCGAGCGGATCTCGGCGGTGAACCCGGGCTCGGTGATCTCGCCGACGCCGACGTTGCAGCAGAGCCGGTCGACGCCCTGAGCCAGCCACCCTGCGCCGCGGGCCAGCGCCTTGCGACGGATGGCCCGGCCGAGCGGGATCATGATCCCTGCCGCCTGGGCTCGAGGCAGGACGGCGGCCGGGAGCAGGACCTGGTCGCCGTCGCGCATGCGGAGCAGCGCCTCGAGGGCGACCACCCGGCCGGTCTGCGCGTCGATCTGCGGCTGCCAGAACGGCTCGATCCGATCCTCGGCGAGCGCGGCGGCCACGTCGATCGGGTCCCGGTCGGCACTCACGCCAGCGGCGGGGACGTCCCGGTCCTCGGCCCGGCGGCCGGAGCCAGCGGCAGTGGCGAACGCGAGCGCGAGCCGGCGGGCGATGCCGTCGAAGCGGGCGACGTGGGCGTCGTCGAAGGGGTCGCCGAAGCGGGAGTAGACGTTCAGGACGCCGAGCAGCACGTCGTGCCAGACGATGGGCACGGCCAGGGAGGCGGTGAGACCGGCCTCGGCGGCCCGCTGCCGCCAGGGCCCGTAGGCGGGGTGGGCTTGGTTCAGGTGGACGGGCCGGCGCTCGCGGATCGCCCACCCGGCCGGGCCGCTGGCCAGCGGCCCGCCGTCCCAGCGGACCTCGAGCCCGTCGACGTAGTGCCGGTCGCCGGCGGCGGCCACCGCACGGACGGAGCCGTCGTCGAGGGGGATGCCGACCCAGGCGATCTCCACCTCCATCAGCGCCACCAGCCGCTCGCAGGTCCGCTCACCGATCGTGGCGCCGTCGACGCCATCGTGGAGCCACGACAGGATCGACTCGCCGACCTCGGCTCGGGCGAGGTCCCGCTGGTCGTCGGTCACGTCGCGGATCCGGCCCTCCACGGCCAGGATCTGGCCCTTCCGGTCCCTCACGGCCCGGACGTCGTGGCGGGTGTGGACGATCCGGCCGTCGGCCGTCACCCACCGCATCACCAGCGCCTCCTCGGTGTCGCCCCGCTCGGTGAGCTCGACCATGCGGAGCCGGTCGTCGGGGTGCACCACCCGCAGCGGCAGGTCGGGGTCCGCGTAGTGGTCGGCAGGGGCGAGGCCGAGCAGCGCCGTGACCCCGTCGCTCACGTACTCGAACCGAGGGGAGGGGTGCACGCGGTAGCGGTAGGTCACGTCGCCGGCCGACTCGATGAGCTCTCGCAGCCGCCGCGCCGTCGCCTCGGTGCGCCGCTGGTGGGTGAGCAGGAGGACGAAGAGGAGCCCGCCGGTCACGGCCACGAACCCGAGGCCCTTCGCGATCTCCACGAACGTGCTGTTCCCGGACGACGCGGCCAGCGTCGAGGACGTGAGGATCCAGGCGCTGCCCAGCCCGACATAGCCGAGCACGAGGATCGCCGCCCGACGCACTTCACCCATCCTGCCCCATGTGACGTCGGTCTCGCTGGGCTCGGGCGGTTCGTCCGGATCGTCCCCCAACCACGGAGACACCTGGCCGCCGGATGTGGCGACCCGACGTAACGTGGCCGCCGTGCGCTTCCACCTGCCTGTCGACCGCCTGCCCACCGCCTGGTTCAACGCCCTCCCCCGGATGCCGGAGCCGATGCAGCCACCGCTGCACCCGGCCACCCGGGAGCCGGTCGGCCCCGACGACCTGGCTCCGCTCTTCCCGATGGCCCTCATCGAGCAGGAGATGAGCACCGCCCTCGAGATCGACATCCCGGGCGAGGTGCTCGACATCCTCCGGCTGTGGCGGCCCACCCCTCTCGTGCGGGCGGAGCGGCTCGAGAAGGCGCTCGGCACCCCGGCGCGCATCTACTACAAGGACGAGTCGGGCAGCCCGGCCGGATCGCACAAGACGAACACGTCGGTGCCGCAGGCCTTCTACAACAAGCAGGACGGGACCAAGCGGCTCACCACCGAGACCGGGGCCGGCCAGTGGGGCACCGCGCTGTCCTTCGCGGCGGCGCAGTACGACCTCGAGTGCAAGGTGTACATGGTCCGCACCTCGTTCGACTCGAAGCCCTACCGACGGGTCCTCATGGAGACCTGGGGGGCCGAGTGCGTCCCGTCCCCGGTGGACGACCCGTCGTCGCCCGGCTCGCTCGGCATGGCCATCAGCGACGCCGTGCGCGATGCCGTGGGTCGCGACGACACCCACTACGCGCTGGGCTCGGTCCTCAACCACGTCATCCTCCACCAGACCGTCATCGGGCTGGAGGCCAAGGAGCAGCTGGCCATGGCGGGCGAGGAGCGCCCCGACGTGGTCATCGCCCCCTGCGGCGGCGGCTCCAACCTGGGCGGCATCACCCTGCCGTTCATGGAGGACCCTGCGGTGCGCCTCGTGGCCGTCGAGCCGTCGTCGTGCCCCACCCTCACCGAGGGCACCTACGAGTACGACTTCGGCGACACCGCCGGCATGACCCCGCTCATGGCCATGTACACCCTCGGCCACGACTTCATGCCGCCCGACATCCACGCCGGCGGGCTGCGCTACCACGGCGACTCGCCGATCATCTCCCTCCTCGTGAAGGCGGGCCGGATGGAGGCGGTCGCGTACCCCCAGAGCAAGGTCTTCGAGGCGGCCCGGCAGCTGGCCCTGTCGGAGGGCAAGGTCGCGGCGCCGGAGTCGGCCCACGGGGTGCGGGCCGCCATCGACGAGGCGCTGGCGTGCAAGGAGACCGGCGAGGAGAAGGTCATCCTCTTCAACTACTCCGGCCACGGCTTCCTCGACCTCGCCGCCTACGACGACTTCAACCACGGCCGGCTGATCGACGCCTGACGCAGCCGGCCCGGTCAGTCGGTCATCACGGCCTGGAGCACGTCCATGCGGGCAGCGCGCCGGGCTGGCAGCACGGCGGCCACCACGCCGGCCACGGCGGCGATCACGACGAGCACGACGAGGCTGGTGCCTGGGACGGCGAGGGTGTTCAGCCCCTCGGCGGCCAGCGCGCTCACGAGCGCCCACCCGAAGAAGAGCCCGATGACCAGCCCCAGTGCCGCGCCGAGGACCGCGATGATCACCGACTCCCACCGGATGGCGGATCGCAGCTGGCGCTGGGTCATGCCGACGGCGCGCAGGAGCCCGATCTCGTGGGTCCGCTCGATGATCGACAGGGCCAGGGTGTTCCCGATGCCGAGCAGGGCGATGAGCACGGCCAGGGCCAGGAGGGCGTACACGAGGCCGAGCATCTGGTCCACGAAGGCCAGCTGCTCCTCCTTGTAGCCGCTCTGGTCGAGGACCTGCACCCCCGGGTACGGCTCGGTGACCACCTCGACGGCGGCGAGGGCGTCTTCGACGGCCACGCCCTCGGCGGCGCGGACGAACACCTGGAGGTCGACCTGGCTGGCCGGCGGGAAGTTCGCCTCGTAGGCCGGCGTGCCCAGGACCCACTCCCCGGCCGGCTGGCGCTCCCCGTAGATGAGGGCGACGGTGAGCGTCTGCGGGCCCGTGTGGGTGAAGGTGATGTCGACCGGATCGCCGATCTCGAGGCCCCGGTCCTCGGCCACGTCGTCGAGCACGGCGATCGAGGTGGCGTCCAGGTCGTCCGGCGACCCCGCCTGCGGGTCGATGTCGAAGAGCTGGTGGGCGTCAGGGCCGACGGCCAGCAGCTCCACGATGCTCCCGTCGATCTCGGCGACACCGGCGCGGATGCCGGCAGCCACGTCGACCTCGGGGAGCGCGGCCAGCTCGTCGGTCAGCTCCGGGGCGAGCCCGCCGCCGCCCATCTGGCCGGGGGCGGCGACGACGATGTCGCCGGTGAAGGCCCGGTCCACCACCTTGGAGAACGAGGTCTTCGTCGACGCGGCGAAGATCGTGATGAACGCCACGAGGGCGACGCCGATCATGAGCGCCGAGGCGGTGGAAGCGGTGCGCTGCGGGTTGCGCATGGCGTTCTCGCGAGCCAGCTGGCCGGTCATGCCCCGCATCCGCGGGAGGGGCCACCCGATCAGACGGGCCAGCGGTCGGGCCACGGTCCGGGCCACCATGGCCGCGCCGAAGAACACGACCACCGCTCCCAGGCCCACCACCATGAGGGCGTCGCTCGGCTCGCCCCACAGCCCGTAGAGGAGGACCCCGACCCCCAGGCCCAGGACGAGGAGGCCTGCGACCGTCCGCAGGGTCGAGGTGCCGCCGGCCTCGGGCGCGGCCGCCTCGCGCATGGCCGTCACGGGCGGCACGCGACCGGCCCGTCGAGCCGGGGCCAGCGCGGCGACGAGGGTCACGAGCATGCCGGCGCCACCGGCCCAGAGGACCGTGCTCGCCTTCACCACGATGCCCGCCGCCGGCAGGTCCACGTTGAACGCGGTCAGCAGCGCCTTCAGCGCCGCAGCCACCCCGATGCCGCCGACGAGCCCCACCGCCGAGGCGACCAAGCCGATGGCCACGGCCTCGACCAGGATGGAGAGCAGCACCTGCCGCTGGCTGGCGCCCACGGCCCGCAGGAGGGCGTGCTGGCGCGTCCGCTGGGCGACGGTGATGGAGAACGTGTTGAAGATGATGAAGCCACCGACCAGCAGCGCGACGATGGCGAAGACGAGGAGGAACTGGTTGAAGAAGGCGAGGGCGGCGGCCATCGCGTCCTGGTTCTCCTCGGTGAACTCCTCACCGGTCAGCGCCTCCAGCCCGGCGGGCAGGACCTCCTCGGCCTGGGCCACGAGCTCTGCCTCGGACACGTCGGGCAGGGCCGACAGGGAGACGCTGTCGATCTTTCCCGCCTCGCCCACGTAGCGCTGGGCGGCGTCGAAGGTGAACATCGTGAACGACGCCCCGCCGGGGGAGTCGGACCCCTGGAAGGTGGCGATCCCGGTGACGGTGACCTGGAGGGTCTGGCCCGGCACGAGCACGGTGGCCAGGTCGCCCACCCCGTAGCCGGCCCGGTCGGCGGTGCCCTTGTCGAGCACGACCTCGTCGGCGCTCTTGGGGCCCCGGCCGTCCTCGAGCGTGAAGGTGTTCAGGGCGCCGTCCGCCCAGTTGGTGCCCACGGTCGGCGGGCCGTTGCCGGGCAGGCCCACCGGGTCGCCGTCGCGGTCGACCACCTGGGTGTAGCCCCAGACGTCGCCCTGGACGTCGGCCACCCCGGGGAGCTGCGCCAGCCGCCCGATCATGGCCTCGTCGATGCGGGGTCGTTGCTCGAAGCCGTTGACCTCGAAGGTGCCTTCGGCCCGGACGACCGCGTCGGTCTTCGCGTAGGCGCCGGCGAACATGTCGTCCATCGTCCGGCCGAGGGTGTCGGTCAGCACGAGCGTGCCGGCCATGAAGGCCACGCCCAGGGCGATGGCCAACCCGGTGGTCAGGAGCCGGAGCCGATGCCCCAGCACGTTGCGGAGCGCGGTGCGCAGCATGGCTACTCCCCGAACTGCTTCATCCAGTCGAGGACCCGCTCGGCCGTGGGGTCGAGCATCTCGTCCACGATCTGGCCGTCGACCAGCACCACGATCCGGTCGGCGTAGGCCGACGCCACCGGGTCGTGGGTCACCATCACGATCGTCTGGCCCAGGTCGTCGACGGCCCGGCGCAGGAAGGCCAGCACGTCGGCACCCGAGCGCGAGTCCAGGTTCCCGGTCGGCTCGTCAGCGAAGATGATCTCGGGCTGGCTGGCCAAGGCCCGCGCCACCGCCACCCGCTGCTGCTGCCCGCCGGAGAGCTCGCTGGGCCGGTGGCGCAGGCGGTCCTGCAGCCCCACCGTGGCCACCACCTGCTCGATCCAGGGCCGGTCGCCCCTGCGCCCGGCCAGGGAGAGCGGCAGCGTGATGTTCTCCTCGGCTGTGAGGGTCGGGATCAGGTTGAACGACTGGAAGACGAACCCGACCCGGTCCCGGCGGAGGATGGTGAGCTGGCGGTCGTTCAGGGTGCTGAGATCGACGTCGCCGATGCGGGCGGTGCCCGACGTGAGGGTGTCGAGCCCGGCGATGCAGTGCAGCAGGGTCGACTTCCCGGACCCCGACGGGCCCATGATCGCCGTGAAGCGGCCCCGTTCGAACCCGACGGAGACCCCGTCGAGCGCCGCCACCATCACCTCCCCCTTGCCGTAGACCTTGCAGGCCTCGTCCGTCGATGCGGCCAGCTCGACAGCGGCCGAGGGGTCGGGGCGCGTGGGCAGGGCGAGGGACATGTGCTCCTCCCTCTCTCGGGTTCGCTCCCCACGGTGCTCCTGTTCGCGGGTGCGGCGGTAGGGCCGAAGGCCCCGAGCCGGGTGGGCAGCTCAGTCGGCCGGGAGCGACGCGGCGAGCAGCTGGGCCATCGTGGGGTGGTCGCTGGCCTCGGCGAGGAGCCGCACCGAGGTGCGGAACGTGGGGGTCGGGACCCCGCGAGCGTCGAGGAGCGTCGCGAGCCACGGCAGGACCTCGGCGAGCACCCGCGGGTCGCGGGTGAGCACGGCGGCGCGGGCGAAGTCGACCAGGTAGCCGAGGTCCTCCCGGGTCCGCTGCCGCTGGCGGTCGTCGTAGCCCCCGTAGCCCGGCAGCTCGGCCTCCATGCGGGCGATCGTCCGCTCGAGGATCACGTCGCGCCGCTGGGCGAGCTCGGAGGCCCCGCGGACGTCTGCGGTGGCGACGGCGAGGGACCGGGGCCGCGGCCCTCGCAGCAGGTCCGCCGCTGCACGGACGTCGGGTGCCCAGAGGTCGGCGCCGAGCACCCGAGCGCGGTGGTCATCGGGTCCGAGCGCGCTGCCGCCGCAGATCACGGGCACCCCGGCGTGGTGGGCGACCTGCGTGCACGTGAGGACGCCGTCGAGCGACATCGCGGTGGTGCAGCTGATCGCCACCGCATCCGGAGGCGACGCCTCGAGGAAGCGGGCCAGGTGCGGAGGCGGCATCGACGCGCCGAGGAAGGTCACCGCGAACCCCTCGGTGCGGAGCACCTCCGCCACGAGCCGGGCGGGGAGCAGGTGCCACTCGCCCTCGGCGCACACCACGGCCACGCTCGGGCCGTCGGCGGCGACCTGCGGCGCGTGGGCGCCGAGGACCGAGACGACGGCGTCGACGATGGCGGTGGCGGCGTGCTCGTCGGCCACGTTGTAGGTGGCACGGTGCCACCGGCGACCGACCTCCGCCTGGGCCGGTCCCAGGAGGTCGGTGAGCAGCTCGACGACCGGTGTCCCCTGGTCGGCGAGGTCGAGGACCAGCGCCAGCGCGGCGTCGGCGTCCCGGGCGGTGAGGTGCTCGAGGAGCTCCTCGACGTGGAGGTGCGGCGCGCTCACGGGGCGATCTCGACGCGGTCCCGTCCCGCGCCCTTGGCCGCGTACAGCGCCCGGTCCGCGGCCGCGAGGGCGGCCCGGCCACCGTCGGGGCCCACGGCCGCCAGCCCGGCGGAGAAGCTGATCGGCTGCGGTCGCTCGTCCACCCAGCGGGCGCGGAGCCGCTCGAGGAGGGCCTGGGCGCCGGAGACGGTGGTGCGGGGCAGCAGGAGGAGGAACTCCTCGCCGCCGAGCCGGGCGGCCGTGTCAGCCGCCCGCAGCCCGTGCCGCAGGGCGCCCCCGAAGCTGCGCAGGACCTCGTCGCCGGCCAGGTGGCCGAGGCGGTCGTTCACGTCCTTGAAGTGGTCGAGGTCGACCATCGCAACGACGTCGCCCTCCTCGACCCTGCCGAGCACCCGCATCCCGACCCGGCGGTCGGCCACCCCGGTCAGCACGTCGGTGCCCGCGGTCGCCGCGAGGTGCCCCTCGCGCCGGATGCGGCCGAGCGCGGCATGCGCGTCCTCGACGATCGCCGGCACGGCCACCCGGAGCAGGTCGAGCGTCGTCGGGTCGCCGGCGGGGACGAGGGGGTCAGAGGTGCCGAAGCTCACGTCGAGCGGCAGCTGCCCGTCGGATCGGGAGGCGGGCGGCTCCAGCTCGCCGCCCAGCTCCCGCACCGCGCTCGCCACGACCTCCGCGACGTCCTCCGGGGTGCCGGCTCGCAGCAGCCCGCGTGCGGCCACGAGCGACACGTGCAGGGTCGCGCGACCCGCGTCCCCGACCGGGCGGCGCAGGCGCGGGCTCGTCGGGGCGGGTCCCGGCTCGAGGCGGTCCTCCTCCGTGGCGCCGTCCCCTCCGCTCATCCCGAACCGTCCTCGCCCCCGTCGCAGACCTCGCCACCAGCATGGCCCACCGGGGCGGCGGCGGGCCCGCCGACGAGCCTGCGTGGGCGGGTGGCCGACCCGGCGTGATCCTCGACGACCCCGGTCAGGGGCCCCACCGCACCACGGTCCGCGTCGCTGTCACACCCCGTCGTTACCGTTCGAGCATGGTCCGGTTCCTGCACACGGCTGACTGGCAGCTCGGCATGACGAGGCACTTCCTCGGCGCCGACGCCCAGCCGCGCTTCACCGCCGCTCGCACGGAGGTGATCCGGACCATGGGGGCGCTGGCGGTGGCGGAGGGCTGCTCGTTCGTGGTGGTGGCGGGAGATGTGTTCGAGACCAACCAGGTCGACCGCCAGGTGGTCGTCCGCGCGCTCGACGCGATGGCAGCCACCCCTGGCGTGACCTTCTACCTGCTGCCCGGCAACCACGACCCGCTCGATGCGTCGTCGGTCTTCCGCTCGCCCACCTTCCTGCACCACCAGCCGGCCAACGTCGTCGTGCTGGCGGAGGCGGGCGCGGTGCCGGTGGCTCCGGGGGTGGAGCTGGTGGCGGCACCCTGGCCCACCAAGCGCCCGCTGACGGACCTCCTGGCCGCCGCCCTGGCTTCGGTCCCTGCCGACGGGACCATCCGGGTGGCGGTCGGCCACGGGGCGGTCGACCACCTCTCGCCGGACGACGCCAACCCGGCCCTGGTCCGGGTCGCGGCGGCCGAGGCTGCGCTCGAGGAGGGCCGTGCCCACTACGTCGCGCTCGGGGACCGGCACTCCACCACCACCGTGGGCCGCACCGGGAGGATCTGGTACGCCGGGGCCCCTGAGGCCACCGACTTCCGCGAGGAGGACCCGGGCAACGTCCTCGTCGTCTCGCTCGACGAGGACGGGACGGTGGAGGTCACCCCGCACCGGGTCGGCACCTGGCGCTTCGTGCGCCACGAGGCGGCGGTGACCGGCGAGGCCGACCTCGACCTGCTCGATGCCCTCCTCGACGGCCAGCCCGACAAGGCGCGCACGATCGTGCGCCTGGCACTGGAGGGCCAGCTGTCCCTGGGCGAGAAGGCCCGGCTCGATGAGCTCCTCGCCCACCACGGTGACCTCTTCGCCGCGCTCGAGGGCTGGGAGCGCCGGATCGACCTCGTCGTGCTCCCGGCCGACGCCGACTTCGACGAGCTGGACCTGCAGGGCTTCGCGGGCGAGGCGGTCGCGGACCTGCGCGCCCAGGCTGCCGGGGACGGCCCTGACGCGCTGGCCGCACAGGACGCGCTCGCCCTGCTCGTGCGCCTGGCGGGGGCGCCGGCATGAGGATCGACCGGCTGCGCCTGACCGACTACCGGGGGATCGAGCACGCCGAGGTGCGCTTCGCGCCCACCGGGGTCACGATCGTGGAGGGTGACAACGAGGTCGGCAAGACCTCGCTGACCGAGGCGCTCGATCTCGTCCTGACCGTGCGGGACGACTCCAAGAAGGAGGCCGTGCGCAACCTGCAGCCCTACGGGCGAGACGTCGGCCCCGAGGTCGAGGTCGAGCTCACCACCGGTCCTCACCGCTTCGTGCTCCGGAAGCGCTGGCTGCGCCGTCCCGAGACGGTGCTGGAGGTGCTCGAGCCCGAGCGCGAGGTGCTCACCGGGCGGGAGGCGCACGACCGGGCCCAAGCGCTGCTCCGCGCCACGGTGGACACCGAGCTGTGGGCTGCCCTCCGACTCGAGCAGGGGGCCGACGCCGGGCTGGCGACGTACGCCGTCCCCTCGCTCGGGCGGGCGCTCGACCGAGCCGCCGGCGGCGCCGCCGGCCGCGAGCGCGAGGACGACCTCTGGGAGCGCATCGTGGCCGAGCGAGCCCGGTACTGGACCCCGACCGGACGTCCCAGCGCCGAGCGGGACCGGTTGGCCGAACGCCTCGCCGCAGCCGAGGAGGAGGTGCGGCTGGTCGACGCCGAGCTGCGCCAGCTGGAGTCCCACGTGGACGAGATGGCCCGCCTCGAGGCGGACGCCGCCGACCTCGCCACCCGCCAGCGCGAGCTCGACGCGCAGGTCGAGCAGCTGCAGGTCCAGCAGGCCGAGGTCGAGGCGCTGCGGCGGGAGGTGGCCGACCACACCGCAGAGCTGCGCGCTGCCACCGCCGAGCGGGACCGGTGGGCGCACGCTCTCGAGCGGCGGGCCGAGGCGGTGGCTGCCGTGGAGGAGCGCACCCATCGGGTGGCCGCCGCAGAAGCCGCCGTCGCGCAGGCGGCCCCGGCGGCGGTGGCGGCCGCCCAGCGCCACGAGGCCGCCGCGGCCGAGCGGGCCGACGCCGGCGCGCGGCTGGCCGGGGCCGAGGAGGCCCACCACCGCGCCCAGGCCGACCTCGCCCACCGGCGCCACGAGATCGAGGTCGCACAGCTCACGGAGCGGCACGACAGGGTGACCGCCCACCGGGCTGCCCTGGCCGAGGCCGAGGCGGTGCTCGACGCGGTGACGGTGGATGACGCCGCCGTGGCCGGGATCGAGGCCGCGCACCTCGAGGTCGTCCGGGCCGAGGCGGCGGCCGCGGCCGGCGCCGCCTCGCTCGTGGTACGGGCGCCGTCGGCCACCGCGGTCGAGCTCGACGGCGAGACCGTCCAGCTCGCCCCGGGTGAGCCGCTCGAGCGGTCGGTCACGGCCACCAGCCACCTGGAGGTGCCGGGGGTGCTGGAGGTCGAGGTGCGCGCCGGGGCCGAGGCCCGGGTCCTGGCCGAGCGCCTCCTGGCCGCGCGAACCGATCTGCAGAAGCGCTGCCAGCGAGCCGGCGTGGCCGATCTCAGCGCCGCGCGAGCAGCCGCGGCCCGCCGGGTCGACGCGCTCCGGATCCGGGACCACGCGCAGCAGCGCATCACGGAGGACCTGCGCGACCTCTCCGTCGACGACCTCGCTCGCAAGGTGGCTCGGCTCGCCGCCAAGGTCGAGGCCTACGAGGCGGCCCGGCCGGCTGCCCCGCCGCTGCCGGCCACCTTCGATCTCGCGCAGGCCGAGGCCGCAGAGGCCGAGGCCACGTTGGCCGCCGTCCGGGCGGCGGTGGGGGCAACCGACACCGAGCTGGCCGCCGCCCAGAGCGCAGTCCGGGATGCCGAGGTGGCCAGCGCCGGGCTCGGTGCGCAGCTCCAGCACGCTCGAGAGGCGCTGGAGCAGGCCGAGGCGGCGCTTGCGGCTGCCCGTGCGGCTGAGCCCGACGCCCTCCTGACGGAGGAGCACGCCGCGGCTGAGCGCTCCCACCAGGCTGCGGCCGACCAGCTGGCGGTGGCCGAGGGGGCGTTGCGGCGCCACGGCGCCGACACCCTCGAGGACCTCGTCAGCAACGCCCTCCAGGCTCAGAGCCGCGGGAGGGCCGCCCTCTTGGCCAACCGAGACGCCCGACGGGGGTTGGAGTCGGTGCTCGAGACGAAGGGGGAGCAGGGGCTGGCCCAGCGGCACGACCTGGCCCTCACCGACCGTGACCGCCTGCGTGGCGAGCACGAGCGCCTCGAGGCCCGAGCGGTCGCCGCCCGGGTCCTGCACGACACCTTCGAGGCCCGCCGAGCTGCGGCCCACGCTCGCTACGTCGCCCCGTTCAAGGAGGCCATCGAGCGGCTCGGCCGGGTCGTGTTCGGCCCGTCGCTCGAGGTGGAGCTCGACGCTGACCTTCGCATCTCGGCTCGCCGGCTCGACGGCACCCGCC
>Ga0208490_100855_pt1 | contig 14529 bp, 17 predicted proteins | sample SubbioAug_CSWold_FD_184818 | JGI IMG/M metagenome (GOLD analysis project Ga0208490, IMG submission 184818) | Serpentinite rock and fluid subsurface biosphere microbial communities from McLaughlin Reserve, California, USA - CR11Aug_CSWold (SPAdes) | ecosystem: Environmental > Terrestrial > Deep...
CGCCAAGCTGGCCAAGGCCCGCGAGGGCGCCAAGACCGGCGAGAAGCAGCCGGCCATGGCCACCTTCGAGGCCACCCGTCCCGCCGTCGCCTCGATGGCCGTCGGCATCGCGCGTGCGGCGTACGAGATCGCCCTCGAGTACGCCCACGAGCGTGAGGCCTTCGGCGTGCCGATCTTCGAGAACCAGGCGATCGCCTTCATGCTCGCCGACATGAAGACCGAGATCGACGCCTCCCGCCTCCTCGTCTGGCGCGCCGCGTGGCTGTCCCGCAACGGCGACGGCTACAAGTACGCCGAGGGCAGCCAGTCCAAGCTCAAGGCCGGGCGCACCGCCACCTGGGTGACCGAGCGGGCGATGCAGATCCTCGGCGGCTACGGCTACACCCGTGAGTACGACGTCGAGCGCATGCACCGCGACGCCAAGATCATGGACATCTTCGAGGGCACCGAGCAGATCCAGCAGGGCATCGTCGCCCGGGCCATCTCCGAGGGTCGCATCGACCCGCTGCGCCAGGACCGCTGACGCACCGCTGGCGCAACCTGCCGGCGGAGCGACCCTTTCACCGGCGCGACACATCTGCGAAACCTGGCCTTGCCTACCGTGAGCGACATCGAGGTGGCTCGCGGCGGCGTGCGGGCCTCGGACCCGGTGCAGTCGTCCTCCCCCTCGACTGCACCGGGTCGTCCTCGCCGCACGATCCAGGTCCGACGCCTGCGGCAACGGCGACCCCGCACCGCCTCAGGTTCCTTGCTCCGCGTCCCCGGGATCCCGGCCGATCCGGCCGAGGTGGGTGTGCTCGAAGCGGTCCTGGAACTTCAAGCCGTAGCCGAGCAGTCGGTCCACCGCGATGTGGAAGGCCCAGACCAGCGACAGGAAGGCGGCCCACCGAGCGTCGTCGATGACGGCGGCGACGCCGAGCGCGGCCGGGGCCAGGTAGCTGTGCACCAGGTTGTAGGTCCAGGCGCCGAGCCGGGGGCTGCCGACGTAGCCGACCATGGACAGGTCGAACACGAGGAACAGCGCGAGGAGCCACCACCACGAGTACCCCAGGTGGACGAAGGCCACCGCCGTCACGACGGCGAGGAAGCCGCTCTCCACCCGCTGGAACCGCACGGGCAGATGGTCGACCACCGGCGGGACGCCGTTCCCGGCCGTCAGGTCACCCGGTCCGGGATCAACCGAGGACATCGCTCTCGTGGGCGATGCCCCGGATGCGGGCGGCCATCCCGACGAGGAGCCGCGGGTAGAGCTCGGGCATGTCCTTCAGCAGCTTGTTGAACCTGGTCCGGTAGAGCAGCAGGGCGTCCATCGGGGTCTCGGCGACGACCGATGCCGACGCCACGTGCCCGTCGATGAGCGACAGCTCGCCCACGACGTCGCCGGGGCCGACGGTGCCGAGGCGTCGAGTGGTCCCGTCCTGCATGCCGCCACCCTCACGGGCAACGACGCCGCGACGGGTGACCGCCGCGGTGCCGCTGCGGATGATGATGAGGCGCTGGACCTCCTCGCGCTCGGTGACGAGCTCGGTCCCGGGTTCGAAGCTCGCGTGGTCCACGGCCTTCGCGACCGAGCCCAGCTGCTTCTTCGTCAGACCGGTGAACAACGGCATGGCGACGAGCATCCGAGCGGTCTCGGTCTTCGATGCATCTGACATGGTGGCCACCCCCCGCGGCGGCGCCGGACGGTACCACCACGGCGGCGGGCGCGAGCGGGCCCGCCCGCCGCTGACCTTGGACCCTTCCCGTCGACGTCGGGTCCGGCCATGGTGCGGGTGGGCACGGTGTCGACCGGTCACCGCGCCGACCCCGAGGAGGGCCACGTGGCCGACCCGTCACCCATCCTGTCGTTCCTCGGCGCCGCAGGCACCGTCACGGGGAGCCGGTTCCTCGTCGAGTCCGCCGGCTCGAGCGTCCTGGTGGACTGCGGGATGTTCCAGGGCCGGCGCGAGATCCGGCGCCGGAACTGGGAGCGCTTCCCGGTCGACCCCGCCTCCATCGACGCCGTGGTCCTGACCCACGCCCACATCGACCACTGCGGCTACCTCCCGGCGCTGGTGCGCGACGGGTTCTCCGGCCCGGTCTCCTGCTCGCCCACGACCGCCGAGCTCGTGCCGATCATGCTGCGCGACGCCGCACGCCTCCAGGAGGAGGAGGCGGCCTACGCGCAGCGCAAGGGCTACTCCAAGCACCACCCCCCTCGTCCGCTGTTCACCGCCGACGACGCAGAGGCGGCGATCGAGCTGCTCCGGCCGATCGACTTCGGCGTCCTGCACGCGGTCACCGACGACGTCGACGCCCGGCTCCGTCCGGCCGGCCACATCCTCGGCTCGGCGACGGTGGAGCTGGCGGTGGGCGGTCGCCGGGTCCTGTTCAGCGGCGACCTCGGACGCCCGAACCACCCGATCCTGCGTCCGCCCCACCCGGTGCCGGACGTCGACGTGGTGGTCGCCGAGTCGACGTACGGCGGTCGCCGCCACGACGACCTCGACGCCGGCATCGACGAGCTCGCCGACCTGATCAGCCGCACCGCCGCCCGTGGCGGCTCGGTGGTCATCCCCGCCTTCGCCGTCGACCGGACCGAGGTCGTGCTGCTGGCCCTGGGGCGCCTGGTCGGGGAGGGTCGCATCCCCCGGCTCCCGATCTACGCCGACAGCCCGATGGCGCTGGCCGTGCTCGACGTCTACCGGCGGGCGATGGCGACCGGCAGCGACGAGATCCGTCCCGGGCCCTGGGACGAGGACCCCTTCGCGGCGGCGGGGGACCTGCAGGAGGTCCCGGACACGGCCGGCTCCCGGGCGCTGCACGACCTGCCGTACCCGTCGATCATCCTCTCGGCCTCGGGGATGGCGACGGGCGGGCGCGTCCTGCACCACCTCGCGCACCGGCTGCCGGACCCGCGCAACGCGGTGGTCCTCTCCGGCTTCCAGGCCCCCGGCACCCGTGGCGACCGGCTCGCGTCGGGGGCCGACACGCTCAAGATGTTCGGTCGCTACGTGCCCGTGCGCGCCGAGGTGCTGGCGCTGCGGTGCTTCTCGGTCCACGCCGACGAGCAGGAGACCCTGGACTGGCTGGCCACCGCGACCCGGCCGCCCGGCGTCGTCCACGTGGTGCACGGCGAGCCCGACGCCAGCGAGGCGATGCACGACGCGATCGCGCGGGAGCTCGGTTGGACCGCGGTGGTCCCCTCCCACGGCGAGCGAGTGCGGCTCGACTGAAGCCGGCCGGCGGACCTACCCCTCGGCGTCGGCCTGCGGGTCGGGCACCACGACGACGGGGCTGTCCGCGTGGCGGGTCACCTGGTGGCTGACCGACCCGAGGAGGAGCCCGGTGAAGCCGCCGCGCCCCCGGGAGCCGACCACGACCACGTCGGCCCGGGCGGCGGCGTCGGTCAGGGCGAGCACGGGTGAGGACTGCACGACGGTGCGCTCCACGTCATCGGGTTCGAGCCCGGCGGACACGAGCATCTGGTCCACGAGGTCGACGGCGCTGCGCTGGGTGGCGTCGTAGGCGTCGCCGACGAAGGTGAACTCGGCGGCGTAGGGCACCTCCCAGGCATGGACCACCTCGAGCTGGGCGCCCCGCAGGCGAGCCTCCTCCACCGCCCATCCGAGCGCGTGGGCCGAGGACTCCGAGCCGTCGACACCGACGACGACACGGTCATGCTCGGAGCCGGCGTCCGGCGTGCCGTGGACGACCATCACCGGGCAGGCGGCCAGCTCCAGGCAGCGCTGGCTGACCGAGCCGAGCACCAGCCCCCGGAGCTTCCCGAGCCCGCGGGCGCCCACCACGAGCAGGTCGGCGTCGCTCGACGCGTCGATCAGCGCCGTCGCCGGGTGCTCGCACACGACGACTCGCGACACGTCGTCCGCGTCCGCTCCCACGGCCCGCTCGACGGCGGCGTCGAGGGCTCGCCGGGCGTCCTCGTCGCCGTAGTCCGGGTCGAAGGTCGCTTCGCCGTCGACGTGGTACTGGTCGAGGAAGTTCCAGGCGAGCACGGCCGTGACGGTGGCGTCTCGCACCTCGGCCTCCCGTCGCGCCCAGCGCAGGGCCTCGGCGCTGCTCTCGGAGCCGTCGATGCCGACGATGAAGCGTTCCATGGCGGGGTCTCCTCCTGGGGGTCGGCTCCATCGTGGGCGAGGAGCCGCCCCGGGGGCCAGGGCCGAACGTCCCCGGCGGGACGGGATGGGAACCTCCCGGGCACGAGTGCCCCGAGCCTCTGGTGCCGCCGCAGGCGCAGGAGCGCGATGGATCCATGGAACCGCACACCGAGACCCCATCGACACCTCCGACCGGACCGACGTCGGGTGGTTCCCGCACCGCCTGGGCGCTCGCCGCCCTGGGCGCGCTGGTCGTGGTCCTCGTCGTCGTCCTCTTCGTCGTGGCCGACGGCGATGACGACGACGACGTGACCGCTGACGACACGACCACCAGCGTCGCCGAGTCGACGACGACCGAGGCCGACGAGACCACGACCACCGCGGAGGAGACGACGACGACGGCCCCGACCACCACGTCCCCCGGCGCGGTCAGCGACGAGGAGGCGGCGACGGTGGCGTGGCCGGACCCCTTCGAGGGAGCCGGCTTCGAGGACCCGGTGGAGGCCGCGACCGACTTCGCGACCGAGGTGCTCGGCTTCGAGGACCCGGTGGTCGGCGAGCTGCAGGAGGGCGGCTCCCGCTCGGGTGAGGTCGAGGTGCGAGCGGCCGAGGACGGACCCGTGACGACGGTCGGCGTGCGCCAGATGAGCGACGACCGCTTCTACGTGCTGTTCGCCGCGACGTCGGAGGTCGAGCTCGTGATGCCCACGGCGGGCAGCGCGATCGACCACCCCCTCGAGGTCGAGGGCTGGGGGCGGGGCTTTGAGGGCCAGATCGCCGTCCGCGTCCACGACCGCGTGAGCGGTGACACGCTGGGCGAGGGGTTCGTGACCGGTGGCTCGGGCGAGGACGTCGAGCCGTTCACCGGTGAGGTCAGCTGGGACAACCCCGGCGGTGGATGGGGGATCGTGGTGGCTGCGGTCGCCGGCGGCGAGGACGGCAGCACGTGGGCGGCGACGGCGCTGCCGGTGGGGTTCATCGGCGGCGACTGACCGGCGGGTGTCGGCGGGCGATGGTCGGCCACGGGACCGGGTAGGCAGGTCCCGTGGCCGATGACCCGCGCACCGAGCAACCCCCCGTGGCCTTCGTGGACCTGGACGGCGTGCTGGCGGACGTCCGCCACCGCCTCCACCACGTCACCAGCCGCCCGAAGGACTGGGATGCGTTCTTCGCCGCCGCGATCCGGGACGAGCTCCACCCGGAGGGCCGGGCCGTGGTCGAGCGGCTCCGCCAGGACCACGAGGTCGTCTACCTGACCGGTCGCCCCGAGCGCTGCCGGGACGACACGCTCGCCTGGTTGGCCCGGCACGGGCTCGACGGCCCCGAGCTGATCATGCGCTCGCCCCGGGACCGCCGGCCGGCCGCCGTGGTCAAGGTCGAGGTCATCGCCCGCCGGTTCGCCGACCGGGACGTCGCCGTGGTCGTCGACGACGACGATCGGGTGGTGGCGGCGATGCGCGCCGCCGGGCACCCCGTCCTGCACGCCGAGTGGGAGCAGCGCCTCGCCGAGGAGGCCGCCGCGCTGGACGCGGCCCAGGAGGTCGAGGGCCGCACCTGAGCGGCTCAGCCGGCGGCGACGGTCAGGTGTCCCCGAGCCCGGCGCACCGCCCGGTGCAGCCGGTGGACGAACCCGGTGGGGTCGAGGAACATCAGCGGGCAGGCGCCGGCGATCACCTCGAGGCCCAGCTCCTCGGCTGCGGCCACGGCCTCCGGGCTGGACGCTCCCGTGCCCCCGGCGCCCTTGAACAGCCAGACGCGCGCGATCCCCCGCTCGGCCACCTGGCGCACGACGTCGACCGACGCCGGCGCGGCCACCATGACGACGGCACCGTCGAGGTGGCCGGGCACCGCGAGCAGGCTCGGGTAGCAGTCGTCACCGGCCACGGTCCCGGCGGTGGGGTGGACGGGCACGACCTCGATGCCGTGGTCGCGCAGGGCTTCGTAGACCGTGCGGCCGAAGCTGTCACGGGCGTCGGACGCGCCGACGACCGCCAGTCGACCGGAGCCCAGGAACGCGGTGGCGGCGCCCACGTCGATCGGGGCGGGGGTCGGGGTGGAGGGCACGGGTGCTCCTTCCGTCGAGCTGCGAGTCGAAGGTAGGACGCAGGGGTCGATCCGGGACAGAGGCGAAGGTCCCGCCACACTGGACCGATGCCTTCGGTCGACGTCAACGGGATCACCCTCGAGTACGAGCGCAGCGGGAGCGGCGAGCCGCTGCTGCTGGTGATGGGCCTCGGCGCCCAGCTCACCGCCTGGCCGGCGGAGATGGTGCAGCGGCTGGAGGACGCCGGCTTCGACGTGATCCGCTTCGACAACCGGGACATCGGGCTCAGCTCGGCGTGCGACTGGGAACCGCCCTCCGCGGTCCGGGCCTTCATCGGGCGGCTCCTGCGCCGCCCGGTCCCGACCGGCTACGCCGTGGACGACATGGCCGACGACGCCGCCGGGCTGCTGGACGCGCTCGGGATCGAGCGGGCCCACGTGGTGGGCGCGTCGATGGGCGGGATGATCGCCCAGGCCCTGGCGATCCGCCACCCGGCCCGCGTCTGCAGCCTCACCTCGATCATGTCCAACCCCGGGGACGGGAGCGGCGGGGCGATGGCCAAGGTGCTGCTCGCCTTCGCCCGGCGCGACGAGCCGACCCGGGAGAACGCCGTCGAGCTGGCCGTGACCACGTTCCGGCTGATCAGCGGGCCCCACTTCCGCGAGGAGGAGTACCGCCCGCTCGCGGAGGCGGCGGTCGCGCGCAGCTTCCGGCCCGAGGGCGTGGCCCGCCAGACGGCAGCGGTGATGGCGAGCCCCGACCGCACGCCGGGCCTGTCGCGCCTGGCCATCCCGGCGCTCGTGGTGCACGGCCTCATCGACCCGCTGGTGAAGCCGAGCGGCGGCATCGCGACCGCCAAGGCCATCCCGGGGTCCAGCCTGCTGATGTTCGGGGACATGGCCCACGACCTGCCCGCCCCCCGCCTCCCCGAGATCGTCGACGCCATCGCCCGGGTCGCGTCGAAGGCGGGCTGAGCGAGCGGGCCCGGCGAGTTCTGGCCCGAGGCGATCGGGGTAGGTGGCGCGCGCCACGACCGAGCCCGAGCGCAGGACGGCGCATGCCCCTCACCCACCACGCCGGTCGCCGCCGACCGGCGACCTCACGACCCGATCCGCTCCCGCAGGAGCGCGAGCAGCTCGCCCTGGTCCCCGTCGGGATCGAGCCGGGCCGGACGCTCGCGGTGGAGTCCCGGCTGCACGGTGCGGGCCAGGAGGTCGACCCCGCTGACCTCGGCCAGGCGGGGAAGCGCCGCGCCGCTGCGGACGTCGTCGCAGTCGACGAAGACCACCGGGCCGGGGGCGGCGACATCGCACCACCCGAGCACGGCCCGGTGCATCGCCGTCCACATCGCCTCCAGGTGGGCATCGGTCACGTCGAAGCCCTCGAAGGTCTCCGGCTCGCGCTCCCGCATCGAGCGGATGCTGGCCGCCACCTCGGCGGGGTGGCGCACGATGACGACGACCACGACGTCGCCCAGGGCCTCGCCCCACGCCGGCAGCGTGTAGCAGAAGCGGGGGTCCTTCAGGACGAACGGCCGACCGGGGACCAGGGGAGCGACGACGTCGACCGGTGCCGGCCCGCGCACCCATCCGTCGTACGCGCCCAGCCAGCGCAGGCGCCGCGCCGGTGCCATCGTCCCGGGCCACGACGCGTGGTCGAGGGCACCGAGGAGGTCGTCGTTGGCGGCGTTGACGTCGAGGTCCTCGTGGAACCCGGCCGGGTTGGACGGCGTCGGCGGGATGAGACGTCGCCCGGCGTGGTGCCCGGCGTCCACGAACAGGCCGGCCAGCATCGAGGTGCCGCTGCGCGGCGCACCCACGATCACCACGTCGCGGACCGTCCCGCTCACGCGGAGGTGACCCCGTGCTGAGCGTGGTGACCCTCGTGCGGAACCGCAACGCGCTGCTGCGCGCCTTCCTCGCCGGCATCGCCGCGCAGGAGGATCCGGTGGACGTCGTCGTGGTGCGGGCCGGCGGTGACGAGGACCCCGGCGAGGTGCTCGACGCGGTCGGCGGGCTGCGGGCGAGGGTCTGCGAGGTCGACGCGCCGGACGACCGCATCCCCTACAGCGCGGCGCGCAACGCGGGTGCCGCGGCCGCGACGGGCGACCACCTGGCGTTCTGCGACGCCGACACCATCGCCTCGCCGAGCTTCGCCGGCTCCCTCGACGCGGCGCTCGCCGCCCACGACGCGCTCTGCACCGGCGAGGTGCGGTACCTGCCACCCGGGAGCGCGGCCGGCCAGGGGTTCCCGGCCCTGCTGGCGCAGTCCCGGACCCATCCGCACCGCGAGCCCGTGCCGGGCCAGGGCGTGGCGATCAGCAGCCGTCACGAGCTGGTGTGGGGGCTGTGCATGGCGATGCGCCACTCTACGTTCGACCGCGTCGGCGGCTTCGACGAGGGCTACGGCGGCTACGCGGGCGAGGACACCGACCTCGGCCGTGCCCTGGCCGAGGACGGGGTCCCGGTCGGGTTGGTGGCGGATGCGGTCGTGCTCCACCAGCACCACGACTCCTACGACCCGCCGGTCCAGCAGCTGCGCGCCACGGTGGCCAACGCCCAGCGCTACCGGGACAAGTGGGGCGACTGGCCGATGGCGGGCTGGCTGCAGGGCTTCGCCGACCTCGGGCTGGTGGCGTGGTCGCCCGATGCCACGGAGTGCACGGTCCTGCGAGACCCGACGCCCCAGGAGCTCGACGCCTGCCGCCGGCAGGTCGCCCTGCCGTTCGAGGAGGTGCAGGTGTGAACGAGCTCCCGTTGCGCATCGCGCTCATCGGCAGCGTGCGCTTCCCGCAGCGGCCACCGTTCGCCGGCGGCCTCGAGGCCCACACCTGGATGCTCGCCGAGGGACTGCGCGACCGCGGGCACGCAGTGACGGTCTTCGGCACGGACGCGCCCGACGGCTGCGCAGTACGAGAGGTCACGGCCGACTGGACGCCGAGCGAGACGTCCAGGTCCGACGTGAGCGCGGTGCCGGACGAGGTGGTCAGCGAGCACCACGCCTACCTCCGGATCCTTCGCTCGCTCGCCCTGGGGGAGGTCGAGGTCGACGTGGTGCACAACAACAGCACCCACCTGCTCCCCCTCGCCATGGCGTCCCTGCTCCCCGTCCCGATGGTGACGACCTTGCACACGCCGCCCACCCCGTGGCTGGAGTCGGCCCTCGCCGTGTGCGAGCACGACACGGGCCACGTCGTGTCGGTGTCGCACGCCAACGCCGCGCAGTGGGCTCCCGGCACGGTCGACGAGGTCATCGGCAACGGGGTCGACTGCTCGATGTGGCGACCCCGGCCGGGCGTCGCGCGAGACGGTGCCGTCTGGTTCGGGCGCCTCGTGCCCGAGAAGGCACCGCACCTCGCCATCGACGCGGCGCGCGCGGCCGGCCTGGCGATCGACCTCGCCGGCCCGGTCCACGACCGGCGCTACTTCGAGCGCGAGATCCGGCCCCGCCTCGGCGACGGTGTGCGCTACGCAGGCCACCTGGCTCCCGAGGCCTGCGTCGACCTCGTCGCCGCCGCCGAGGTCTGCGTGATCACCCCGGTGTGGGCCGAGCCCTTCGGCTTCGTCGTCGCCGAGGCCCTGGCCTGCGGGACCCCGGTGGCCGCCTTCGCCGCCGGTGCCGTCCCCGAGCTGGTCGACGACACCGTCGGACGCCTGGCACCTGTGGGCGACGTGGCGTCGCTGGCGGCCGCCATCCTCGAGGCACGCGACCTGGACGAGGCCGACTGCCGTCGCCACGCCGTCGAGCGGTTCTCCCTGGACACCATGGTCGAGCGCTATGCGACGGTCTTCCGGCGGTGTGCGTCGGACCCGATGGCCCGCCCATGAGCGGGGTGCGGCCGTTCGGCTTCTACGCCCACCACCACGGCCGCGGCCACCTGTCCCGCGTGGCCGCGGTGTGCGCCGCGCTCGGGCCAGGGGAGTGCACGGTCGCCACCAGCCGCCCCGATGCGGTCGACGTGCTCCCCGACGGCACCGACGTGGCTGCCCTGCCCATGGACGTCCCGCCCGGCTCGCCCCTCGACGTCACCGCCGGTGGCACCCTGCACTGGGCGCCGGTCCACCCGACCAGCACGGCCCGGACCCACGCCATCACCGGCTGGCTGGTCGATCGCCGGCCCTCGGTGGTCCTCGTCGACGTCTCGGTCGAGGTCGCCCTCACCGTGCGCCTGGCGGGGGTGCCGGTGGTGGTCGTGCGCCTGCACGGGGACCGCAGCGATGCGCCCCACGAGCTCGCCCACCGCGTAGCCGAGTCGATCGTCGCCCCGTTCCCCGCCGAGCTCGAGCACCCGTCGACCCCCGCATGGATCCGGGACAAGACGGTGCACAGCGGCTTCGTCGCGCCGCCGAACCGACCCGCGCACCCGGTCTCCGCCGAGGCCCGACCCGGGTCGGTGCTGGTGGCCTGGGGGCGCGGCCATCCGCCCCCGTCCCGCGCCGCCATCGACGACGCAGCCGCCGCGACGCCGGATCGCACCTGGGAGATGGTGGGCCCGCCGTGCCCCGACGGCGACCCCCGACGCGTCCGCCACCACGGCTGGGTCGACGACCTCGGCGTCCGTCTGGCGAGCGCCGACGTCGTGGTCGGACCACCGGGCGACGGCCTCGTCGCCGACGTCGCCCGGGCCGGGGCGCGCTTCGTCGCGGTGTGCGAGCCCCGCCCCTTCGACGAGCACCGGCACAAGGCGCAGGCGCTGGCCTCGGTCGGGGCTGCCGTCGCGCTCGACGGGTGGCCGGCACCCGCCGAGTGGCCGACGGTGCTGCGTCGCGCCGGGGCCCTGGAGCCGCGGTCGCTCCAGTCGCTCGGCGTCGATGGCGCCGACCGCATCGGCCGGCACCTCGTCGCCGTCGCCGGCGTCCACCGGGGCCGGGCGGCGTGAGGGTGGCCTCGGTTCCCCGGCGACACGCCTACACCCGCCACATCGGCTGGCCGGGTGACGGCGTGGAGCGCATCGCCACCCCCGACGCGACCTACCGGGCCAGCGACCTGGTCGACGCCGGCTGGGTCCGGGCCCACGCGGACGACTTCGACTGCATGCACACCCACTTCGGCTTCGGCGACGTCGGCCTCGCGGCGATGCAGGAGTGGCTGGCCGCGCTCGCCGAGGCCGGACGGCCACTGGTGCACACCGTCCACGACCTGGAGAACCCGCACCAGCCCGATCAGGGCCACCACCGCCGCCAGCTCGACCTCCTCGTCCCGGCGGCCGACGCGCTGATCACCCTCACCGGGTGCGCCGCCGACCGGGTCGAGCAGACCTGGGGCCGGCGTCCGACCGTCCTGGCGCACCCGCACATCGTGTCCCTCGATCGGATCGGTGCGCCCCGGACCCGGCCGACGCCCCTCGTGGTCGGCATGCACCTGAAGGACCTCCGCGCGGCCGTCCACGGTCCCGAGCTCTGGGAGGCCGTCGCCGCCGCGGTCGGCGCCGACGAGCGCTTCCGGCTGCGCATCGACGTCTACCCCGCTGCGGTCGAGCGGTCACCCGGGGCCCGTCGTGCGCTCGACCGCCTGGTGGACGAGCACGCCGTGGAGCTCCGGTTGCGCCCCTACGGGCCCGACGACGACTTCGAGGACTACATCGCAGGCATCGACGTCGCCCTGCTGCCCTACCGGTGGGGCACGCACTCCGGGTGGGCGGAGGCCTGCCTCGACGTCGGGACCCAGGTGGTGGCGCCGGCGAGCACCTGCGTGCCGGACCAGCACCCCGGAATCCACGCCGTCGACCTCGACGCGCCCGGGCGGCGCGACGCGCTCGCCGAGGTGCTGGACCGGTGCTGGGCGCGCCGCGCCGATCAGCCGATGACGCGCGAGTGGCGGGTCCGCCAGCGCCAGGACCTCGCCACGGCCCACGCCCGGATCTACGAGGCGGTGACGTCGTGACCGCGGCGGAGCGGCGCGAGGCCGGGACCACCTGGCCCCCGACGCGCACGATCGTGCTGTGCGCCACGCCGCGCACGGGCAGCACGCTGGCCTGCGACGTGCTGGTGGGCACCGGCCGGCTCGGGTATCCGAAGGAGCCCTTCGCCGAGGTCGCCGTGCCGGCGTGCGCCACGGCGTGGGGCGTGCCCGCGCTCGAGGCGGACCCGTCGTCGTACGTGCGCGCCGCGTTCACGAACGGCACCACCCCGAACGGCATCTGCGCGGTGAAGCTGATGTGGGAGGACGTGGGGCGCCTGGCCCGGTCGCAGGGTCGCCACGAGGCCGACGTCCTGGACTGCTTCGTCGACCCCGTCGCGCTCCTGGTCACCCGGCGGGACAAGCTCGGTGCGGCGATCTCCCAGCACCGGGCCGAGCAGACCGGGGAGTGGTCCACCGACGACCACCGGGAGCGACCGGCGCCCGGTCCCGCCGACCTGCGGCGCGTGTCCGAGCTGCACGATGCCCAGCACGAGGGGGCGCAGCGGTGGCACGCGCTGGTGCTGGCCACCGCGGTCCCGTGGGCCCGGATCGTCTACGAAGACGTCGTCGCCGACCCGGCGCGCATCGCGCTGGTCGCCGCCGGCCTGGTCGGGACCGAGCTGCCCGGGCCGCCGGAGGTGCAGACGCGCCTGCGGGTGCAGCGCGACGACTGGAACGACGACGTCCGCCGCCGCTGGACCGAGCGCACGGGCGGATGCGATCGCGGGTGCCCGGGCCCCTGACCCGGGCCAGGCTCAGCGCGGGTCCGCGGCGCCCTGGGCACCGGTGTCGTCGTTGCCGTCCTCGTCCAGCGTCGCCCGCACGTCGATGCGCATCTCGGCCGTGCCGGGGTTCGCCTCGACCGCCCGGCCCAGCAGGTGCCCGCCGAGGGGGTTGGTCAGGGCGATGAGGAAGATGGCCAGCGCGATGCGCAGGCCGTCCTCGAGCGGGAGCTGCAGCGCGGCCCCGAGCACCATCAGCATCATGCCGAGGGTCGTGGCCTTCGTGGCGGCGTGGACTCGCGCCAGGGAGTCGCCGAGGCGGGCCACGCCGAGGCCGGCCAGCAGGAACCACAGGGCGCCGAGCACCATGAGCAGGTCTGCGACGAGATCCACCGTCAACCTCCCCGACGCTCGATGAAGCGGGCCACGATGCCGGTCCCGACGAAGGCGATGATGGCGAGCAGGATGGCGGCGTCGGCGAAGCGGGCATCGTCGAACCGGACGGCATCGGCGGCGATGGCGCCGATGGCGATGATCACGAGCCCGTCCACCGCGATCACGCGGTCGACGATCGAGGGACCCCGGGCGGCCCGGTAGGCGAACAGCGCGGCCGCGGCGGCGAGCAGGGTGAAGGTGAGGACCATCATGTGAGCTCGGCTCCCCGGTCGTCGGCGGCCCGGACCTCGACGAGTGCGGCGCTCACGAGCCTGTGCAGGGCCCGGATCTCCTCGCGGGCGGCCTCCACGTTGCGCAGGTGCAGGACGTGGACCAGCAGGGTCGACGTCTCCGGCCGCAGCTCGAGGGTCATGGTGCCGGGGGTGAGCGTGATGCTGTTCGCGATGACGGTCAGGACCAGCTCGGAGCACTCGGGGAGGCGCACCTCGAGCACGCCCGGCGTGGTGTAGTCGGTCGGGGTCAGCACCTCGTAGCCGAGGATCACGTTGGACTTCACCAGCTCGACCGCCATGTGCCCGAAGTACCGGGCGAGCGGCAGCAGGTGGACCCGGTGGTGGCGCCGGTGCACGTCGGAGCGCCGCACCGACCAGGTCAGCGCGACGGCGAGCAGGACGCCGGTGACGATCGTGCCGGGCGTGGTGCTGCGCCAGAGGACCATCCACAGCCCGGTGAGCCAGATGGTGGGTCCGATGTAGCTCATGGTGCGACGCTCCCGGCGGCGGGCAGGAGGGTCTCCGCGGCGCGCTCGGCGAAGGCGTAGATGGGGCCGGACCCCAGGGCGATGGCAATGGTGACGGCGACGAGCGCCGTGGTCGCGGCGACCATGGCCGTGGGGAGGGGCTGCGTGGCGGCGGCGTTGCTCGTCGGCTCGCCCATGAACGCGCCCACCCAGATCTTGTTCATCGAGAGCAGGGTCATGATGCTCACCGCGAGGCTGACGCCCACCAGGATCCAGCTGTGCGACGCGACGCCGGCGTCGACCAGCGCGAACTTGCCCACGAACCCCGACAGCGGCGGGACCCCGGCCAGGCTCAGGGCCGGGAGCAGGAAGAGCATGCCGACCAGGGGCCTCGTCCGGAGCATCCCGTCGACGCGGTCGAGGTGCCCGGTGCCGGACGCCCGCTCGACGAGGCCCCCGGTGAGGAACAGCGTCGTCTTCACCACGATGTACTGCGTGATGTAGAGGATGGCGGCCGCGATGCCGGCCACCGTGAGCAGGCCGAGGCCGAAGATCATGTAGCCGATCTGGCTCACGGCGTGGAAGGACAGGATCCGCTTGATCTCCTGCTGGGAGATGGCGCCGAACACG
>Ga0208490_100856_pt1 | contig 14514 bp, 14 predicted proteins | sample SubbioAug_CSWold_FD_184818 | JGI IMG/M metagenome (GOLD analysis project Ga0208490, IMG submission 184818) | Serpentinite rock and fluid subsurface biosphere microbial communities from McLaughlin Reserve, California, USA - CR11Aug_CSWold (SPAdes) | ecosystem: Environmental > Terrestrial > Deep...
TCGGCCCGGTGGTTGCGGCTGTTCATGGTGACGGTGAGCTCGTCGACCTCGGCCCGGGTGCGGCAGAAGACGATGGCCGAGGTGGCCGCCTCGACGTCGAGGATGCGGCCGAGGGCGGCGGCCTTGTGGTGGCGGTCCACCACGTACGCGGTCTGGCGGACCAGGCCGGCATCGGTGCCGACGTCGCCGGCCTTGATCGTGATGCGCACGGGGTCGCGCTGGTGGCGCTCGGCGATCGCGGTGATGCGGCGGGGCAGGGTGGCCGAGAACAGCACGGTCTGGCGCTCGCTCGGGGTGTGCTCGAGGATCGTCTCGATGTCGTCGGTGAAGCCCATGTCGAGCATCTCGTCGGCCTCGTCGAGCACCACGGTCGTGATGGCGTCGAGCTTGAGCGACCGCCGGTTGATGAGGTCGATGGCCCGCCCCGGCGTGGCCACCACGACGTGGGCGCCCCGCTCGATGGACTTCAGCTGGCGCTGGATGGGCTGGCCGCCGAAGACGGCGACCACGCGCACCCCGAGGCTGCGCCCGTAGGTCGACACCGCCTGCTGGACCTGCATCGCCAGCTCGCGGGTCGGCACCAGGATGAGCGCGGTGGGCTGGGTGGCGGGCACGTCGCCCAGCCGGTGCAGCAGCGGCAGCGAGAAGGCCGCCGTCTTCCCGGTGCCCGTGGCGGCCTGGCCGAGCAGGTCGGCGCCCTCGAGCAGCACGGGGATCGCCTCGCGCTGGATGGGCGTGGGCTCCTCGTAGTCGAGCTCGGCGAGGCGGGCGACGAGCTCGTCGCGCAGGCCGAGGTCGGCGAAGGAGGCGGTGCTGTCTTCGGGGGCCACCCCCCAATGCTCACAGGACGGCGCGCCCGGGGCGCAATCCCGCCTACTTCAGCGCGGCGGCGACCTCACCCATGCGGGCCAGCGACTTCGGGTCGCCCTGGTGCATCTCCTCGGCGAAGTACAGCACGAGCCGGTCGGCGATGCCGTCGTACTTGGTGCGCAGCACGTCGGCGAGGTCGTCCCAGCCGGCCTCGACCGCGAAGTGCTGGAGCATCTCGTCGGTGATGAGGGCGGCCATGCCGGGCATGTCGCCGGCCTTGAGCTTGTCGTTGATGGCCGAGGAGGTGCCCTCGAAGCCGAGCATGTCGAACATGAACGAGTAGTTCTTGGTCGACCCGTAGAACGCGACCTGGAACTTGGCCCGCTCGCGCCAGCGGGCGCGCTCCTCCTCGGTGTCGCCGACGACGGTGAAGACCGGCACCGACAGTGTCAGGTCGTCGAGCGTGCGGCCGGCGTCGTCGGCGCCCTCGCGCAGGCCGGGCAGCAGGTTGTCGTCGAGGTACGTGCGCGAGTGGAACGGGTGCACGTGCACGCCGTCGGCCACCGCACCGGCCATCTGGACCATCCACGGGCCCACGGCCGCGATGTCGACGGGCGGGTCCGGGTGCTCGATGGGCCCCGGCGACCACATCTGGGGCATGAGGGACAGCTCGTGGTACTCGCCGTCGAACTCGAGCTTGCTGCCGCGGAACGACGCGAAGAGCGCCTTCACCGCCTGGACGTACTCGCGCATGCGGGGCCCGGGCGGGTCGAAGTCCACGCCGTAGCGCCGCTCGATGTGGGCCCGGACCTGGGTGCCCAGGCCGAGGCGGAACTTGCCGCCGGTGATGTCCTGGAGCTCCCACGCGTTGGTGGCCGTCACCGTGGGGCTGCGCGGGAACGCCACGGCGATGCCGGTGGAGAGCTGGAGGCGGGGCGCGGCGAGGGCCGCGGCGGCCACCGACAGGTAGGCGGTGCGCCCGGACTCGACGTAGACGATGCCGTCGAGGCCGGCCTCGTCCACCGAGCGCGCGAACTCCTGGACCTTGTCCAGCCGACGTCCGCCGGCCATCACGTGCAGCTCCATGGGTGCTCCTCTCCCCTACTTGGGGTCCTGGATCGAGACGGTGCCCTGCGCTGCGGCTGCGAGGCGGGCGCCGTCCTCGGGGGTGTCGTTGGCGATGTCGATGCGCACCACGGCGGTGCGGCGGCTCATCGAGATGATGTCGGCCCGGGCCCGGAGCACGCCCTCGCGCACCGGCCGCAGGAGGTTCAGCTTGAACTCGGTGGTGGCCGCCCACTGGCCTGACGCCATCACGGGGTACATGACCGAACCCAGCACGTGGTCGGCCAGGGCGGACACCACGCCACCGTGGGCGGTGCCGAACGGCGTGAGCAGGTCGGCCCGCACGTCGAGCTCGGCCTCGATCCACCCTGCGCCGCAGCCGGTGTGGCGGATGCCGAGGAAGCCCATCAGCCCGGCCTCGAGCATCGGGTTGGTGCCGAGCATGCCCTCGGCCACCTGTTCGGAGTAGTTCGGGAACTCCAGGGACGGGTCCGCCATGGCGACGGACCATAGTTGACCGATCGGTCAAGAGCCGGCGGGCTCCTCCGCGAGGTGGTGCCGGAGGACCCGGTACAGCCGGTAGGCGATGAACGCGCCCACCGCCAGCAGCATGGCGTTGGTGAGGTAGGAGCTGTACTCGTCCACGGCGTCGTAGTTGTCGCCCAGGATCGATCCCAGCCAGGTCAGGACGCTGATCCAGAAGGCCGTCCCGACCAGGTTGAGCACGAAGAACCGGCCCCATCCCATGTCCTGGATGCCGGCGGGGATGGCGATGAAGGCCCGCAGCCCCGGCACGAGGCGCCCGATCACCACGGCCCACTGGTCGTGACGGCGGAAGAAGTCCTGGCCGCGCTCGAGGTTGTCGTGGGTGAAGCCGAGCCAGCGCCCGTACGTCGCCAGGAAGTCGTCCACCTGCTCCTCGGAGAAGCGGCGGGCCAGGGCGAACAGGGCGAGCGACCCGGTCTGGCTGCCGGCGATCCCGGCGCCAGCGGCCAGGCGGATGTCCAGGTCGCCCCGGGACGCGGTGAAGCCGCTGAAGGTCATGACGATCTCGGACTGCACGATCGGCAGGAAGATCTCCACGATCATGAGGAGGTAGATGCCCGGGTACCCGATCGTCTCGATGAAGGTGGTGACCCAGTCGCTCACCCCTGCCCCGTACCCGCCCGTCTAGTTTCCGACCATGAGCGACACCGGCCTCCGCATCGACCGACACGGGGACGTCGAGGTGCTGACCCTCGATCGTCCCGACGCTCGCAACGCCCTGACCTTCGAGCTGTACGACGCCCTGGAGACCGCCGTCCGGGAGACCACGGCCCGCTGCCTGGTGATCACCGGCGCAGATCCCGCGTTCTGCTCGGGTGACGACGTCAAGCAGGTGATGGTGGGTGCCGCGGAGGCCACCTCGTCCAACCTGTCGCGCTCGCCCCGCCTCACGCCGGCCGCCGACGCCCTGCTCCACACCGACGTGCCGATCATCGCCGCGGTCAACGGCGCCGCCGTCGGCTGGGGCATGGAGCTGGCCCTGATGGCCGACGTCCGCATCGCTTCGGACCGGGCGAAGTTCGGCGAGCTGTTCGTGCTCCGCGGCCTGGTGTCCGACGTCGCCGGCATCGGTCGCCTCGCCCAGCTCGTCGGTCGGGAGAACGCGGCCCTGCTGCTCTACACCGGTGCCGTCATCGACGCCGAGCGGGCCGAGCGCATCGGCCTGGTCTCGTCGCTGGTGCCCCACGACGACCTGCTCCCCGTCGCGCTGCGCCTGGCCGAGGAGATCGCCTCCCGGCCGCCGCTCGCCGTCCAGTCGATCAAGCACGGGCTGCGCAAGGCGCTCGACCCGGACTGGACCGAGCTCGGCCGGTGGGTCTCGTCCACCCTCGGCGACCTGTTCCGCACCGAGGACCACAAGGAGGGCGTCGCCGCATTCCTCGAGAAGCGGCCGCCCGAGTTCACCGGGCGCTGAGGCTGGTCGTCGTCGGCCGGCCCAAGGCTCGGTCGCTCAGCGCCAGCTGACCCGGGCGAAGAGGTGCCAGCCCAGCCACAGCCAACCGGCGAGCACCGGCAACCGGAGCGGGCTCCGCCGGACGACCGCGACGAGCTCGGCGAAGGTGAGCTGTCGTCGTGCCACGTGCTCCTGCATGGCCCGGCGGGCCGAGACCTCCTGCAGGACCAGGACTGCGACGAGGACGACGTATCCGCCGAGGGTGATCTCCCGACTCATCGCCGGGCCAACCGTGCCGCGAGGACCAGCCATGCCGTGAACGCCAGCGCTCGGCTGGTGTGGCTCTCGAGCGCAGCGTTGGTGAGCGAGCTCAGCGTCGGATGCTCCGACCGAGGATGCTGCGCGTACGCGAGGAGCTGCCACCCCGCGAGGGCGGCCAGGGCCACGATCCACCGCTTCGCATCGGCGCGGACGGACGGCGCCTCGGCCCGCGGTGGTCGGGTCCAGCCGACGATCATCGCGACGAGCCCGGCCCCCACCACCGCGACCGTGGCCGCGGTCGTGAACGGGCTCCGCCCCGTGGCCCACCATGCGTAGGCGAGGACGCCGGCTGCTGCTGCGGCACAGAGCGCGAGGCCTCCACTCGACGGGCGCACGGCACCCATCATCGCAAGCCGCCCACCTGCGCGCCGATGGTGGGGACGCTCGTCCGGAGTTCCTGCCCCTATCGCTCCCGGCACGACGGTGGGATGCTGGCTGCCATGGCCTCCGTGGCGGAGCACTACGAGCGGTCCGATGCGCTCTCCAAGGTGCGTGCCGCGCTCGATCGGATCGCACCCGACGGGCGACGGCTGACCCTCGACGAGCTCGCCGGCTTCGACCACTTCCACACGGCGGGCGCCCTCGCCACGGCGCGCATGGCGGAGCTCCTGGCGCCGGCACCTGCGGACACGGTCCTGGATGCCGGCGCAGGCGTCGGCGGGCCGGCGCGGCACCTCGCCGCGCACTTCGGGTGCCGGGTGGTGGGCATCGACCTCACCCCCCTGTTCGTCGAGGTCGGTCAGCTCCTGAGCGAGCGCACCGGCTTCGAGGAGCTCGTCGACCTCCGGGTCGGTGACATCACGGACCTGGAGCTGGACACCGGATCGGTCGACCACGTGTGGACCCAGCACGTGGCGATGAACATCGCGGACCGGCCGAAGCTGTACGCCGAGATCCGGCGGGTCATGGCGCCCGGCGGTCGCTTCGTCGTGTTCGACGTCGTCGACGGAGGCGGCGGCGAGCTGCTGCTGCCCGTGCCGTGGGCCACGGAGCCCCAGCACAGCTTCCTCGTCACCCGCGACGCCCAGCGCGCCCTGGTCGAGGACGCCGGCTTCCGGGTCGACGTCGACGAGGACCCCGCGCCCGCGCTCCTGCCCGCCATGCGGGAGATGCTTGCAGCTCCACCGCCGGAGAGCGGGCTCACCACCGCGATGTTCATCGACGACGTCGAGACCAAGGGCCCGCGCTACCTGCAGAACCTCGCGGAGGGACGCACCGCGCTCTCCCTGATGTCCTGCACGGCCGTCTGAGGACGAGCCCCTCGGCCCGGCGCGACGGGCGACCTACCGGGGCACGTCCTTCCAGGGCAGGTCCTTGTCGACGCGCGGCTCGCCGGGGAGGCCGAGGACCCGCTCGCCGAGGATGTTCTTCATGATCTCCGACGTGCCGCCCTCGATGGAGTTGGCCCGGGAGCGCAGGAACATCTTGCGGGCCGAGCCGGGAGGGCCCTCGAGCCCGATGGCATCGGCCCGGCGCATGTCGAAGTCGTAGTCGATGAGGCCCTGGGCGCCGAGCAGGTCCACGCAGTACGCGTAGATGTCCTTGTTCACGAGGGCGAGCATGAGCTTGGAGATCGACGACTCGGGACCCGGGTTGCCGGCCTTGCGCGCCTGTCCGGCCCGGATGTTGGTGAGGCGCAGCGCCTCGGCCTGGACCCACAGCTGCATGAGCCGGTCGCGGTGGGCATCGGTGCGGGCCCAGTCGGGCAGGTCGTTCCAGATGCGCACCGCCTCGGCGATCGGGCCCGAGCCGGCCGGGCGGGGGCCGCCGCCTCCGCCGCCACCGATGGAGGTGCGCTCGTTCATGAGCGTGGTCATGGAGACCCGCCACCCATCGCCGACGTCGCCGATGCGGTCGGCGTCGGGGATGCGGACCTCGTCCAGGTACACCTCGTTGAACTCGGCCTCGCCGGTGATCTGGCGCAGCGGGCGCACGTCGACCCCCGGGGCGGTCATGTCGACCATGAAGTAGGTGAGGCCCTTGTGCTTGGGCTGCTCGGGGTCCGTGCGGGCGACGAGCATGCCCTTGTTGGCCAGGTGGGCCATGGTGTTCCACACCTTCTGCCCCGACACGATCCATTCGTCACCGTCGCGGACGGCCTTGCACGCCAGCCCGGCGAGATCGGACCCGGCGCCGGGCTCGGAGAACAGCTGGCACCAGGCGTCCTCGCCCGTGTACATCCGCCGCAGCGTGCGGGACCTCAGGTCGTCGCTGCCGTGGCTCACGATGGTGGGGCCGGCCAGGGCGAGGCCGAAGAACTGGGTCTGGTCCATGCTCGGACCGCCCGCCTCGCGAAGCGCCTTCTCGACGATGCGCTGGTGGGTGGGGGCCAGCCCCATGCCGCCCCAGCCCTCGGGGAAGTGGATCCAGGCCAGGCCGGCGTCGTACACGGCGCCCCGGAAGGTGACCTTGTCGACCTGCTTCGGGTTGTGCTCGGCGAGCAGCTGCTCGACCGCCTCGGTCACACGGGCTTCGTCGGTCGTGCTCATCGGTTCCCCCTGGGTGGCATCGCGATCGTGGTGCGGACGGCATCTCAGCCGGTCGCCCCGCGACCGGTCAAGATCACCCACGTCGGCGACGGAGGCCCGCGTAGGGTCCGGCCATGGCGCTCGAACCCACCATCGACCCCACCGAGGTCGGCGTCGACCCCGGCCGGCTCGCCCGCATCGACGAGCTCACCCACGCCTACGTCGACGACGGCCGCTTCCCCTTCGTGCAGCTGCTCGTGAGCCGTCGGGGCGAGATCGTCCACCACGACCTGTACGGCTACGCCGACCGCGACAGCGAGCGGCCGATCCGGGACGACTGCATCGTCCGCGTGTACTCGATGACCAAGCCGGTCACGAGCGTGGCGCTGATGATGCTGTACGAGCAGGGTCGCCTGCTGCTCGAGGATCCGGTGTCGAAGTACCTGCCCTCCTTCGCCGAGCCCCGGGTGTTCACGTCCGGCAACCACCAGCGGTACGAGACCCGCGAGGCGTCGCGCGAGATCACCGTGCACGACGTGCTGACCCACATGTCCGGCCTCACCTACGGGTTCCAGAACCAGCACGCCGTGGACGCCATCTACCGAACCCACGGCCTCGGCGACTTCAGCCCCTCCACCCGCAGCCTCGCCGAGGAGATGGAGCTGCTCGGCAGCCTCCCGCTGCAGTTCGATCCCGGCACCAGCTGGTGCTACTCGATGTCCACCGACGTGTGCGGCGCGATCGTCGAGGTGGTCAGCGGCATGCCGCTGGATGAGTTCTTCGAGCGGGAGATCTTCGAGCCCCTCAAGATGCCCGACACCTCGTTCTGGGTCGAGGGCGAGGACCGCTGCGCCCGCTTCACCACCAACCACCTGTTCTTCGGCGGCACCACCAGCGTGATGGACCCGTGGGACCGCTCGCTGTACCACCGGCGCCCGCCCATGCTCAGCGGCGGCGGCGGCCTGGTGTCGACCATGGCGGACTACCACCGCTTCGTCCGCATGCTGGAGCGAGGGGGCGAGCTCGACGGCGTCCGGCTCCTCGGCCCCCGGACGATCGCCTACATGGCCAGCAACCACCTGCCCGGCGGCCGGGACCTCAACGACATGGGCCAGGTGGGCTTCGCCGAGGTCGCCATGGAGGGCATGGGCTTCGGCCTCGGGTTCAGCGTCAGCCTGTCGCCGCAGGAGAACCGGGCCGTCGGGTCCCCGGGCGACTACGGATGGGGCGGCGCCGCCTCCACGATGTTCCGGGTCGATCCCGCCGAGGAGCTCAGCTTCGTGTTCCTGACCCAGCTGCTGCCGTCGTCGACCTACCCCATCCGCCGAGAGCTGCAGGCCACCATCTACCAGGCGCTGGTGGACTGATGGCCGACCACGCCCGCATCCTCGCCGCCGCCGGCCTCTCCGACGACGTGCTCACCGGCGGCGACCTCGACGTGCGCACGCCCGTCGACGGCGCCCTGCTCGGCTCGGTCCCCACCGTCGGCGCCGCCGACGTCGACGCGGCGGTGGCGCGTGCCGCCGGCGCGTTCGACGCGTGGCGGGAGGTGCCCGCCCCCCGTCGGGGCGAGCTGGTCCGCCTGCTCGGCGAGGAGCTCCGCGCGTCCAAGGAGGACCTCGGCGCCCTCGTCTCCCTCGAGTGCGGCAAGATCCGCCAGGAGGGCCTCGGCGAGGTCCAGGAGATGATCGACATCTGCGACTTCGCGGTCGGCCTCTCCCGCCAGCTCCACGGCCTCACCATCGCCTCGGAGCGCCCGGGCCACACGATGCGCGAGACCTGGCACCCCATGGGCCCGTGCGGCGTCATCACGGCGTTCAACTTCCCGGTGGCGGTGTGGGCGTGGAACTCGGCGCTCGCCCTGGTCTGCGGCGATCCGGTGATCTGGAAGCCGTCGGAGAAGACCCCGCTCACCGCGCTGGCCACCCTCGGCATCTTCCGGCGGGCCGCGGAGCGCTTCGGCGAGGCGCCCGACGACCTGGTGCAGGTGGTGGTCGGCGACGCCGAGGTCGGTCGCACCCTGGCCGAGCACCCCGGCGTGGCGATCGTGTCCGCCACCGGCTCCACCCGCATGGGTCGGGCCGTCTCCCAGGCGGTTGCCGCCCGCCTCGGGCGCAGCATCCTCGAGCTCGGCGGGAACAACGCCATGGTCGTGGCGCCCTCCGCCGACGTCGACCTCGCCCTGCGAGCCGTCGTCTTCTCGGCCGTGGGCACGTGCGGCCAGCGCTGCACCAGCCTCCGCCGGCTGATCGTGCACGAGGACGTGGCCGACCGGCTGCTGCCGGCGCTCGAGCGCGCCTACGCCGGCCTCCCCGTGGGTGACCCCCTCGCCGAGGGCACCCTCGTCGGGCCCCTCATCGACGGCGCCGCGTTCGACGCCATGCAGGCCGCCCTGGACCAGGCCCGTGACCAGGGCGGCACCGTGGTCGGCGGCGAGCGCGTCACCGACGTGGTGCCCGACGCCGACGACGGCGAGGGCTTCTACGTGCGGCCCGCCATCGTCCACATGCCGGGGCAGACCGACCTGGTGCGCACGGAGACCTTCGCCCCGATCCTGTACGTGCTGCGGTACCGGGACCTGGACGAGGCCATCGCACTGCACAACGACGTGCCGCAGGGCCTGTCGTCGTGCATCTTCTCGACCGACGTGCGCGAGACCGAGCGCTTCCTCTCTGCCACCGGATCCGACTGCGGCATCGCCAACGTCAACATCGGCCCGTCAGGGGCCGAGATCGGCGGGGCGTTCGGCGGCGAGAAGGACACCGGTGGCGGGCGTGAGTCCGGGTCCGACGCGTGGAAGGGCTACATGCGCCGCCAGACCGCCACCGTGAACTGGTCCCGGGAGCTGCCGCTGGCCCAGGGCATCGTGTTCGACATCGAAGGAGGTACGGCCTGATGCCGCTGCGCTCCGTCGCCGTCCTCGGCCTCGGCAAGGTCGGGTTGCTCGCCGCCCGCCTGCTCGACCAGCTGGGCTACGACGTCAGCGGCCACGACCTGCGCCAGCCCGGCGAGGACGTGCCGTTCCCCGTCCTCGGCACCGATGTGTCCGACGCCGAGGGGCTGCGCAGCGCGCTCGCCGGCGCCGATGCCGTGCTCTCCTGCCTGCCGTACCACTGCAACCGACTGGTCGCCGAGGTCGCCCACGGCCTCGGCATGCACTACTTCGACCTCACCGAGGACACCGCCACCACCGAGGCGATCATGGCGATGGCCGAGACCTCCACGGGTCTGATGGCCCCGCAGTGCGGCCTGGCGCCGGGCTTCGTGGGCATCGTGGCCGCGTCCCAGGCCGAGTCCTTCGACCACTGCCGGGCCATCCGCATGCGGGTCGGGGCGCTGCCCCAGCACCCCACCGGCCTGCTCGGCTACGCGTTCAACTGGTCTCCCGAGGGCGTGGTGAACGAGTACCTGAACGACTGCGAGGTCATCGAGGGCGGCGTGCGCAAGTGGGTCTCGCCGATGGAGTGGAAGGAGGCCGTGTACGTCGCCGGCACCAAGCTCGAGGCCTTCACCACCTCCGGCGGGCTCGGCACCATGTGCGACACCTACCTCGGTCGCGTCGAGAACCTCGACTACAAGACCATGCGGTACCCGGGCCACATGGACCTGATGAACTTCTTCTTCCACGAGCTGCTGCTGCGCGACCGCCGCGAGCTGGCCGGGGAGATCCTCACCAACGCCAAGCCGCCGGTGGACGAGGACGTCGTGTACATCCACGTGTCGTCGGAGGGCACCGTCGACGGCGAGCTGCGCCGCATCGAGTACGCGCGGGCGCTGCTCCCCCGCGAGGTGGCCGGCACCACGGCCCGGGCCATCGCCTGGACCACGGCCGCATCGGTCGTCGCCGTCATCGACCTCGTGCGCGACGGGGTGCTGGTCGACCGCGGCTTCCTGCGCCAGGAGCACGTCCCCCTCGAGGCGTTCCTGCGCACGCCGAGCGGGAGCCTGTTCGAGCGACCCGGGCAGGAGCCCTCGGTCTACGACGAGTGGTGGCGGCCTGCGACCGACGGGTGACCGCTGGCACACTGGCCCCATGGCCGAACACGATCTCGTCATCCGCGGCGGCACGGTGGTCGACGGCACCGGGGCACCCCGCCGCACCGCCGACGTCGCCATCAGCGACGGCACCGTCACCGAGGTGGGCCCGGTCCCCGGGCGAGGTGCTCGCGAGATCGACGCCGACGGCGCCCTGGTCACCCCGGGCTTCGTCGACGTCCACTGCCACTACGACGGCCAGGCCACGTGGGACGAGCGGCTCCAGCCCTCCTCCTGGCACGGCGTCACCACCGTGGTCATGGGCAACTGCGGCGTCGGCTTCGCCCCGGTCCACGATCGGGACCACGAGCGGCTGATCCAGCTGATGGAGGGCGTCGAGGACATCCCCGGCGCCGCCCTGGCCGAGGGCCTGCAGTGGGGCTGGACCGACTTCGCCGGCTTCCTCGACGCCGTCGACCGCCGCCCCCACGACCTCGACGTCGCCGCCCAGGTCCCCCACGCCGCGGTGCGCCTCCACGTGATGGGCGAGCGCGGCGCCGACCACGAGGAGGCCGCGACCCCCGAGGAGATCGCCGAGATGGGCCGGGTCGTCGCCGACGCCGTCCAGGCCGGCGCGCTCGGGTTCACCACCTCGCGCACCCGCAACCACAAGACCAGCACCGGCGCCTACACGCCGACCCTCACCGCCGCGCGGGACGAGCTCGTCGGCATCGCCGAAGCGGTGGGCGCCACCGGCACCGGCGTCCTGCAGATGGTGGGCGACTTCCTCGACCTCGACCACGAGTTCGGCACGCTCGTCGAGATGATGCGGGCGTCGGGCCGGCCCCTGTCGTTCTCCCTCGCCCAGTCGCCGCTGGCCCCCGACCAGTTCCGCGAGCTGCTGAAGCGCCTCGACGCCGCGGTCGACGAGGGCTTCGACATGCGGGCCCAGGTCGCGCCGCGAGCGGTGGGCCTCCTGCTCGGGCTCGACTGCACCCTCAACCCGTTCCTGGCCAACCCCGTGTGGCGCGAGATCGCCGACCGGCCCCTCGCCGAGCAGGTCGCCACCATGTCCGACCCGGAGTTCCGGCGCCGGGTGCTGGACGCCCACGAGGCCGGCAAGGCCAAGGGCAAGCTCGGCGGTGGCCTCATCGGGGCCTTCGACCGCATGTTCCCCCTGGCCGACCCGCCCGAGTACGAGCCCGACCTCGCCGACGCGGTGACCGGCCAGGCCCAGCGGGCGGGCGTGGACCCGGCCGAGTGGGCCTACGACTTCATGCTCGACGACGGCGGCTCGGCCATGTTCTACGTGCCGTTCCTCAACTACGCCGACGGCAACCTGGACACCACCCGGGAGATGCTGGCGCACCCCCGCACGGTCCCCGGCCTGTCCGACGGCGGCGCCCACGTCGGGACCATCTGCGACGGCTCGTTCCCCACCTTCCTGCTCACGCACTGGGGCCGCGACCGCCAGCGGGGCGAGCTGTTCGACATCGAGTGGCTGGTGCGCCAGCACACCCTCGAGACGGCCCGCACCGTCGGCCTCCTCGACCGCGGCGCGCTCGCGCCTGGCATGCGAGCCGACCTCAACGTCATCGACTTCGACCGCCTCGGGGTGTCCCGACCCGAGATGCACCACGACCTGCCCGCCGGCGGCCGTCGTGTCCTGCAGCGCGCCACCGGCTACCGCCACACGGTCGTCGCCGGCGTGGAGACCTACGCCGACGGCGAGGCCACCGGCGAGCTGCCCGGCCGCCTCGTGCGCGGCGCCCAGCCCGCGCCCGGCTGACCCGCACCTCCCTGCCGTGAGACGTTCTGGGACGCGGTGCGCGCCTCATGCGCGTGTGCGGCTGCCCGGTTGGCGCTACTCGAGGACGCGCAGGGCGTCCCAGTAGAAGATCGCGCCCGCAGCGGCGGAGGCGATGGCGCTCACGATCCAGAACCGGATGACGACGGTGGTCTCCGGCGTGACCAGCTCGAAGTGGTGGTGGAGCGGGGCCATGCGGAAGAGCCGCTGGGGCTGGTGGTCGCGTCGGAACCGGCGCGTCGCCTTGAACCAGACGCGCTGGGTGAAGCTCGACATCCCCTCGGCCACGTAGAGGGCACCGAACACCGGGATGAGCAGGTCGACGTGCAGCAGGAGCGCGGCGACGGCGATGGCGGTGCCGATGGCGAGTGAGCCGGTCTCCCCCATGAAGACGCGGGCGGGTGCGGCGCTCCACCACAGCAACCCTGCGCAGCACGCGGTGGCCGCGACCATCACCAGCGCGATGTCCAGGGCTCCGTCCGAGGACGGGTAGAGCGTGGGATGGCGGAACTGCCAGAAGGCGACGACGCTCAGCAGCGCGAGCGGCGCGATCGAGGTGCCGGCGAGGAGGCCGTCGAGCCCGTCGGTGAAGTTGACCGAGTTCGTCGTCAGCCAGACCACACCCAGCACCCACAGCAGCCACAGCGGCGCCGGCAGGTCGGCGAAGGGCTCGCAACGGGCCAGCGACGGAGCCGTGCACGCCGACGCCGGGTCGGACGACTGGGTGGTGACGAAGAGGAGCAGGCCCACGGCGAGGATCAGCAGCGTCTTCTGCCGCTCCTGCAGCCCGAGCGTGTTCCGCCCCCGGCTGATCTTCATCCAGTCGTCCAGGGCACCGACCCCGGCGCCGGCGAGGATCGCCACCACCAGCACGATGCCCGTGCGGGTCGGCGCTCGCCCCAGCACGGCGAGCCCGACCCCGTACCCGAGCGGGGCGGCCACGGCGATCGTGAGGCCGCCCATGGTCGGCGTGCCCGCCTTGGACGCGTGCTGGGTCACCGCCGTGTGGATCGGCTGGCCAATGCCGTGGCGCCGGCACCACCCGATCAGATGGTTCGTCCCGACCAGGCCGATGAGCAGCGCGACGACCGCCGCGGCCAGCACCGCCACCATCGGGCTACGGGCGGACCCGGCGCAGGAGGACCTCTTGGACCACCGTGGCGGCGTGCACGCCGGAGCGGGAGAACACCTCGCCGACGGCGAGCCCCCGGGCACCGGTGAGGTTGTGCCCGCGCAGCTCGTGCAGGTGCCACTCGGCCGGATCGATCGGGCGGTGGAACCAGATGGCGTGATCGAGGCTGGCGTTCATGAACGTGCGCTCCCAGTCGCCCTCCTCGCGCACGAGCATGCGGTCGGGGTGCAAGGCGATGGCGCCGTCGGTGGGCAGGTCGTCCGACACGTAGGAGATGGCGCACGCCCGCAGCAACGGGTCGTCCTCGACCGGTTCCACCATCCGCAGCCAGGCGCGGGACAGCCCGGCGTCGGAGCGGCGCATGTCGCCCACCGGGCGCCGATCGAACACGTGGCTCCAGCCGTCGGAGAGGTGGTCGTCCGGTGCGCCGACGGACGGGTCGAGCGACATCGCCTGCACGTCAGCCTCGTCCTCGACCACGTGGAACGAGGCGGCGAGGTTGAAGATGGCCCCGATCGACTGACGGGCCACGACCCGGCGGGTGATGAACGAGCGACCGTTGCGGATGCGGTCGACCTCGAAGCGGATCGGCTCGGTGTGGTCGCCGGGCCGGATGAAGTAGGCGTGGAGCGAGTGCGGCAGGAACTGCGGCTCGACGGTGAGGCCGGCGGCGCGCAGCGACTGCGCCACGATCTGGCCGCCGTACAGGCCGCCCCAGGGGTAGCGGGGCCCGACGCCGACGTAGGTGTCGGCCCCGTGCGGCTCGAGCGCCATCATCTGGTCGAAGGTCGTCTGCTCGGTCGGGTCACCCACTCCGGGAGTCTTATAGGACCTGTCCCGACAGGTCACGTCCTCGCGCGTTCCGGTCTGGCGGCTCCGCCGCCACAGGGCCCGTGCTCGTGGATCACCTTCGGTGCACGGCGGCCCGCCAACGTCCGGTGAGCGGGACGCGGGTGAGCGCCTGCGACGCGGTGAGGGTCCACGCCAGGACCTGATC
>Ga0208490_100857_pt1 | contig 14514 bp, 14 predicted proteins | sample SubbioAug_CSWold_FD_184818 | JGI IMG/M metagenome (GOLD analysis project Ga0208490, IMG submission 184818) | Serpentinite rock and fluid subsurface biosphere microbial communities from McLaughlin Reserve, California, USA - CR11Aug_CSWold (SPAdes) | ecosystem: Environmental > Terrestrial > Deep...
CAGTCCGCATCTTGTGGCGGCGTGCCGACCACGGACAGAAGTATGGACCTGCTCGTTGGACTGTCATCGCCATTGACCAAACCCGCCCGATCACAGAAGGGCATATGGCTCGACACATTCTCGTTTCAGGCACCTGAGTTCTACAAGCGCTTGGGCTACAGCGAATTTGGCCGGATCGACGGTTATCCTGAGAACGAGGCGAGACTGTTCTTCGTCAAGCGGCTCTGAGATTTCTCGGGTCGGCCATTCAGGCGTGATGGGCTCACACGGCATCGGGATCTCTCTCCAAGCGATATAGTGAAACGAATGAACGAAAAAATGCGCGGGAAAGGCGAGAGCTGGCTCCTGGAATCGGACGATGATGTACGCACACCTCGCGTTCCTGCCGGCCGTGAATACCATCGCGTCTATGCTGGCGAAGATCGGAGGATTGTTCGAGGAGTGGTGGCGATTGTCCTGCTCTTTGCGGGCCTCATTGTTTTTGCGCAGGTCTGCCTCGCCGTGGCCGCGACGGTTGACGCGCACTTCCTTGGGCGGACAGGCTTCACGCCTATGATGCATGCTGCGGGGGCCCTTTCCTTGGCTCTGCTCATTCCATACAGCATGCTGCTTCAGCGCTGGCTCTATGGAATTCCCGCCCACTCCCTGCATTCGGTGGCAGGACGATTCAGGTTCGGGGTGGTCGGTCGCGCATTGATTGTATTCGGCCCCTTGCTCCTCATCGTCATGTCAGTCGGATTTCTTCTGACACCCGGTGACACGGTCCCATGGAGCACGGCGGACCTGGTCGCGTTCTTCATCATCGGCATCACGCTCACCCCACTGGCCGCCGCTGGTGAGGAATACGGGCTTCGTGGCTTGATGTTCCGGGTTGTTGGCAGTTGGACACGTGAATCTCTGTCCGGTGCAATGCTCGGTATCGGCGTCACGACGGTCTTGTTCTCGCTTTTTCACGGTACTTTGGACCCTTACATCCTTGGCTCGTATCTCGTGCTTTTCGGTGCGATGGGCATCATCACCTGGAGGACGGGGGGCCTTGAGGTCGCCGTCGTGCTGCACGCGGTCTACAACGTCAGCGCCCTGGTTCTGGCCACGACGCTCCATCTCGACCTAGGGGGCGACCTGAGCAGCCGTGGTGAGATCGCCGGAACCCCCGCCAACCTCGTGCCGAGTGCCGGGCTTTTGGTCATCACCGCGGTTGTCTGGTGGACAACGCGAAAGTCCGGCCCCGCGCGGACGCCGACGATATCGGGCACATGATCCATATCGTTCGTCGTCCAATTTGTCTGACGAATGTGGCGATCAACGATCTGCATGACGGAGGACAGACCCCTGTCATGAGCATGCAGCAGCCGGTTGGCAGATAGGCCGCGAACGCGGTTCCCCCGCACTGTGCGGGGTGCGGCGAATGGGCCTATTCCGCCCTGATCCCGTCAACGAAATCCGCAACCGCATCCACGACCAAGGGCGCAATCGGAATGTTCGGGTCGGCGTAGGTCGCTAGGTTCGCCGAAAGGTCTTCGGATGCCACGGTCTTGAGGACGTGACTGACGTCTGGAAGCAAGGCGAGGGTGGCGTTGGGCGCCGCATCCGCCAGCATCCGTGCGTCCGCCATGCTGACTTGCAGGTCGCGCGTGCCTTGCAGAATGAGCATGGGAACCTCGACACGGGCTGCCAGTTCGAGAGGGTCGTATGACATGGCGTCGATCAGGAAGCCCTGAACTTCCGCGCCCAAAAGGGGCCGCAGGGCGGGGCTGATGGTGCCCGCATCGACCCGCTCGCCGCGCTTTAGCGTCGCGAGTGCCGCCTCGGCTTCCTGCAGGAAAGGCGCATTCGCGGGGTTGGCGCGCAGCTGCTCGCCGATCACTTCGTCCAAGGACCGGCCGATGCTGGCGATCAAGATCAACCCACAAGCATCCGGCAGACGCGCAATTGCTGCCAAGGCGACCAGTCCGCCCTCGCTGTGCCCAATGGGGATGACGCAGCGCGTGCCGTCCTCAGTGGGCAGCCGCTTCCTTATGGCGGCTGTCCAGGCGAGAAGATCGTCGCCATAGCTTGCAATCGTCACATCGTTCGGGTCTGGGCTGGCGCCCTCGGATCCGAACATGCCGCGCTTGTCGATGCGCACCGAGGGGTGGCCCCGCACGGCCAGCGCTTCAGCCAGCAGCCTGTAGGGCGCTGCCGCGATGCCGAGAGGTGAATTGCCGTCGCGATCCGTAGGCCCGGAACCGGGCACGACCAGAAACACCGGCACGTCCGCCGGAAGCGGCCCATGCTCGGTCGGTAGGGTCAAGGTTCCCCTCAGGGGGCCAATCGGGCCCGATGCGGTGATGTCTTCCTCTATCGGCATGCCGTCTCCTATGTCCAAATCGCCGACTGTTTGAGCGTTCGCAGGCGATGTCATTGTAAATCCAAGAGACATCGCACTCAGGTTGGCGATGATAATGCGCAAAGGTTGCATGGGGATGACGCTCCACGGAGTCTTTGGTGGGCCTGGATCGCTCAGCTGTGTGCCGCCTTCAGTTCAACGCCCGGCGCGTGCAGCCCCTCAGGCGAAAGCGTGAATATCTCGAACCCGTCCGCCGTTACGCCGATCGAGTGCTCGAATTGCGCCGACAAGGACCTGTCGCGCGTCACGGCGGTCCAGTCGTCGGCAAGCATCTTCACGTCAGGCCGTCCGAGGTTGATCATCGGTTCCACGGTAAAGATCATCCCTTCCCGAAGTTCCGGTCCCGTGCTCCGTCTGCCGACATTCAGGATGTTCGGCGAGTCGTGAAAGACCTGCCCGATCCCGTGCCCGCAGAAGTCGGGGACGACGGAACACCGCTGAGAGGCCGCGTAACTCTGGATGGCATGCCCGATGTCCCCCAGCCGCGCGCCGGAACGAACTGCCCGGATGCCCCGCATCATTGCCTCATGCGCGATACGGATCAGCCGCTCGGCGGCTCTCTTGGGTTTGCCCACGGCGTACATGCGGCTGGCATCACCATACCAGCCATCAAAGACAAGCGATCCCAAGGACTGACCGCACGCCCAGCAGGTCGACGCCAGCCTCCTGACCGCCAATTGACGCAAGGAGAACTCGGCGACGGCAGCCATTTTCTGAGCTGCGCCATGTTCACGCAATCTTTGTCGGCATCTTGCGCGGCGACGGGGGTTCGCAGCGGTGCGGACCGTCGCCGCAAACAGGTACACAGAACTCCGGAAGGAATTAAGATGCGAGATATCTCATTGTCACAGTGTCATCGAACGACGACGCGCCTCTTGGTCGTGGCAGCAGTCACGGTCTTGGTGGCCGGGTGTATGCAGGATGACAGCTCTTCGTCAGAAAGGTTAAAGAGGGCCCATCTGCAGAACCTGACCAGCGAGACCGCGCTCAATGCCCAGATCATGTCCGATCGGGCGCGCGAGCAACGCTGCGACCGCGATCCAACCCGAAGCGAGTGCTGACGTCGTCAGGCTCTTGGGCGTGATCCACCACGTTGACGGCGCTTGTGACGCCAACTGAAGAACTGGACGTCGCCCAGCGAAGCGGGTCATGCGCCAGTCAGGGCTGGATCATATCAGACTGAACGCGTGGAACGGGCGACGGCGCCTATAGCCCGAATGCGCCCGTTCCGCTATCTGCAAGGGCTGTTTTCCGGATGGGTTCGGTCCACCTCGACGGGGAATTCTGCCGAGATCCACGTCGCCTCAGTTCGCGGGGTGAGCTCATCTCTTTCCACCATGGATGGTCGAACGGGGTCTCAAGGCCACAGCGATCTTCGACGTCACCGATTTCTTTGCGCGAAAGAAGCCAGAATTTGTCTACTTCAGGTTCAACGCGACAAAGTGGCCGAAGGAGCGGATCGCAGGGGACAAGCGCGCGGAGGCGTAAGCGAGCGAGATGCCGAGTTTGGGCAGAGGCGGCAATCCCGTGGTGACAATGGAAAGGTCGCTGGGGACGGCGGCGCGGGTCGCCACGCTGACCGCGAGGCCCGAGCGGGCGATGGCCAGCAGGCCCGCAAGCCCGTTGCTGGCGTGGGCCACGCGATAGGGGCGGGAACTTGAATCCATCGCGCGGCGGGCCTCGATATGGTCGAGGGAGTCGGGTGCGGCGAGGGCAAGCGGCAATATCGGCTCCTGCAGCAAGGCTGGCGCGTCGGTTGACGCGATCCAGACCAGCGGTTCATAGCGGATGACGTCAGACGGGTCCGCCGTGCCTGGCAGGGACACAAGCGCGAGGTCGATGCGGCGGCGTTGCAGGAGAGGCCGCAGTTCGACAGTGGGAGCGCTGATCACCTCGATCTCGATACCGGGATGCGCGGCACCGTAGCGCCGCAGCAGGTCGGGGAAGAAGGCAGTCAGGTAATCCTCGGGGCAGCCGAAGACGATTGAACCGCAGAGGTCGTCCTGCCTGATCGATCCGAGCGTTTCGTCATGGGCGGCAAGGACACGTTCGGCTCCGGGAAAGAAGCGCTCCCCCGCCACTGTGAGAGCGACGCCGGACCCGGTGCGGTGAAAGAGTTCCTCGCCCACGAGGGCCTCCAACCGTTTGATCTGCAGGCTGACCGCTGATTGCGTTCGTCCGATGCGTAAGGCCGCGGCGCGCATGGAGCCGGACCGGGAGACGGTGACGAAGCTGCGCAAAAGGGCGATGTCGAGATCGGGCACATGAGGCTTTCTTGATTCGGAGTGCAATGAAATGAATTATACTCAATAGTCGATCTACGTTAGGTCTCGTCGAGACTCATTTCATAGAAGGGACGACGAAATGCCCGACGCGAACCGACACTCCGCTTTCTGGTCCGATGTGGACAGCCACGTGATGCGCTACGGCCCGGTGTTTGAACGGCGGATCATCGACCGCGCCGAGGGGTGTTTCGTCTATGACACGGACGGCAAGGCTATCCTCGATTTCACCTCGGGGCAGATGAGTGCCTTGCTGGGGCATTCGCACCCGGAGGTCGTACGTGTAATCCGCGAGCAGGCAGGACGGCTGGATCACCTGTTCAGCGGCATGCTTTCGCAGCCGGTCGTGAACCTGTGCAGCCGCCTGGGCCGCATGGTGCCTGGGCTGGAGAAGACAATGCTCCTGTCGACGGGTGGTGAAGCCAACGAGGCGGCGATCCGGCTGGCGAAATGCGTCACCGGCAAGCACGAGATCGTGGCATTTACCAAAAGTTGGCATGGCATGACGGGGGCTGCGGCCTCGGCCACCTACAGTGCCGCGCGCAAGGGGTACGGCCCGGTGACGGTCGGCTCCTTCGCGATCCCCGCACCGCATGCCTATCGGCCGCGCTTCACCCATGACGATGGCAGCCTTGACTGGCAGACAGAGCTGGACGACGCCTTTGCGCTGATCGATGCGCAATCGACGGGCAGCCTTGCGGCCTTCATCGCAGAGCCGATTCTGTCGTCGGGCGGGATCATCGAGTTGCCGGAGGGCTACCTTGCCGCGTTGAAGCGCAAGTGCGAGGAGCGCGAGATGCTGCTGATCCTCGACGAGGCGCAGACCGGGGTAGGGCGTACCGGCACCATGTTCGCGTTCGAGCGGGACGGTGTTGTGCCGGATATCCTGACCCTGTCAAAGACATTAGGCGCGGGGCTGCCGCTGTCGGCGGTGATGACCAGCCGGGAGATCGAAGAGAAAGCGTACGAGCGCGGGTACATCTTCCTGACCACACATGTGTCCGACCCTCTGCCGGCCGCCGTGGGGCTGGCCGTGCTGGATGTGGTGGAGCGCGAAGCACTGATTGCGCGGGCGACGCAGGCCGGGGCCTTGTTGCGCGACGGGTTGCTGGCGTTGCAGCAACGCCATGACTGCATCGGAGACGTACGCGGACGCGGCTTGCTGCTTGGGCTGGAGATCGTGACCGACCGAAATAGCCGCGTACCTGACCTCGAGATGGGCGACCGGATTGCCGAGGCGGCGATGGAACGCGGTTTGAGCATGAACATCGTCAAGGTACCCGCCATGGGCTCGGTCTTCCGGATCGCGCCACCGTTGACGGCGACGGATGCGGAGATCACGCAGGGGCTGGATATCCTGGGCGAAGCGCTGGAAGCGGCGGTGCGCCGGTGACATGCTGGTGGCACGGTCACGGTCGGCCGCCATTTTGGAGGGGTCATTTTGGGCGCCGGAACCAAGGGGATCGCCCGGCACCGGCGGCCCTGTGAGACCGCGAATAACCCCTCAGGCTGACCGCACGTTCTACCGCTCCACTGGCCCTTTCTTGAGCAGCAGGACAGAAACCGTTCTTCACCTGTGACCGAACCCATGAGTTTTTGCACAAGGGCCAAATTCCACGTGACTCCACGACAACACCTGCGCCCATCGAACCGTGAGCGTGGAAGCGTCTCGCGGGCGAGTAGACAGTTCCCGTCGTCATCTCAATCGTTTGATGCTCTACAAAGGCGCATGGTCGAGCCAGATGTTTGGCGTCGCGCCTCGCGTGCGTAGCGTCTTGGGGAATGACCCGTCTCGCGTTTGAACGCAGCCGCGAAGGCGCTTTCCGAACTGTAACCAACATCCGATGCAATCCTCACCAAAACAGCGTCTGGTGCCAAGAGCCGGTCCATGGCCAGCAACATGCGCCACTGGGTCAGGTATCCAAGCGGCGTTCGCCCGGTGATCTGGCGGAAGCGTTCCGCGAATATTGTGCGAGAAAGCCCGGCCTCGGCGGCCAGACTGGCCACCGTCCAGGATTGCGCAGGCTCGGCATGGATGGCAGCAACCGCACGCGAGATCTTGAGGTCAGAAAGTGCGGCAAGCCAACCGGTAACGCCGCGATGCTCCTGAGCGAGAAACGCGCGAAACGCCTGCACAAGAATGAGGTGGGACAAATGTGCGATGGTCAATGCGCTGCCCGGTTCCGACACGCGCAACGCGCGCGCGATTTGGTTGAGTGCCCACGCCAGCACCTCTCCCCTTTCGCCCCCTTTGACGACCAGAATAGGGGGCAGGGACGGAAGAAGCATCTCGGCGGCTGGCCCCGAGAGCAGGAAACGGCTTCCGGCCATGAAAAACTCTCCACCGCCGCCATAGCTGGCCGTGCCGCCATGTGCGACGGGCGCATAAATTTCATGGGCATCGGTTCCATGGCTGACGGAGCGCGCTGACATGATGAACGGCAATCCATGCGGCAGGATCGCGCAATCCCCGGCATCCAGCCACACCGGCTTACCGCCGTCTACGGTGATCCAGCATCCACCCTTGAGGACAGAATTACACTTCAGCCCGACATGGCGCTCGAACTGGATGGACCAATCGCCCGCCGCATCTAGTCCGGCCGCGACGCAATCGTGAGGCTGAAGCAGAGCGACAATTGCGGACAATGTATCCATGACGATCCGGACGATGGCGACAAAAATGCGGACTTACAAGCATAGAAAGTCCGCGCGGTTTGCGTAGATGGTCAAGTATCAAATGAAAAAGGAAATACCATGATCCTGATCACTACCCCCACTGGCGATATCGGTGCCCGCGTTCTGTCAAGCGTTCTGGAATCAGGGGAAAAGGTCCGTGTTATCTTGCGCGATGCCTCAAAGCTCGACGCGGACACGCGAGGCCGGGTCGATATCGTTGAAGGCTCCCACGCTGACGGTGGCGCGATTGCACGGGCACTCGATGGAGTCTCGGCGGTGTTCTGGCTGCCGCCGGGATCACTCCGTGCGAAGACCCCCGAAGACGCCTATGTCAACTTCTCCCGTGCGTTTTGCACCGCGCTGCCCGGCTCGTCGGTGAACCACGTCGTTGGCGTCTCAGCACTCGGGCGGGGATGGCCCAAGCCCGCAGGCCTCGCCGCCGCAAGCATCGCCATGGACGATATGATCACGGCCACCGGCGTAGCCTATCGCTCGCTTGCCTGTGCCTCACTCATGGACAATCTCGCGCGTCAAATTGGTCTGATCCGCGAGCAGGGCGCATTTTACCAGCCAACGCCGGGCGATCTGAAACTTCCGCATGTCGCGAAGGCCGACGTTGCCGCGATCGCCTCTCGGCTGCTGATCGGACAAGACTGGGACAGCGCCGCGGAGCTTGCGCTTTGCGGACCAGAGGACCTGAGCTTTGAAGAGATGGCGAGGGTCCTGTCCGATGTGCTCGGCCGCGAGATCGCCTTTCACGAGATGTCGGTGAGGGATTTCGGCGACATGATGCGCAGTATGGGGGCGACGGAGGGCATGGCGCAAGGCTATGTCGAGATGATGACCGCCAAGAATGAGGGGATGGACAACGCGGCGTGCCCCAAGGATCGCTCCGCGACGCCGACGACGTTCTGGACCTGGTGCGAGACGGAATTACTGCGTTCCATTCAGGCGCAATAATGCGCAGCGCGAGGCGTTTTCTTGTATTGCCGCTCTCTGTCAAAAGCGCCCTTTCCCCGACATTCGAAAGCGGATGGTCATGGCCTGGACGGATAGCACCCGTCCATGCCTTAAACGGCGCCCAGATCAATGCGAAAGACTGTGCCGCCACCGGGCGCATCTCGGATCTCCACGCGTCCGCCATGTTGATCCATGACCTCCCGTACGAGGTTAAGGCCGAGGCCACTCCCGGTGGCGCGTGGCCGAAGGCGGTGAAAGGGCTCGAACACGCGCTCACGCTCGGTGGGCGGTATTCCCGGGCCGTCATCCTCCACCTCGAAGGCCGTCCCAAGAACGCGGACGACAACATTGGTCCCGCCGTGATCAATTGCGTTCTGCACAAGGTTCATGAGCACGCGCTCCAACGCTGCCGCGTCGCCGATGCAGGGTTCGTTGCCTAGGGCCTCAAGCGAGATGGAACCTCCGTTGGCGATGACGAGCGGTGCCAGATCCCCGACAACACGCCGGCCAACCTCTGCAGGGTCGATTGCCTCGTCGTGGCGGTTGTTCTCAAGGCGGTGCAGGTCGAGAAGTTGTTCGGTCATGGTCGCGAGCCGTTGCACGTCCAGCGCCAAGGCCCGGACGGTCTTGCTGTCGGCCGCATCGACCTTGCTCGCCAGAACGGCGATGGGCGTGCGCAACTCGTGCGAGGCCGACGCGATGAACCGCTGCTGGCGTTCGTATCCGTCGTCAAGACGGCGCAGGGCGTCATTCACCGCCCGCACAAGCGGCGCTATCTCTTGTGGGACATAGGCTTCGCTCAGACGGCGCCCTCGGCTGTCCGCGTCGATCCCCTCCGCCTCCCGCGCAATGCGCGACACGCCTGCGAGCGACCGCCGGACGATCCAGGGGGTGACGACCAGCGAGGTCAGCGTCAGCAAGATGAAGATCGGCAGGATGATCGTGTTGGTCGCAAACACCACCATAAAACCCAGTTCCGATAGCGGACCATGTCCGAGGATAGTCAGGGTGCCTATGTCCGTATTCTCCCTCCGGATCACCGCTGCCAGATCGTAGGGCGCGACACGGTCACGCATCTGCGCATAGGACAGGTCGCTCAGGCGGCCCAGCAGAGACGCGTAATGTTCGGGCACCGTGCCGAAGACCACGTTCGCCCCCCCGTCGTCCTCGGCCACGAACCAGAGGTCTGGCGCCTTGCCCCGCAGGTCGGCCAGGTCCGGTGTCATCACGACGGTCAGGCCGCCTGCGGCGTCGCGCGCCACCGCTTGCGCGATGATCGGGATGATCTGTTCATCGGTGTAGGGCCCGCCGCTGTCGACGCGGAGCGCGACTGCGATGAGGATGGCGAAGGAGACAAGAAGCGTGAGGAAGTGGAAGACCAGCGGATAGACGATCAGTGGTCGTTTGAGCGATGGTGAAACTTTCACGAGGCCTCGCGCAGGAGGTAGCCGACCCCGCGTATGGCGTGAATCTCGACCCCCGCGTCGGCGGCCTTCAGTCTTCGGCGCAGGCGGGAGACATGGGAATCGAGCGTGTTTGACTGAATCTCGTCGTCGAATCCGAAAACGGCATTCTCGAGCGCCTCGCGCTGCACGGTGCGCCCGCGACGCTTGATCAGCGCCGCAAGGACCCGCAACTCGCGCCGCGGCAGGTCGAACCTTGCGCCGTCCACCTCCACTTCCTCGTAGGCGAGGTCAAAGACAAGCGATCCGGCACGGATTGTCGCGCGGGCCAGTTCCACAGGACGGCGAAAGACCGCCCGGATGCGGGCGAGCATCTCGTCGATGGAAAAGGGTTTGGTGAGGTAATCGTCCGCGCCGCCGTCAAGGCCCGCGACACGGTCATTCACGCCGTTGCGGGCGCTGAGGACGATGACGTGGATTCCGGGGTTGTCAAATCGCAAGGAAGGAAGCAGTGACAGGCCTTCGCCATCCGGCAAAGACCTGTCGAGCAGGACCAGATCGAACGATCCGAGCATGCTGGCTTCCCGGGCGGCCTCCACCCCCTCCGCGTGATCCACGATGAACCGCTCACGTTCGAGGACCGAGCGCAGCGACTCAGCCAGCCGAGGCTCGTCTTCGACCAAAAGGATCCTCATATCGCCACCTCAAAATGCTTGGGTTTGTTCTTGGCTGGGGCCCTTTTGCCCTGCCTTTTCGGATGCGACTTAGGTCAGCCCGGGTCCGAACGGCAAGCAACAACTGTAAAAGTTCGAAAACATGCGGATTTTCTCCGATGGACGGTTCCGGATCGGGTCATGCGGGCTGCTAGGGCCGGATGTGCGCAGGATCTTTCGCCAGAACCAGTGCATGGGTCAGTCTCCGACGGCTCGTGCGGAACGGTGCCGCTCGACCTTGAACAGGACGATAAGTGAGGCCGTCAGCAAGAGCGCCGCGTTGAAGGGGTGAAGGGCAAGGGCGCCAGGGCCGAACGATGCCAGCGCGAGTTGGAGCGCGTAGAGGAGACCGATCACACCGGCCCACCATCCGAACCCCCTTAGACGCCGCACGATGAAGGAGCACCAGAGGAGCGTGAAGACCGGGATCACAATGACGCCGCCAAACGCGCCGTGCAGGTCCCAGGGTAGCCCGGCAAAGAGCGCCTGACCGGCCAGAAGGAACTGAAGGGCGATAAGCGCGGGCAGGCTGAATGCTGCGGCAATGAACGGGGCAGGCGTGCCGACACGACGCTCGGCGAGGGTGTCGTGGCTCGTTTTTGTCATGGGTCAGGCCGCCGTCTGATCGAGGATGGTCGTTGTCGCGATAAAGTCCTTCAGGGCGCGGACATAGCTTTCCTGGGCGGATGCCAGTTCCGCAGGCTTCAGCTTGTCGGCCCTGAACACCAGATGGGGCGAATGCCACGGCAGGCCGCAGCGCAGCGCAGTCGCCTTGAGCGGCGCCATGAGTTCATCCATCGTGAAATGGTTGGCGCCGTCGCGACCGTAGGCAGCAGGCGTATTGCCCGCCGTCGCGGCGATCATCAGCGGCGTTCCCGCCAGCCTGTCCCCCTCTGTCGCGGCATGGATATAATACATCCGCGTCAGCACGGCATCCTGCCAGGCCTTCAGAAGAGGGGGCGTCGAATACCACTGGATCGGGAACTGTAGCACGATCCGGTCGGCGTCTAGCAGCATCTGCGCATCCCGTGCCGCGTCGGCGTCGAGGTCGATCCGCGCTTCGGGATATCGCGCCTGCATGTCGACGACATCGACATCTGCCAGGGTGCGGGCGGCGGCGGAGAGGGCGGAGTTGGCCCTCGAGGCGGCAAGATCGCGGTGAAAGACAAGAATGAGGGTTCCGGGCATTGTGATCTCCTGTGCTTCCGGGGAGTTGAGGTAAAGCTAGGAGATTATCCAAAATCATTCCAATCTATATATGTTATATGCTATTATCAGTTTTATGAATTTAAGAGCCGTCGATCTTAACCTTCTCGTCATACTCGACGTGCTGCTGGACGAAGCGCATGTCAGTCGCGCGGCGCGAAGGCTGAACCTGTCGCAGCCGGCGGTTTCGGCTGCGCTGCAGCGGTGCCGGCACCTTCTGGGGGACGAACTATTGGACCGCGGACGCGGCATCATGCATCGCACTCCGCGTGCCGATGCCTTGCGCAGTCAACTGAAGTCGCTGCTTGCGGAGGTGCAGAATCTGATCGAGCCAACCGAGGTTCCATTGCCCGAATTGCAGCGGGTCGTCCGGATCACCTCGGCAGACCTTCCCACCGCAATGATCGCGGGGTCGCTCTTGGAAGAACTCGGTCGGACGGCGCCCCATGTCTCGGTGGTGTTTCAGCCCTGGCACGGCGCGGAGGCGGCGGCTGCGGCGTTGCGCAATGGCGATGCGGACATGGCGATCTCGGTCTTCGACTGGGTCGATGACGAAATCGAGCGGCTCACACTGCTGGAAGAAACCTATGTGGTTGCGATGCGGTGTGATCATCCTGCTGCCGAAGGATTTAACCTCGAAGCTTGGTTAGCTTGGCCGCATGTCGTGGTGTCTGGTCGGGGCGAGATGCGTACACCACTTGATGCGCAACTGGCGGCCATGGGACGTCACCGTCAGGTCGGGCTGGTCGTTCCAACGTTCCAACTTGTTCCTGACCTGCTTGCGCGCACATCTCTTATGGCGCTTTTGCCGGTGCACAGCCTCCGCTGGCATCGTGGCGACAGCCTCCTTCAATTGGAGCCGCCGCTTCCGACTCCGGGTTTCCCGCTACATCTCGCCTGGCACAGCCGGCAGTCCACGGACCGGGGATTGCGGCACGTACTATCGATAGTATCGGCAATTTTCGGAAGAATGGCTGACGCGGGTGGCGGGTAACGAATGAAATCCATGCAACGACGAAAGAGTGGGAGACCGCTGTCGTGTCCGACCCTCTTGCAACGTGCCGCAGACGCAAAGCCTAATGTGCCAAGCCATCCGGTTGGGCGCCTCAAGACTCCTTTTGGAACTGCGACATGGCCCCGGCATGCATGCGCGGTTTGTGAACAGCGGGCAGTTCTAGGTTCTGACTGAAGGGGGCCGAGACGGACAACCATTGAATCGCTCAGGAAGCCGGTGTTCCTTGAATGCCGCATCGATCCAGTCGATGAAGGCGCGTGTCTTTGCCGGAAGGAAACTTCGCGAGGCATAATACACCGAGATCCCGCCATCATCCGCGTACCAATCCGGGAGAAGGCGGATCAAGCGACCCTGCTCGAGGTCGGACAAGACCTCGGCCACGGCGAGGAGGGCGATGCCGAGTCCGAGTTTCGCGGCCTCGCGGATCGCGCTCGGCTCGTTCACGACGACGGTCTCGTTGAGCGCTGCCTCCATCTCCTGTCCGGCACCGTTGCGCATGGTCAAATGCCGAATGCGCCCTGTTCGCAGCACGCGCATCGCAATTCCGTCGAAATCGGCAAGTCCGGCCGGATCGGTCGGCCCGCTTCGGCCCGCCATGTACTCTGGCGAGGCGACGGCAACGACGTGCAGCGGTGCGAGCCTGCGGGCGACCGTCCCAGGCGCGCGTTCAATCGCGCCGCCGATGGCGGCATCGTACCCTTCTGCGACCAGATCGACGACGCGGTTCTCGAAATGCCATTCGGCCCGGATCAGAGGATACTGTGCGAGGAAGCCGGGCAGCAGAGGCAGCACATGCGCCAGCCCGAACGAGGGCGGCATGCTGAGCTTGAGCGTGCCAGCGGGCGTCGGCCCCTGTGCGGCGACCGCTGCGATGGCGTCTTGAAGCCTGTCGAGCGGTTCTCCCACCGAAGCGAGAAAACTCTCCCCCGCCTCGGTCAGGCTCAGCCCACGCGTCGAGCGGTGGAACAGCCGAACGCCCAGGTTACGCTCCAATATCGCGACGCTGCGGCTGACTGCGGCTGGCGTCAGCGCAAGCATGCGGGCCGCCCCCGAAAAGCTGCCGCACTCTGCGCTTCGCACAAAGGCTTCAAGATTCGAAAGAGTCTCCATGCGCACAGTTTCAACGATTCATTGAAAGAAATGCAAGTCGATCCGGGCTAACGCGAATGGCTAAGCGCGAAGATATTCCCACCATTCGCAACGCAACGACCTGCGAAAACGGAAATCGCTCAGATAGGGGCAGCAAGACCAATGCGCGGCATTCCACGATTGGTCCGGTGCCCTTCGGGCAACGAACGGAGCAGAACCATGTCTACCCCCCTTCAACCGTCTCTGGCGCTCAATCGCCGTGACGCCCTGTTGGCGGCCTCCGCGCTCACCGCGAGCGCCGGCCTTCTGCCGGGTGCCGTCTATGCCTCAGAACCCACAACGCTCGACATGCCATCAGGAGAACCTTCCATGGATTACATAACTACCGAAGATGACGTGCAGATTTTCTACAAGGACTGGGGTCCCAAAGACGCCCAGCCGATCGTCTTTCATCACGGCTGGCCGCTCAGCTCGGATGACTGGGACGCGCAGATGCTGTTCTTTCTCTCTAAGGGCTATCGGGTGGTGGCACATGACCGGCGCGGACATGGCCGTTCAGAGCAGGTCGACAGCGGCCACGACATCGACCACTACGCCGCAGACGCCTTTGCCGTGGCCGAGGCGCTGGACCTGCGCAACGCGGTCCACATCGGCCATTCCACCGGCGGCGGTGAGGTCGCGCGCTACGTGGCGCGGCACGGTGGACCGGCTGGCCGGGTGGCCAAGGCCGTTCTCGTCGCCGCCATCCCGCCCCTGATGCTGCAGACCGACGCGAACCCCG
>Ga0208490_100858_pt1 | contig 14510 bp, 19 predicted proteins | sample SubbioAug_CSWold_FD_184818 | JGI IMG/M metagenome (GOLD analysis project Ga0208490, IMG submission 184818) | Serpentinite rock and fluid subsurface biosphere microbial communities from McLaughlin Reserve, California, USA - CR11Aug_CSWold (SPAdes) | ecosystem: Environmental > Terrestrial > Deep...
GAGCACAGGTACGTCTTCGCCAACCGGATGTTTCGCTCGGCGCTCCAACTGGCCGATGACGATCCGCGCGGGAAAACCGTCGCCGAGGTGCTTGGAGGGAACGCATCAACATTCATCGCCCTGCGCGACAAGACGCTGAGAGCGGGCATACCGCAAGAAATGGCGGCTCATGCCCTGCGCCCGCACCCCGGCGGCGGGAAAGGCTACTGGGACATCAAGTGGCTGCCCGTCCGGAGCGCGAAAGGCGGGATCGTCGGCGTCCTGACTCTTGGGCTCGATGTCACCAAGTTGATCGAGGCCCGCGAGGAAGCGCAGCGTCAGGCCCGCGAGGCCGAATATCATCAGATGAGGCTGGCAATTGCCATCGACGCCACCCGGCTCGGATTATGGGAATGGGACCCCCGAACGAACCAGACATCTTGGTCGAAACGCCAGAGGGAGATGTTTGGTGTCGCCGACGACGAGGAAGTCACCACAGAGGTCTGGTTGGCGCTCCTGCATCCCGAGGACCGGGATAACGTGATACAGACCGTCGCTCGTCTCACCGACCCTCAGTCGGGTGGGGAGTTTGATCTTGAGTATCGCATCCTGCACCCCGTCTTGGGAGAACGATGGATCGCGGGGCGCGGCCAGATGATCTACAGCGCTCATGACGGCGCACTCCAGCCGGACCGCCTGCTTGGCACCGTGCAGGACATCACCGCACGCAAGCAGGCCGAGCAGGAGCGCAGGCTTCTCCTGCGCGAGACGCATCACCGGCTACAGAACCTGTTCACCGTGGCGAGCGCCTTGGTGAAACTGACCTCCAGATCGTCCGGCACGCCTGCCGAGATGGCAGACAAACTCGTTGGCCGCATCGATGCGCTGGCAAGGGCTCACGAATTGCTCGCTCCCGCCATTGCGGAGAATGCGGGTGAGCGAATGCCGACATCTCTGCGCGACCTCGTCATGACGATCCTCGCACCCCACACCGATGTCGCTGACCGCGCCTCCCGCCTGCGGGTGGATGGCCCCGACATCGTGGTTGGCCCTCATGCTGCGACGGCGCTGACGCTCATCCTGCATGAACTGGCGACCAATGCCACGAAGTACGGCTGCCTCTCTGTCGAGGGAGGTGAGCTTCATATCCTCTGGGCGGCGGAGGAACCGGAGATCGCGCTGCACTGGCACGAGATCGGCGGTCCCCCGGTTGGAGGCGCACCCGAAAAGCAAGGCTTCGGCTCGCGCCTCGTGAAGGGCAGCCTCAGTCAGTTGGATGCGATGATGGTGCACGACTGGGCCGCAGGCGGCCTGCGGCTGGTGCTTCGGATGGGAATGTCCCGGCTGCGCAAGTAGCGTGACGCGGCGGGTAAACCGATCCTTCGGCGAGGCCACTGGGAAACGCTGGTGCCGGTTCAACCCGCGCCTGCCGCCGTCCCCTACAGCATGCGCAGGCGGGCCGGGAGTAGCTCCCCAAGCTCTCGCAACCGCTGAACGCAAGTTGCGCGCTTCTCCTCGTGCTCTTGCTGGAGTTGCTCCTCGATTTCCGTCTGCCAGACGGCGGGCATCCGGCTGAGCCTCAGCCGCTCCAGTTTGCCGCGATGTTCGTGGTCGAGGTCGGCGAGCCGCAACAGCAGCGACCGCACGGCGTGGAAGGCAAAGGCCGGGGAGTCGCGGCTTTCCGCGTCCGAAGCGGTCCGGTTTTCCACAAGCGCCTGACGAGACATGTCGATCTCCGTGCGCCCCCGAGGGAGTTTCCTGTTTTTTCCATGATAGCGCGCCCATGTCACTGGCAAAGCTGTTTCCGCGCAAGACGCACCTGCGGAATATCCAAAGCTTCGCCGGGTTTGGACGATGCGAGCCTGCGACGGGGAATGTGACAACAAGAAAAAGCGGGAGCGATCTACCGGAAACATCCGTTTGCGAGTGAGTTGGCTTACCACGTGTTCGTTCAGTTGCTCCGGGTCTGGCCGGAGACGGGCGTCGGCTGCGTCGAGCGAAGCAGATTGCGAAGCCGGGCATCAGCGAGGATCATGATGAACTTCGAGATCAGTGCCGGGAACACATCCCCGCGAATGTCGGCTGTGGTGATTGATTCCGACGATGAAGCGCGCAACTTCGCCGGGGCCTTAGTGGAGGAGGTCGCGCTTTGTGTCGTCGGATGCATATGTGCTGCTTCCGCGCTCACGACGCTGGAATGGACAGCGGACGAAACCGTCTTGGTGCTGGCCGACATCGGCCCGCTGGGCGAAACGGACGGCATCGAACTCGCATGCCTGATCGAAAGAAGATGGCCGTGGGTGAAGACGCTGATCCAGTCGAGCGACCCGCCGGTCTGGCATGGACGGCAGACAGGCACGTTGTTCATGCAAAAGCCGTGGCTGCCGTTACAGGTCTTCATCGAGGCGGAGAAGGCACTGGATGCCGCGCGCGATTTTCGGTGAGTCTTGAAGACTTCCCTTCGAAAAATCAGGCAGTGAAGGATTTCTTGGAAACAAACCGGTGCGACGCCGTTCTACCACCGGCTGTGCAGGCTCTTTCCCGCCGCACCGCCGCTGACAAAGAAAGAGACCTCTCCTTCCTCAACCTTGGGCCGCCCTCATCCGAGTGGCGGTCCTTTTTTAGCCGCGCCGAATTAACGGTGATCCAACCTTGATGATGATGCTGCCCAGATATCCAACCTGATGTGCGGCGACGGCACCAAGAACGGCCAAGGGCGTCCACGCCCCATAAGTGCCCGCCTGCATGGAAAACAGTGATACCCCGACGACAATGAGAAAGCTCGAACCCAGCACTACCCCGCATCGTTGCCCGCTGATCAACATTCCGCCAATGAAGCACGCAATGAACATCATGAGAGCCACTCCACGCCGAAGCGCAAGCCGGGAACCCTTGCTATTTCAGACAACGGTGCTTCCACGCGAAATGGTTCCTCGCAATCCTGATTGTTTTCAAGTTTTCACCGAATATTTCTGCCGTTTTTCTCCAGCACCGCCCGGCTGGCAAAAATCTGAGCGAAACGGTCAAACGGCGGGTTTGCGAAAGACCGCGAGCGGCCCATCCGTCATGCCTATCGATCTCTGAAGATCATGGGAGAGATTTCTCGGGTCTGGTTCATCGGCAGGAAACAACGCTGCGCTAACGTTCACCGCATGCAAAATTCCGCCAATCATCAAAGAAGATCGTCCCGCATCCGCTCCCTGATCGCGGCGCGCATCATCTACAACAATGGCGCGTCCACATTGGACTGCGTCATCCGCAACATCTCGGAGGAAGGAGCCAAGCTTCAGCTTTCCGGCGGGGCGGCGATCCCTATCGAATTTTCCCTGCTCATCATCCAGAAGGACGTGACGCGAAAGGCGCGCATCGCATGGAGACGCGGCGAGGAGATCGGCGTGGAATTCCTGCGCCCCGACTGCTCGCCGCGCATTGGCAATGGCGAGGCGGGATTGCTTCAGCGCATACGCATCCTCGAAGCCGAGAACGAACGGTTGCAAGCGCGGATTCGTCAACTCAGCGGAGACTGATGCTGCGCATACGGTTGCCGGAATTGTCGCGCCATGAAAAACGTCCGACTGGTGAAGTAAGTCATTTGCTTTCCGCGTTAACGCTCTGTAATCAATTCGGAGTAACCTGAGGGGAGGCAGAGATGATGTTTCCGGCGCAGGCACGAGTACCATGACAACTTTAATTTTGTTTCTTTTATTCTTGAGCGTTTGCGCTGTCGGACTGTTTTTGCTGATTCGCTCTGCGACGAAGATTTATGCTGGCGTGGTCGCGTATAACAAATCTTTTCGCAAGGAAACCAAGGACCAGTTCAGAGCCTCTTTTGCAATCGTGATCATCCTGCTTGCGGGAGCGGCAGCCGTGCTCCTGCTGGCTGGCAATGATGAGATAAGCATACCATCGCGGGATAGCGTCGATGCCTCGGCCAGCGCCGCGATCCAGCGTGTGCCTCGGGTCAGTGAGCGCAGTTCACGATCTTCCTCAGCATCCGGCTCAACTTTCCCCGTGCCGGATGTCGGCCAGACGGGGACGCTGAACAACGCCCGGAGCCCCGGCGATTTCGCGATCATGTGCCCCTTGGACGGCAATCTGTTGATCGTCAGATCGCAGGCGGTGCTCCGGTTTCTGCCGGGCAGCGGCGTCGCCGCCAGCCACGACAGGAATCAGGCCATCATCGCATATTCAACCGCGCAAGAAGTCGTGAAGGGATGCGTGCGGAACATGCACGCGTCGATCCAGCCTGACGCCACATCTGACAGAGCGTTCTTCTACTACGTCGATTCGAACGGGCCTTCCGTGTTTGTCGAGCAGAACGGCATGTTGGATGCGAGAAATTTCGACATCCCGCGAGGGCAAACATCTTGCGAGACGCTCGATTTCTTCGAAGCACGAACACTTCTCGTCCGTCACCTGATGGCCGACCAGAAGGCTCTTCTTCGCTGAGATTGTCAGGGCACGCGCCGTCGCTCGCTGGCGTAGCGGCCCATGTTCTGCTCGACCGGCGTGATGCTTCATGAGCCCGCGTGGCGTATCGTGTCCAGACGCGCTCGCGCCGAACATTAACCACGCGAACTCGAATTCCTCGACAGAATCCAGTTCCATGAGATTCTGCGTGTTGCAACCAACACGGAGACGCCATTGGAACCGGATCATCGGAAGACCTTTCGCGCATGCCCGTACAGCGGCATCTATTTGGACCGCTCGGTTTTGCTGGACTGCTCGTCTCCCGGCTTCCTCGCGTCCTCGTTCTTCTTCCCGCCCTTGAAGCGGCAAGCGATCTTCTTGGCTTTCGCGGTGATCGACTGGAAAAGCCCGCAGGAAGCGGCTGCACGCCTTGCCGAGGCTGCTCCGGGCGTCTGCCAAGCCAGACTCGATCCGCTCGCCGTCATCGCGCGTGCGCTCACGGTGCTGCGCCCGCGAGCCATCCTCCGTGCCGTCCTCGGCGCTGTCCCTGACGGGCTGTGCGGCACACTTGCCCGCCTTGGCATGGACCCCATCGCGCCGATCCCGAGCCGATATCACGCGCTCCTGCGGATGTTCTCCTCGGCGAGGCCCGATGACCGGGCGCGCGTCAGGCTTCTGGGGAGAATGCACGGCAATATCGACCCCAAGCACATCCCGCTCATCAGTGTCCTCGACCCGATGTTCCTCCTTCCCGACCTCATCCCGAAGATCGGTACCTTGGAGACGGCCTACGGTCTGCGCCACGCCGTGCAGCACCTCCAGACACATTGCTCTGCCGCGACCGATGAGGCGCTGCGCCAGTCTTTGCAGCAGATCGGCAACAAGCGCCTGAAGGACTGGCTGCGCGGCTGGGCGGCGCGGTTCGACAGCCTGCCGCATCCGCTGCCGTGGGAGCACGACGATCAGTTGGTCATCCTCAAGACCGGGGCGGCCATGGTCGAGGCTGGCCGGGAGGAGCGCAACTGCCTTGGCAGCAAGTGCGCCGAGGTGATCATGGGCCGCCGCCTCTACGCGGAATATCGTCTGCCCGGCGGCGCACGGGGTTTGATCGTCGAACTACGCCACACCAGTGGCGGTGGCGGTTGGTTCTTGGAGCAGCTTTACGCGCGCGACAACAAGCGGATCGCCGTCGCAATGGCCGTCGATGTGCGTGCCCGGCTGGCGGCGCACGGCGTCATGCTCCTCGACCGGGCGCACGGCGATCCCGTCGCGTTGGCTGCCACGGCAGGGCTCCTGAACATCGTGGACTGGGGGAGCGAAGACATCGGCGGCTACGGCTTCGAGATGGCCGACTTCTCCGAGCCTCAGGGCGCGATGGAAATTCTGGAGAACCTGTCGGAGGCCGCGTGATGGGGGCGGAAAGCAGGGTGGTGCGCGGCGCGATCATCGGGGGCGTCGTCGCTGTCATGATCCACATCACGCTGCGTTTCGCTCTCCGCCACTGGCGGCCCCTGCTCGCGTTCTGGGCGCTCGCAATGATCAACCAACAGTGCAGCAGCGGCTCCGGCGGCTCCGCCCGCTCCGACGTGCTGGCGAGCTTCGAGCGGGACGAGATCGTGCTCGCGGGCGTCGTTGGTCTGCCCTACCAAGAGGGCAAGCCCGGCATCGCTCATGTCGCAGCCACTGTCACCAACGGGGCAAGCGCCACGATCTACGATATCAGGCTGGTCTGCCGCTATCAGTCGCGCGGGCGCGACGGCTCCAGCCTGATCTGGAGCGAATACCACATCGGCGAGATTCAGCCGGGAAGCTCGGAGCGGATCAAGGTCGCCGTCAACGGAAGCGGGCTGCTCCAAAGCGCCATTCCCGACAGCCTCCAGTGCGAACCGATGTTCGAGTTCGTGCGAAGCGATCTGCTGCGTGCTCGCGGACGCGCCGAACTTGATGTCGCCGCCTTGATCGACATCGACATTGCAGTGGAGGCACGTGCCGAGCCCTATGGCCACCGCACGATCTGGGCGTCCGGCTTGATCGACAATGCGTCGGAGATGCGCTTCGCGCGGGCGGATGTCGAGTGCCGGGTGCGCACGCATTCCCATGGCCCGAGCGTGACCATCCGCAACGCGATCTACCTTCGTGTCAATCCCGGCAAGAGGGGCGCTTTCCGGGTGCGGATCGGCGAAGTCGCTGTGGATCGGAAGGCGCAGGGCCACCACTGCCGGATCATCGGCGTCGAGGCGGTGACGCCTTGAGGCGCTGGCCGATGCCGTCGCGCCCGGCACCACAATCGGAGCCGCGACCTGAACTCGAAGGAGCAGCAGCAATGATCGATGCGCGGGTGACGGAGGCGGTGCGCGACGGCCTGAGGAGGGGCGCGCTGCCACGCTACCTACAAAGTATCGTCGCGCCCGATATCGCCCTTGCCGCCCGCTGCCTGCGCGTCGAGCGGGATGATCTCGCCTCTCGGATCGAGGCGATGGACAGGGAGACGACGAAACTGCGGCGCGAACTGGACCACGCGCGTCGCGAGACAGAGCGTCTCCGGCGAGAACTGGATTGTCGGCAGGTGAAGGCCGATCACGATGGCCTCTACCGGGGGGTGGGTCTCGATCCCGACGCTCCCGACTTCGTTCTGATCGCGGCGCGCAAGGCTCACCGTTTCGACGCTCATCCTGATCGCGTCACCCCGAGGCTGAAGGAGGAGGCGCATCGCCGTTTCGTTCGGGCGGAGGAAATCTTCGCGCAGATTTGGCAGATGCGGGGCCTGAAGGGATGACGAACGATCCTCCTCTCGCCGACCTCATCCCGCGCCGCTGCGATGATCGGCGCGGAGCGCCTGCTGTGGCTCGATCTCGATCTGATGCAGCCACGCTGCACTTTCGCACGGCAGGCCCTCAGCGGCCTTCTCAGGCGCTATGGCGACCGTGCCCTGCATGTGCCGCTCATCAGGCGCGCGAGGGGTATCGTCGTCAACCACAGCCCGGACCGGGCGCTCCAGCACGATCTGCATGGGCGGGCCGTGGCGCTGCTGGCTGGCGCTCATCGTCCCGAACACGCCGCCGCCTTCACGACCCGGCGGAGACCGAAATGAACGCAGCGGCGAACCCGCACGAGTTTATCGACTTCGAGCCGCCATCTGTGGTTAGATAAATAGATGCAGCGAGGCGCTCTGTCTCGCCGACCATAATACTCAGGGGCAATATTGGGCGTCCCCGCCCGACAACCGTATCCGGGACTCTACAAGGCGCTGGGACACGTGATGGTGTCAGCCGCAGACCGGACCGATGAGGTCAGAGTAACCGAACGAGCCGGAATCTCCGCCCGAGGCGGAATAACGACTGCTCGGCGATCCGCCTGAATGGCGCTTCGCGAAAGGTACGATAAAATGACAGGAGAACTGCGTCTTGCACGTGACGCATCTCCGGCACGGGCGCGTTCCCCAACGGCGTGGCTCGTGTGCGCGAGGCGATGAGCCCCCGTGACCGTTGGGTCCTCGAGAATTACCCGAAGCACAAGGCGCTGCTATGAAACAGCGGTCCTAACCCGAACATATCAGCACAACCCCAAAGCTTCGACTGTAGGTGAATTCGGACCAGATTGGGCAGCTACATGCAGGTACCGGGCAACCGCCTGCCGCTCTTAAACAAGCTACGCTGCTGTTGGGCTGTGTCTCCTCTGGAGCAGACGAATCCTTCTCTCGCTCCCATCATCGTCGAGATGTGTGGGACGGGGGGAGAAAACAGTGCCCCTCAAGTGCAGAGATCGGAACAAAAACTCTGATACGAAACTGAGTTCCCGGCTCTGTTGAAGCGTTGGCAGCGCAAGGAATGCGAGCGCAGAGAGCAGGCCAGCGCGCCAACAGGGGGGACCGCAAGGTCACCCCTCCCCACCTGACGAACAATCTCACAGTTCAGCCTACGCCAGCACTCAATGCCTGAGGGGACGCCGCAGTCCGTGGGACTCCAATGGCTCTTTGTCTGCTTCGCCATCAGCAGGCGCGCGAGGAGAAGGGGAACAGGACACATTCAATCTGTTGCATGGCAATGTCATCGCAGCTACCATTCTCGGAACGAGACGCGGAGCGGGAAAAACGACATGAAAAGTATGCTGGCATTGCCACTCGTCGCATTGTTTGCCATTGAAGCCAGTTCGCTCGCCTCGGGAAGCGAGCGCTACGGCGAGCAGAAGGTCGCCTATCACATCAACTTTGATGGCGAGGAAGGCGACCGGGAATACCTGCGCGCCTTGGGCAACGTCCGCAACCACATCGCTGCGGTCGGCAGCGGCGGGATCGAGGTCAAGGTCGTGCTCCACGGGGACGGTTTGAACCTGCTCAAGAACGCGAACTCGAACCAGCAGCTTCAATCGCTGGTCCTCGATCTGAGGACGAACAATCTCGCATTCCTGATCTGCAACTTCACCTTGGAGGGCAGAGACATCGACTACCAAGCCGATCTGTTCGAGGTCTTCAAAGAAGACATCGTCCCGTCCGGCGTGGCGGAACTGTCCCATCTCCAAGCGCAGGGATATACCTACATTCGACCCTGAGCGACCTTCTCCCCTCGCAGAGTTACGTCGAGGATGCGGGGAACCAGCGCGAGGCGAAGCCTGACGTGCTGCAACCGGTATTGTACGGCAGGCGACGGAGCAAATTTAGAATGCGTGGGAGACGGAGGGCGACGCGTCACCGCCCTCGCTCGAATAGGTTAAAGTGACTGAGGGTTGAGAACTGCGCTTCCCGGTCCCGGTCCCGGCGATCCACCATGCCCAAAGCGGCAGGAGCCACAAGAGAAGCCCCGCAAACGCGACGGACATAGGATCAGGAGGCGGGGGACCGAGCAGATTCCCCGCGTAGATCGCTCCAAGGAAGACGAGGAGCCCGATGAAGCTCCAGCGCCCGATCTGGTTCCGAGCCCGAGTTGTCTGGACTTAAAGGTTGACTCCGCATGCGATGAGCAGCAATTCGGTCGCCACTGCTCCAACGGGGAAAGTCCAAAGTCCGAGGCCAACCTCAGGCCGGTCGGGTAGAGTGGGAGGTCCCCAGTAAAATTGCACGTCGCCGCTTTGGTTGTGACCCGGCTTTTCACCTCCGGATCACATCCTGATGGTCGGGCAATCCTCCTCATCGAAGGTTTCGGTCAATGCGTGCTCGTGTGATGCTCGCAAGTGACCGCCGGATTGAAGGGCATCAGCGCACCGAGGGGGTTGTCGCGGAACCATACGTGCTGATCGTAATGAGGCTCAAAGCCGTGAGCTTCGTCACCGGGCGTGTTCGGATCATCCGCCATACGGTCCCAGTCCCGCCCGGCAAAGGTAGGCGGCCCGGAATTTCCAGCTTCCTGCCACGCCTTCTCGAACACGAGGTTCTCGACGGCGACAAGTTGGAGCGACCCGTCAGTTTGAGGTTCGTAGAGAAGAATTGCGGGGTTGTCGAAATCCGTATGGATGCCGGTGCCATCGACGCGAGGTTCAGAAGCTGTCAGTCCGAGTAGGCCGGGATGCAGGTAATGGATACCCATTGCTCCCCATGCCGCCGGAAGCCCTTCAGCTTCAGCGGTCACGCAATGGTTGGAGGGATCGGGGATGTATCCCTCCGCCAACGCGACATCCACGTCTTGGAATCGTTCGGTGGCGGCTTTTACGGCTTCAACGGCGGACTTCTCCGCCTCGGCATGAGACGCGAAGCCTATCATCATTGAAAGGCACACGGCGGAAACGGCGAACATTGACTGCTTTGACATGGCGCTCCTCCTTTAGAGGTATGCCCCCGGCAAGCACTACTGTTATGGCCGTTGCGGGGTTCGCCGTGACGACGACGAAATTGCCAACGACATCAACCTTCTCAACTGCTTGAGGGAGGCTTTAACTTCCACGATAGAGGGCGGCCCAAGTAGTGGGAACATTTGGACATGCCACCCGCTTTCGACAACGACGAAAGGTCTTCGCCGAAGGCTAACTATAGCAGGGCCACTGCGAACTGCATATCTCGATTTGAGTGACTCGAATGTTGACACGGGGGACGAGGCGGCGAGGCCCGCGCACGCTTCAGCAGGTGGCATCGAGGGGATACTCGGCGGCCCCATGGCACAAAGCTCTCGGTGATGATCGGCAAGGACCCGCCGCAACTTCCGGAGTAGCGAAATGAGATTGCAGGTTCTCGGCTGCGGCGATGCCTTTGGTTCCGGCGGACGGTTCAACACGTGCTTCCACGTCTCGGCCTCCTCCTCGAAATTCCTGATCGATTGCGGCGCGTCGGCGCTGATCGCCATGCGAAGGTTCGGCGTCGAGCCCAACGAGGTGGAGACTGTCTTCCTCTCGCACCTCCATGGCGACCATTTCGGCGGATTGCCGTTCCTGATCCTCGACGCCCAGAACGTCAGCCGCCGCACCACGCCCCTGACCATTGCGGGGCCGCCCGGCTTGAAGGACCGCCTTCCTGACTTGATGGAGGCGATGTTTCCCGGATCGAGTGCCGAAGCTACGGTTCGTCCTGAACATCTTCGAGGTTCACCCAGAAGCGGCGACCACGGTGTACGGTGTCGCCGTCACCCCCTTTCTCGTGCGGCATCCCTCGGGTGCGCCATCATACGCCCTGCGGCTCGCATTCGAGAACAAGACCATCTGCTATACAGGCGACACGGAATGGGTCGAGGCGCTTGTCGCCGCCGGGCGCGAGGCTGATCTGCTTATCGCGGAAGCCCACTCGCCGGAACGTGCCTTCCACATGCACTGGCCGACGCTACGCTGTCGCCTGCCCGAGATCGGTGCAAAGCGTGTCCTGCTCACGCATCTCAGCGCCGCGATGGTGGCGCAACCACCTGAGGACTTTGACGTTGCCGAAGACGGCGAGGTGATCGTGGTTGATTGATACGCTTCAGTGGGCCAGTCGCATGCGGGCTCCCGTGAGGAACTACACACGATGTGAGAGCGCTGCGAGGTACCGATAGACTAAGCGCGCCGTAACCGGACGATGGTTCAAACGATTTTCTGCAACCGCGACGCTTGCTTTCGGCTCTCCCTCGCGTATCATATTCTGGGCTGGCGAGCGGAGGGTTCGTGATGACCGAAGAACGTAAGCCGCAGCAGAAGCCGCAACAGCAACAGCAGCAACAGAAGCAGTCGGCGACCGACAAGAAGATGGGCGAGCGCATGCAGCCCGACAGCGGCAGGTCGCAGATGGATGATAAAGGCAAGGAGATGGGTCGCGACATGCGCCGGGAGCAGTCGCAGGACAACTGAGGGATCGCGCCCGGTAGGGCAGTCCGTATTCTCCCTGCCGGGCGCGCCGCCGCCCATCGGGCGTGTGTGTTCCTCGTGATCATGGAGGTGACCACACCTGAGAACGATGCACATTGCTGGATATGATGTTTGACCGCTTGAAGGCGGAACGGCCCTTGTTGGGTCGAGGGACGCCGTTTCTGGCGTCCCTTTTCTTTCTCGACTGAGGACCGCTGGGGCTATCCGCAGCGCAGCACGGCGAGCGATCTCAGCGGCGCTGCGCCTTCCGGATCGCGCCACCTCCAGCAATGCCCGCCGCATCTGGTAGCGTTGACTGAGCGTCATGGTGCTGACGCGAATCGCGCAGTAATTCGGTAGTAAATACCGAACTACATCACCAGACGGCGGACGAGCTTGCCGATATGAGGCCCAGCCGTCTGCCAGACGTTCGTCGAGGGCACGATCAGCAGCGCCACCGCCTGCGCCCGAGGCATGACGACGCTGAGGAGGCCCACTGTGATCGTCGGCAGGCCGAGCCCGATCACGCCCTTGATGATGCCTTCGAGCAGGAAGGTCGCGAAGATGAAGGTCAGCAGGAACGGCGTCTCGGCAAGAACCTGCATTCTCGGCTAATTTCAGGACGAACTGCGGGAATTCAGAAGGCCCGTGGCTGTAAATGCATCAAGCTCGGCTACGCGAGAGGCAGCCCTCAGGCCCGGCTGCGCATCGGAACAACGTCGGCGCTGCGGGCTGACCGTTCGAGTTCGTCAAGGATGCTGTTCAGCGCCGCGTTCGACAACTCGACTTCGTCACCAACAGGGACGCCACCAAAGGCGATGTCATGATATCCGAAGGCCGCGTTGTCACTGACCTCCGGTCCGAACCAGACCGGCGGATCGAATTTGTCGGCCTCTTCTTGGCGCTCGAACGCGATCCATGCGAAATCGAGGAGCCCCGGCTGGAAGACCCGGTCAAGCGACACGCGCCGACCGTTCAAGGGAAAGTTCACCCTTTCGAGTTCGACCCGACCTGCACATACGTCCAAAAGGATTTCACCCTGCTTGACCGGAACACGCGTCTTCTCCTCCAGCGGCACTTGGCTGCCTTGATGCACCAGAACGAGATCGCACTGATCGCCATCAAGGTGCACGAAGGACTGGCTTCCCGGTTCAGTCGCAAAGTATCCCTCGACGATCCGGGCCGGACTTCCGAACTTGTGCAGCAGGCGGGCGAGTGCGTGTGAGACGCGAAACTTGCGAATGATTTCCATCGTGATCTCCTGCAACCACCTTACACGACGGCAGCGGCAGTGAAAGTGCAAGGTGAACCAATGGTTAAGCTCGGTACCTGACGGGTTTGGCGGGATGACCATGGTGGCTCGGACAGATAGCGCACAATGCATGATCCAGCGTCATTCTTGATAAATATCTGCATGAACATCGAGAACATCATCAGCCGCCTGAGCCCCCTCCTCCCGGTAACGGAAGCGCGGATTTCGGCCTGCTCACATGCCGTTGAGCAGCCCAACCTCACGCGCGAGCATCTGGGCGATCCCGCATTCGGGAGCGCACTAAGAGAGCGAAATGAGTGGATCGAGGCGAACTGCCTCGGCGATTACGTTGGCGGGGCGGTGCGCAGCGGCGGCGTGATCACGGGGCGGGTGTACAGGTTTTCGGACTGGCGTGACGCGTTCGGTTTCCGTATGCGGTTTTGATCGCCACCTAACCTGAAGTCGGGCTTCTGGAACAGCAAGTGGCCAGCCGCATTAATCGCAGACAAGCTGTCACAGGAGCCTCCTCATGAGACTGTCCCTTGCCGTCCCGCGCTCTCTTTCCTGATCACGGCGTCGCCCGCCGTCGCAGCACCTCCCCCCGATCATGCCGCTGTCCGAGATCGTGCGCGCGATAGAACAGGAACCCGGCTTCCGCCATTTCGATGGAATCGAATGGGATGACGACGGCTACTGGCACATCGACTACATCACCAAAGACGGTTCAAGGTTGGAGGTCGAGATCAATCCGGTGCGGGCAGAGGCGTTAGTTGCATGCGCCGCAATTTAAGCCTTGCGGTTTCAGGTAGAGCCGAGCCATAGACCCTGCTCCTTACGGCCCGCTCCGAACGGGCGGCGAAGTCCATCGCCGAGACCACCAAATCACGCGGAGGTTGGAATGTGTTCTCGGCTTCGGCGCGGCAGCTTCTTCTGGAACGCGGCCTGAAGGCCCCCGTTATCTTGCGCTCTCTCCATTCCGCAAGGGAGACCCACCATGCTCGACGACCTTCTCGCCCACGGCGAAACCTTCAACGTCCTTCCCCATCTGGTGGCGCTCGCCATTGCCTACATCCTCGCGCTCCCTATCGGCTGGAACCGAGAGCGCAGCGAAAGGAGCGCAGGGCTGCGCACCTTCCCGCTCGTTGCGATAGCGAGTTGCGGCTTCATCCAAGCCGCCGAGACCATCATCCAAGGCAACCCGGAAGCCACGGCCCGCGTCGTGGAAGGCTTGATCACCGGCATGGGCTTCATCGGCGGCGGCGCGAACTCCGTACGAGGCACGGCGACTGCCGCCAGCCTCTGGGCGACCGGCGCAATTGGCACGGCGGTCGGCCTCGGCGTCTACGACATCGCCGTCGTCATCTCCCTCGTGACGTTCTTCACCTTGTGGGCGATGACGCCGCTGAAGAGGCCGAGCGAGCAGGACCTGCGCGCGGGAGATTGATGGTACCGGCCCGCATTGCCGATTGTCCGCACGTTGTGCCGTAGCCTCATTAACGCGGATCAAGCTGAGGTTCGGCCCTTTCGTAGGGCCAGCTTTCTCATGACAGTCGCCAGAGGATAATCGGCATCGGCTCGACGCACACTCCGGCTACCGAACTGACCGGAAGCTCGTCGCGCCGGGGCCAGATCG
>Ga0208490_100859_pt1 | contig 14489 bp, 23 predicted proteins | sample SubbioAug_CSWold_FD_184818 | JGI IMG/M metagenome (GOLD analysis project Ga0208490, IMG submission 184818) | Serpentinite rock and fluid subsurface biosphere microbial communities from McLaughlin Reserve, California, USA - CR11Aug_CSWold (SPAdes) | ecosystem: Environmental > Terrestrial > Deep...
GCGCCGGACCCAGCTGGGCCGCGAGGACCTCCCCGGCCCGCAGCGTGGGCACACCGAGGTTGGCGTAGGCGAGCGGCTCCCCGGTCGCAGCCAACCAGCCGGCGAGGCGATCCGCCCACCCGAGGTCGAGGAACCCGTCGACCGGGTCGCCGGTGCCGGCGGCGACGGAGTCGCCCACCGCGGCGAAGCGGCGCCACGGCACTCCGGCGAGGAGGCGACGGGCGTCGTCCGGGCCGAGGCAGAGCGGGTCAGCCGGCTCGGGAGCGTTCGTGGTGGGGGCGGTCGTGGTGGTGGTCAGGTGCATGTGCGCACCGTGCGGGATCGGGCTCGGTCAGGTCTTGGAGGCCGTCGAGAGACGACCGGGAGGCGATCTCCACCTCTTCTCCAGATCCCCTCCAAGCCTGCTGACGGCGTCCGGGCGCATGGTGCTCGCCATGGCCACCGACCTCGCCTCGCACCCCGACGTCATCGTCGTCGGCGCCCGCTGCGCCGGCGCCCCCACCGCCATGCTGCTGGCGCGGGCCGGCTTCGACGTGCTCCTGCTCGAGCGAGCCTCCCTCCCGTCCGACACGCTCTCGACGCACGCCATCGCCCGATCCGGTGTGGTCCAGCTCGACCGCTGGGGCCTGCTCGACCAGGTCGTCGCCTCCGGCGCACCTCCGCTGCGGGACGTCTGGTTCTGCGCCGACGGCGAGCGCACGCACCGCCAGGTGAAGGACCGCTTCGGCGTCGACCACCTCGTCGCCCCCCGCCGCCTGGTCCTCGACGCCATCCTCGCTCGCGCCGCCGTGGAGGCCGGAGCCACGCTCCGCACGGGGGTGACCGTCACGGGCGTCGTGCGTGACGACGCCGGGCGGGTCGCCGGGGTCGAGGTCCGCTCTGATGGCGGCACCACGGTGACGCCGGCCCGTCTCGTGATCGGCGCCGACGGCCTGCGGTCCAAGATCGGTCGGGAGGTCGGCGCCCAGGTCCGGGTGTCGGCGCCCGCATCGGGTGCCGCCCACTACGCCTACCACCGCGGCGACTGGGACGGCCTCGAGTACCACCTCCACGACGGCGCCTTCTCGGGCATCTTCCCGACCCACGACGGCGAGGCCTGCACCTGGGTGTGCGCCCCGTCCGAGCGGGCCGAGGAGATCCGTCGGGCCGCGCCGACGCCCGATGCCGCCTTCGACCGCATGCTGCGGGAGCTGGCGCCCTCGCTGGCTGAGCGGCTCGAGGGGACCGCCCGCACCTCCGGTGTGCGAGGCGCCATCGGCCTGCCCAACCACCTGCGGGCCGCGGCTGGTCCCGGGTGGGCCCTGGTCGGCGACGCCGGGTACCACCGCGACCCCGTCACCGGGCTCGGCATGAGCGACGCCTTCCGCGACGCCGATCTGCTCGCCTCGGCCCTCGCGGAGGCGAGCGCGGGGGCGACCGATCGCGACCTGGATGGCGCGACCGCCCGCTACGACCGCCAGCGCGAGGCCCGGGCCCTGCCCCTGTTCGACCTCACCGTCGCCATGGCCGCCTTCCCCCCGGTGGAGGAGATGCGCGACCTGCAGCGTCGCCTCGCCGCCGCCATCGACGAGGAAGCCGCCCACGTCAGCGGCGCCGCTTCGGCACGGCTCGCCGTGCCCGCCTGACCCCTCCCCTCCCGGGGGAGCAACCCGCCGACCCCGGTCGGCACCACACCAACCCACACAGGAGGACCACGAATGAGCACCACCTCTGCCCCCATGACCCGCAACGGCGTCGACACGGCCACGCTGTTCGCCACCCTCGACGCCGTGAAGCAGGCCCCCGAGGCCGCCCGCTTCCAGTTCCGGTCCGAGGGCCGCTGGATCGACGGCACCCACAGCCAGAGCACGATCCACGGGTTCTTCGGCGTCGGCGAGGAGCGCGCCCACGAGCGGGCCTTCACCTTCGACGCCGACCACCCGGCCGTGCTCGTCGGCAAGGACAACGGCCCCACCCCCGTCGAGTACCTGCTCCACGCGCTGTCCGCCTGCCTCACGGCCGGCCTGGCCAACATCGCCGCCGCCCGCAAGGTCACCCTCAGCAGGGTCACCACCGAGGTCACCGGCGACATCGACCTGAACGGCATCCTCGGGCTCGACCCCTCCGTGCGCAACGGCTACCAGGGGATCACCGTCACCTTCGAGGTCGAGGGCGATGCCCCCGCCGACGTCCTGCGCGGCCTCGTCGAGCAGTCCGTCGCCCGCTCGGCGGTGTTCGACGTGCTCACCAACGGCGTGCCCGTCCAGGTCGAGATGGCGTGAGCGTCGGGCTGAGGGAGGGGGCCATCGCGGCGTTGGTCCCCTCCAACCGCCCCGACGGCGGGGACCTGGCTACCGTGCGCCCCATGCGGTACCGGTTCGGGTCGCGGACGCTCGACACCCGTACCCTCCAGCTGCTGGACGGTGGCGAGGAGGTGGCCCTGGAGCCCCAGGTGCTGGCTGTGCTGACCCACCTCCTCGAGCACCGGGACCGAGTCGTTCCCAAGACCGAGCTGCTGGACGCCGTCTGGGGCAGCCGGTTCGTGTCCGAGTCGGCGCTCAGCACGCGCATCAAGCAGGCCCGCCAGGCGGTGGGCGACTCGGGCCAGCAGCAGGCCGTGATCCGCACCCACCACGGCCGCGGCTTCCGCTTCGTCGCTCCCGTGACCGTCGAGGGCACCGCACCGGCTCCGCCCCGGCGCCACCTCGCCGACGAGCCGGTCCCCACCACCCGCTACGCCGAGGCGGACGGGGCATCGATCGCCTACCAGACCTTCGGCGAGGGACCCGACGTCGTGCTGGTCGCCGGGTTCGCCACCAACGTCGAGGTGCAGTGGGAGCACCCGATGATCGCCGACTTCCTGCGCCGGCTCGGCCAGATCGCCCGGGTCACGCTGCTGGACAAGCGTGGCGTCGGCCTCTCGGATCGCCTCAGCCCCGAGGAGGCCCTCTCCCTCGAGACCCGGGCCGACGACCTCTGCGCGGTGATGGACGCCGTCGGCATCGAGCGGGCCACGATCCTCGGCTCCTCCGAGGGCGGTTCCCTGAGCGCCGTGTTCGCCGCCACCCACGCCGACCGGGTGCAGCGCCTCGTCCTCCACAACACCTGGATGGTCGGTCCGACCATCTCTCGCGAGGGCGGCTGGGACCTCGACCGGGTGCTGCGGCGCTGGGGAGAGGGCAAGCTCTACGCGATCCTGGCTCCCACGCTGGCGGCCGAGCCCGGCGGCCGCGAGCTGCTCGCCCGCTTCGAGCGCCTGTCGGCCACCCCCCGCACGGCTCGTCACCTCCTCGAGCTCATCGGGCGCATCGACATCACGGAGGCGCTGACCGCCATCACCGTCCCGACCCTCGTGCTGCACCGGCGTGAGGACCCGATCACCCCGCTCGACCACGGCCGTCAGATCGCCGAGCGCGTCCGGAGCGCCGAGCTAGTCGAGCTCCAGGGCGCCGACCACTACCTCTGCTCGGGCGATCCCACCGAGACCCTGGCCGCGGTCGAGCGGTTCCTCTCCTCCCCCATCCCCTCCGCGTCGGACGACGAGGACCACCTCCTGGCCACGCTCCTCTTCGTCGACGTCGTCGACTCCACCGGGCGGGCGCAGCACCTCGGCGACCGGGCCTGGGTCGAGCTGCTCGACCGCTTCCACGGCGAGGTGGACCGACGGGTCACCGCCCACCGAGGCGAGGTGGTCAACACGCTGGGCGACGGCGTGCTCGCCACCTTCGACGGGCCGGGCCGGGCCGTCCGGTGCGCCCTGGGCCTCCGCGACGCCGTGGCCCCGCTCGGGCTCGACGTGCGCAGCGGGCTCCACACCTCCGAGATCCGCCGCCGCGGCCCCGACGTGGCCGGCATCGGCGTCCACCTGGCCAGCCGGGTCGCGGGGTTGGCTCGCCCCGGCGAGGTCTGGGTGTCCCGCACGGTCACCGACCTCGTCGCCGGCACCGGTCTGGCCTTCGAGGACCGCGGCACCCACGAGCTGCGCGGCTTCGACGAGCCGTGGCGCCTCTTCGCGGCCGTCGGCTGACGGGGCCGCGCCACCTCGCGTCCGAGGCGACCGCCTCGGGTCAGGCGGAGCGGTGCTCGTCGATGGTGGAGATGAGGCGCTCGGTGACGGCTTCGGCCGAGCCGAGGCCGTCGACGGCCACGAGCAGGTCGCGCGCCGTGTACCAGTCGATCAGCGGCGCCGTCTCGCGCTCGTAGAGGTCGAGGCGCTTCTGGATGGCCTCGGGGGTGTCGTCAGCCCGCTGAACGACCTGGCCCCCGCACTTGTCGCAGGTCCAGTCGACCTTCGGGGGTGCGTCGAGCGAGTAGTTGGCCCCGCAGCTGCTGCACACCCGGCGGCTGGCCAGGCGCTCGAGGACGACGTCGGTGGGGACCACGAGGTCGATGACCAGCGTGAGCGGGTGCTCCGCGGTGACCTTCTCGAGCAGCTCCGCCTGGGGGACGGTGCGCGGGAAGCCGTCGAGGATGTAGCCGTGCTCGCGGGTGTCGTCCCGAGCAAGGCGCTCGTCGACCACCCCGCCGATGACCTCGTCGGAGACGAGCTCGCCGCGGTCCATGATCTCCTTGGCCTTCCGGCCGAACTCCGTGCCCTCGCGGACGGCCGCGCGGAGCATGTCCCCCGTTGAGATGTGCGGGATCCCGTAGTGGGCGGCGAGCCGCACGCACTGGGTTCCCTTGCCCGCCCCCTGGCGTCCCAGCATCACCAGGCGGACGCCGGTCACGACAGGAAGCCTTCGTAGTTCCGCATCATCAGCTGGCTGTCGATCTGCTTCATCGTCTCGAGGGCCACGCCCACGGCGATGAGGATCGAGATGCCGGCGAAGGGGAAGTTCTGCACGTCCGCCACGGCCAGCAGCAGCGACGGCAGCAGGGCGATGGCAGCGATGAACAGGGCGCCGGGGAGCGTGATGCGCGAGAGGATCTTGCCGAGGTAGCGCTCGGTCTGCGGACCGGGTCGGATGCCCGGGATGAAGCCGCCCTGCTTGCGGATGTTCTCGGCCTGCTGGGCGGGGTCGAAGGCGATGGCCGTGTAGAAGTACGCGAACCCGATGATGAGCAGGCCGTAGATCACGACGTAGAAGATCGAGTCGGGCTGGACCAGGTTGCCGTCCACCCACCGCTGGACCCGGTTGCCCCACTGGTCGGGGTCGGGGCTGGTCGGCAGCACCTGCGTGAGCAGCAGCGGCAGGTACAGCACCGAGCTGGCGAAGATGATCGGGATCACGCCCGACTGGTTCACCTTCAGCGGGATGTAGGTGTTCTGGCCGCCGTACATGCGCCGGCCGACCACCCGCTTGGCGAACTGGACCGGGATGCGTCGCTGGCCCTGCTCGATGAACACGATGGCCACGAGGAGCACGAGCGCCAGGGCCATGAGGAGCACCAGCACGGTGCTGCCCTTCTCGGCGTTCAGCTGGACGCCGGCGCCCGGGAAGGTGCTGACCACCGACACGAAGATGAGGATCGACATGCCGTTGCCGATGCCGCGCTGGCTGATGAGCTCGCCGAGCCACATGAGGAGCGCCGTGCCGGCGGTGAGGGTGATCACGACGATGATCACCCGGAAGGGCGTGAAGTTGGGGAGCACGTCCAAGCCGGTGGTGTTGCCGCCGAGGAGCCCGCCGCCGCCGTTGTGGAAGAGGAAGGCCAGGCCGGTGGACTGCAGCATGGCGATGGCCACGGCCAGGTAGCGGGTCCACTGCGTGATCTTGCGCTGGCCCACCGCCCCCATCTTCTGCCACTCCTCCAGCTTGGGGATCACCACGGTGAGGATCTGCATGATGATCGAGCTGGTGATGTACGGCATGATCCCCAGCGCGAACACCGCGAACTGGGTGAGCGCGCCGCCGGAGAACAGCTGGAGGAAGCCGACCACCCCGGCGCCCGACTCGGCCTGGCGCTTCAGCTCCTGCACGGCGTCGAGGTCGATCCCCGGGGCGGGGATGAACGCCCCCACCCGGTACAGGGCGATGATCAGCAGCGTGAAGAGGATCTTCCCGCGCAGATCGGGGATCTTGAACATGTTCCGGACGCTGGACAGCAAAGGGGCCCGTTCCTCGGTTCAGCGACGCTGCTGGGAGCAGCAGACGACGGCGATCAGCGGTTGGCGAACTGGTTGCCCTGCACCGGGGGACGGCGATCGCCCCACGGCTTGGGCAAGACCTCAACCGTACCGCCGGCGGCGGTGATGGCTGCCTCGGCGCTCTTCGAGAAGGCGTGCGCCTTGACGGTCACCGCACGGGTGAGCTCGCCTCGGCCGAGGACCTTGATGAGGGCGCCCTTGTGGGTGAGGCCCTTGGCGTGGAGCGTCTCGGGGGTGACCTCGGTGAGCTCGCTGGCCTCGATGGTGTCGAGGTTGATCGCCTGGTACTCGACCCGGAACGGGTTGTTGAAGCCCTTCAGCTTCGGGATGCGCATGTGCAGCGGCATCTGACCGCCCTCGAAGGAGGCCGGGACCTTGCTGCGGGCCTTCTGGCCCTTCATGCCCCGGCCGGCGGTCTTGCCGCCCTTGCCGGCGATGCCGCGGCCGACGCGCTTCTTGCGCTTGTTGGAGCCGGGGACCGGCTGCAGGTCGTGGATCTTGATCGTCATGCGTTCTCCTCGACGGAGACGAGGTGGGGCACGCGGGCCAGCATCCCTCGGATCTCCGGACGGTCGGGAAGGGTGTTCACCTTGCCGATGCGGCCGAGCCCCAGCGCCCGCAGCGTGCCCCGCTGCTTGGGCTTGGTGCCGATGGCCGAGCGGACCTGGCGGACGGTGATCGTGGCTTCGTCGGCCATCACGCCACCTCGGTGGGCTCGGGCGCAGGACCGCGCTGGGTCTCGTTGTAGGCGTTCAACAGGCCCTTCGGCACGAAGGTGTCGGCGTCGAGGCCGCGGAGGCGGGCCACCTCGTCGGGCCGCTTCAGGCTCTTGAGCCCCTCGATCGTGGCGCGGGCCACGTTGATGTGGTTGGCCGAACCGAGCGACTTGCAGAGCACGTCGTGCACGCCAGCCTCCTCGAGGATGGCGCGGGCGGCGCCGCCGGCGATCACACCGGTACCAGGGGCAGCCGGCTTCAGCAGCACCCGACCGGCGCCCTCGCGACCGATGATCTCGTGGGTGATGGTCGAGCCGGCCAGCGGCACCTGGAAGAGGTTCTTGCGGGCCTCCTCGGTGCCCTTCTGGATGGCGAGGGGCACCTCCTTGGCCTTGCCGTAGCCGAGGCCGACGCGGCCGTTGCCGTCGCCGATGACCACGAGGGCGGTGAAGCTGAAGCGACGACCGCCCTTCACGACCTTCGCCACGCGGTTGATGTTGATGACGCGCGACTCCCGCAGCGTCGTGTCCGACGACTGGCGCGGGTTCTCGCGCGGCTCGCGCTCGCGGCGGGGGCCGCCACCATGTCCGTTGGCCATCAGAGCTCCAGTCCTGCTTCGCGTGCGGCGTCGGCCACTGCGGCCACACGCCCGTGGTAGAGGTTGCCGCCCCGGTCGAAGACGACCTTGGTGACGCCAGCGGCCTTGGCCCGCTCGGCCACCAGCTGGCCGACCTTGGCGGCGGCGTCCTTGTTGCCCGTGGCGCCGCCCTTCAGGTCGGCCTCGGTGGTCGACGCGGCAGCCAGCGTGCGGCCGGCGCGGTCGTCGATCACCTGGGCGGTGATGTGCTTGTTCGAGCGGAACACGGCGAGGCGGGGGCGCTCGGCGGTGCCCTCCACCAGCTTCCGGACCCGGCGGTGGCGCCGGATCCGGGACTGCCGCTTCTTCTGTGCGCTGACGGTCATGTGCGGTTCCCTTACTTGCCCGTCTTCCCGGCCTTCTTGGCGACGTGCTCGCCGAGGTACCGGACGCCCTTGCCCTTGTAGGGCTCGGGCTTGCGGATCTTGCGGATGTTGGCGGCGACCTGGCCGACCGCCTCCTTGTCGATGCCCCGCACCACGATGCGGTTGGGTGCAGGCACCTCGAAGGTGATGCCGGCCGGGGCCTGGACGTTCACCGGGTGGCTGAAGCCGAGGGCGAGGTCGAGCTTGTCGGTGCCCTGGGCGGCGGCGCGGTAGCCGACGCCGATGATCTCGAGCTCCTTGGTGAACTCCTGGTGGACGCCCACGACCATGTTGTTGACGAGCGAGCGCACGAGCCCGTGCAGGGCCCGGTTCTGGCGCTCGTCGTTGGGGCGCTCCACGACGAGCTCGTCGCCGTCCTGGCGGACGACGATGTCGCCGGGGATGTCACGCTCGAGGGTGCCCTTCGGGCCCTTCACGGTGACGTGGCGACCGGAGATGGTCACCTCGACGCCGCTGGGCACGGGGATGGGGGACTTGCCGATTCGGGACATGTCAGATCACCACACGAAGCAGAGGACCTCGCCGCCCACGTTGCGCTTGCGCGCCTCGCGGTCGGTCATGAGCCCCTGGCTGGTCGAGAGGACGGCCACGCCGAGACCACCGAGGACCCGGGGGACCTTGGTGGACTGGCTGTAGACCCGCAGGCCCGGCTTGGACACCCGGCGCAGGCCGGAGATCACTCGGGCCCGCTCGGGCGAGTACTTCATCTTGATCGAGAGGGTGCGGCCGGGTCGGTCCTGGTTGTCAGCCACCTCGAAGCTCTCGATGTAGCCCTCCTTCTGGAGGATCTCGGCGAGGGCTTCCTTCACCTTCGAGCTGGGCATGCGCACGTCGTCGTGCATCGCGATGTTCGCGTTGCGGATGCGGGTGAGCATGTCGGAGATCGGGTCGGTCATCGTCATCGTGGGCCTCCTCTCACCAGCTCGCCTTGGTCACGCCCGGGATCTCCCCGGCGTGCACCATCTCGCGGAGGCAGACGCGGCAGAGCCCGAACTTGCGGTACACGCTGTGCGGGCGACCGCAGCGCTTGCAGCGGGTGTAGGCCCGCACCTTGAACTTGGGCGTCTTCTGCTGCTTGTTGATGAGTGCCTTCTTGGCCATCAGCTCTGTCCCTCACGCTTGAACGGGAATCCGAAGGCGTCGAGGAGGGCCTTGCCTTCGGCATCGGTCTTGGCGGTCGTCACGATGGTGATGTCCATCCCTCGGGGGACATCGATCGAGTCGTAGTCGATCTCCGGGAAGATCAGCTGCTCGGTGACGCCGAACGTGTAGTTGCCCCGCCCGTCGAACGCCCTCGGGTTGAGGCCTCGGAAGTCGCGGATGCGCGGGATCGACAGGCTGATGAGCCGGTCGAGGAACTCCCACATGCGGGCGCCACGCAGGGTCACCTTGGCGCCGATGGCGTTGCCCTCACGGAGCTTGAAGCCAGCGATCGACTTCTTGGCCTTCGTGACGATCGGCTTCTGGCCGGCGATCACGGTGAGGTCCTTCACCGCGCCCTCGAGGAGCGACGGCTGCGCCACAGCGGCACCGACGCCCATGTTGAGGACGATCTTCTCCACTCGGGGCACCTGCATGACGTTGGGGAGGTCGAGCTGGTCCTTCAAGGCTGCTCGGATCTCGCCGTCGTACTTGGCCTTCAGGCGGGGGACGGCGGGGGCGTCGGTCGTGCTCACAGCTCACCTCCGCACTTCTTGCAGACCCGGATCTTCGTGCCGTCGGCCTCGACCCGGTAGCCGACCCGCGTGGGGTGGCCGCCCTTGGGGCAGACGACGGCGACGTTGGCGACCGGGATCGGCATGTCCTTGTCGATGATCCCGCCCTGCATCGTGGCCCGGGTGGCCCGCTGGTGGCGCTTGGCGACGTTGATGCCGTCCACGATCAGCTTGCCCTCCGTGGGCAGGGCGCGGGTGACCTCGCCGGTCTTGCCGCGGTCCTTGCCGGTGAGCACCTGGACGGTGTCGCCCTTCTTGATCTTGAGGCCAGCCATGGTCACAGCACCTCCGGGGCGAGCGACACGATCTTCATGAACTTCTTGTCCCGCAGCTCGCGGCCGACCGGGCCGAAGATGCGGGTGCCCCGCGGGTTCATCTGGTCGTTGATGAGCACGGCGGCGTTCTCGTCGAAGCGGATGTAGCTGCCGTCGGGACGGCGCTTCTCCTTCTTGGTGCGCACCACGACGCACTTCACGACCTCGCCCTTCTTCACGGCGGCGCCGGGCATGGCGTCCTTCACCGTGGCGACGAACACGTCGCCGATCGAGGCGTAGCGGCGCTTGGTGCCGCCGAGCACGCGGATGCAGAGGACCTCCTTGGCCCCGCTGTTGTCCGCCACCCGGAGGCGCGACTCCTGCTGGATCATCAGCGCGCCCTTTCCAGGATCTCGACGAGGCGCCAGCGCTTCAGCTTGGACAGCGGGCGGGTCTCCTGGACCCGGACGCGGTCGCCGACCTTGGTCTCGTTGGTCTCGTCGTGGACGTAGAGCTTCTTCGTCCGCACCATGGACTTCTTGTAGAGCGGGTGCGGCTTGCGGGTGGTCACCGTGACGACCGCCGTCTTGTCCATGCCGGCGGAGGTGACGATCCCCTCGCGCAGCTTGCGGGCGTTGGGCCGAGTGGTGGTCTCGTCGGCCATCAGGCGTTCTCCCTCTGGGTCTCGAGCGCCTCGGCGGCCGCGATCTCGCGGGCTCGGAGCTCGGTGTTGATCCGCGCCACGAGGTGACGGGTCTGCTTGATGCTGGCGTAGTTCTCCAGCTGGCCGGTGGCGTGCTGGAAGCGCAGGTTGAACAGCGCCTCCTTGGCATCGGCCAGGGCCTGCACGAGGCCGGCGTCGTCCATGTCGTGGAAGGCCTTCGACGTGGTGGCCATCAGAACCCCTCCTCGCGGGCGACGAACTTGGCCTTGATCGGCAGCTTCTGGATGGCGCGCTCGATGGCGACGCGGGCCAGCTCCGGATCCGGGTAGGACAGCTCGAAGAGGATCCGACCCGGCTTCACGACGGCCACCCAGCGCTCCGGGTTGCCCTTGCCCGAGCCCATGCGGGTCTCGGCCGGCTTCTCGGTGACGGGCTTGTCCGGGAAGATGTTGATCCAGACCTTGCCGCCACGGCGGGTCTTGCGGGTCATGGCGATGCGAGCGGCCTCGATCTGGCGAGCGGTGATCCACCCGGGCTCGAGGGCCTGGATCCCGTAGTCGCCGAAGGTGACCTCGCTGCCACCCTTGGTCTGGCCCTTCATGCGGCCGCGCTGGTGCTTGCGGTGCTTGACCTTCTTGGGCATCAGCATGATCTACTCACCGTCCCCGGGATGGAACTTGGGGGTCTCGTGGTGCTCGGTGGTCCGGCGCTCGATCTCCTCCTCCTCGGCGAGGAGGCGCTCGAGCTCGGGATCGGCTTCCTTCACGAGCGGCTCGGCCTCGACCACCTCGGCGTCGGCCGGAGCGGCGTCGGGCTTGCGACGGGCGGCAGCCGAGCTGGACACGACCCGGCGGGGCCCCTCGGCCCCGGAGGTCTCGCCGACGGCCATGGCCGCCTCACGGCTGATCTTGTCCTCGCTCTGGCTCTTGTAGGGGAGGATGTCGCCCTTGTAGAGCCACACCTTCACCCCGATGCGGCCGGCGGGGGTGCGGGCCTCCCGGAAGCCGTAGTCGATGTCGGCGCGCAGGGTGTGGAGCGGGACCCTGCCCTCTCGGTACCACTCGGTGCGGGACATCTCGGCGCCGCCGAGGCGGCCGGAGCACTGCACCCGGATGCCGAGGGCACCGGCCTTCTGAGCGTTCTGCACGGCCCGCTTCATGGCCCGGCGGAAGGCGACCCGGCCGGCGAGCTGGTCGGCGACGCCCTGTGCGATGAGGGCGGCGTCGAGCTCGGGCTGCTTGATCTCCTGGATGTTCAGCTGGACCTTGTTGTTGCCGGAGATGGCGGTGAGCCCGGCCCGGAGGCGCTCGGCCTCGGAGCCGCGACGCCCGATCACGATGCCCGGGCGGGCCGTGTGGACGTCGACCCGGAGGCGCTCACGGGTGCGCTCGATCTCGATCCGGCTGATGGCCGCGTGCGGGAGCTGCGTCATCAGGTAGTTCCGGATCTTCCAGTCCTCGATGACGAGGTTGCCGTACTCCTTGCGGTCGGCGAACCACCGGGACTTCCAGTCGGTGGTGACACCGAGGCGGAACCCGTACGGGTTGACCTTCTGACCCATCAGCTCTTCTCCTCAGAGGCGTCGTCGGCCTCGGACTCGGACTCGTCGGCGGCCTGCGCCTCTTCAGCGGCCTCTTCGACCGCCTCGATCACGGCCTCGCTCGGCTCGCCGGGAACCTCGTTCTCGGCGGCGGCGACGACCTCGTCGGTGACGTCGACGTCGCTCTCGGCGGCCTCGTCGGCCTGCTCGATGGTGGCCTCGGTGGGCTCGCCCGGCACGACGTCCTCGTCGTGGTCGTGATCGTGGTCGTGATCGTGCTCGTCCCGGGCGGCGCGAGCGGCTCGGCTCTTCGCCACGCGCTCACGGCGGGCCTGGGCGGCGTCGCGCCGCACACCGCCGCGGCTCACGGCCGCCTCGGTGCGGGCCCGGCGCTTCTCGAGCTCCTTGGCGTCCATGCGGCTCACGATGATCGTGATGTGGCAGGTGCGCTTGCGGATGCGGGTGGCGCGGCCCCGGGCCCGGGGGCGCCAGCGCTTCAGCGTGGGGCCCTCGTCGGCGTAGCAGGCCGCCACGTAGAGCTCGTTGGGGTCGATCTCGTCGTTGTGCTCGGCGTTGGCGACGGCCGAGGCGAGGACCTTGCGGATCTCGTCGGCGACGGCGCGCTCGGTGAACTCGAGCACGGCGTCGGCGTCGTCGACGTGCAGGCCGCGGATGAGGTCGAGGACCTCACGGGCCTTGTAGGCCGAGACCCGCAGGTACCGGAGCTGCGCCCGGGTGCCGGGGCGCTCGTTGGTCTTGGTGCCGAAGGCCATCGCTATCGCCGCCCTCGGGCCTGCTTCTCCATGCCGGCGTGGAACTTGAAGGTCCGCGTCGGGGAGAACTCGCCCAGCTTGTGGCCGACCATGGCCTCGGTGACGTACACCGGGACGTGCTTGCGGCCGTCGTGCACGGCGATGGTGTGGCCCACCATCTCGGGGATGATCGTGGAGCGGCGGCTCCAGGTCTTGATGACCTTCTTCTCGCCCTTCTCGTTGAGCACGTCCACCTTCTTGAGCAGGTGGGCGTCCACGAAGGGGCCCTTCTTCAGGCTGCGGGGCATGGTCCTTACCTCCGGCTGCCGCGCGTACGGCGCCGGCGAACGATGAGCTTCTGGGACGGCTTGGTCTTGTCTCGGGTGCGGCCCTCGGGCTTGCCCCACGGCGACACGGGGTGCCGGCCACCGGAGGTCTTGCCCTCGCCACCGCCGAGCGGGTGGTCGACGGGGTTCATGGCCACGCCACGGGTCTGGGGCTTGACGCCCTTCCAGCGGTTGCGGCCCGCCTTGCCGACCTTGATCAGCTCGGCCTCGGCGTTGCCGACCTCACCGACGGTGGCTCGGCAGTCGATCGACACGCGGCGCATCTCGGTGGAGGGGAGGCGCAGGGTGGCCCAGTCGCCCTCCTTGGCCACCAGCTGCACGGAGTTGCCGGCGGAACGGCCCATCTTGGCGCCGCCTCCGGGGTAGAGCTCCACGGCGTGGACGGTGGTGCCGACGGGGATGTAGCGCAGCGGCAGGGCGTTGCCGGGGCGGATCTCCGAGCCCTGGCCGGACTGCAGCATGTCGCCGACCTTCACGTCGCGCGGGGCGAGGATGTAGCGCTTCTCGCCGTCGAGGTAGTGGAGGAGCAGGATCCGGCAGTTGCGGTTCGGGTCGTACTCGACCGCCGCCACCTTGGCCGGGACGCCGTCCTTGGTGCGCTTGAAGTCGATGACGCGGTAGCGCTGCTTGTGGCCGCCGCCCTTGTGGCGGGCCGTCTTGCGGCCGTAGTTGTTGCGGCCGCCCGTGTTGTGCTTCGGGGCGAGCAGCGACTTCTCCGGGGTGTCCTTCGTGATGTCCTTGAAGTCGGACACCGTCTGGAACCGACGGCCGGGGCTGGTGGGCTTGCGCTTGCGAAGTGCCATGGCTGACTGACCTATGCCTGGTAGAGGTCGATCGTCTGGCCCTCGGCGAGGGTGACGATGGCCCGCTTGGTGTCGGGACGGCTGCCGAACACGCCGGTGCGCCGGTTGCGCTTGCGCTTGCCCTTGCGGTTCAGCGTGTTCACCTTCTCGACCTTCACGTTGAAGATCTTCTCGACGGCGTCGTGGATCTCGGGCTTCGAGGCCGAGGCGTGGACCCGGAACGTGTAGGCCCCGGTCTCGGAGAGCGCGTAGGACTTCTCGCTCACGATCGGCTCGATGATGACGTCGCGGGGATCCTTCACGACGCGGCCTCCTCGGTGGTCTTGGCGCCGCCGCCGCGGGTGACCGGGCGGTCGACGGGGAGGGTGTCGGGCGTGAAGATCACCCAGTCGCTGACGAGCACGTCGTAGGCGTTCAGCTCGCCCGCACCGCAGATGTGCACGTGGTCGAGGTTGCGGAGGCTCTTCCACACCGCCTCGTCCTCGGGGCGGAGCACGGCCAGCACCCGGCCCTCCACGCCGTTGGCGGCGAGGGCGGCGAGGGCGCTCTTGGTGCTCGGGGCGTCGAGGCCCCAATCGAGCACGAGGACCCGATCGGAGGCGGCCCGG
>Ga0208490_100860_pt1 | contig 14457 bp, 10 predicted proteins | sample SubbioAug_CSWold_FD_184818 | JGI IMG/M metagenome (GOLD analysis project Ga0208490, IMG submission 184818) | Serpentinite rock and fluid subsurface biosphere microbial communities from McLaughlin Reserve, California, USA - CR11Aug_CSWold (SPAdes) | ecosystem: Environmental > Terrestrial > Deep...
CGGCGCCACCGGCCCGATCCTGCGCTCCACCGGCGTGCCCCGCGACCTGCGCAAGGACGACCCGTACCTGCGCTACGACCAGGTCGACTTCGACGTGCTGGTGGGCTCCTACGGCGACAGCTTCGACCGCTACGCCATCCGCCTGGCCGAGATCCGCGAGTCCATCCGCATCGTGCGCCAGATCCTGGACCAGATGCCACGGGGCGACTACCGGATCCAGGACAAGAAGGTCACCCCGCCGCCGCGGGCCCGCATCGACGAGTCGATGGAGGCCCTCATCCACCACTTCAAGATCTTCACCGAGGGGTTCAAGGTCCCGCCCGGCGAGGTCTACGTGGCGGTGGAGAGCCCCCGCGGCGAGCTCGGCTGCTACCTCGTCTCCGACGGCACGTCCAAGCCCTACCGCATCCACATCGCCGGTCCCAGCTTCCGCAACCTGCAGACGCTGCCCCACATGATGCGCGACGGCCTGATCGCCGACGCCGTGGTCAACATCTCCTCGGTCGACCCGATCATGGGCGAGGTCGACCGCTAGATATTCGGGCGCTGGCGGGCGATCCGCCCGCTTAGGGTCCTCCGCCGGACGACGGACCGGGGAGGAGGACCATGTCGGCAGCACGCGCGCGCGTCCGCCACCCGGCCAGCGCCAACCTGCGCCGGGTCGGCCCGTACTTCGCGCCCCACCGCGGCCGCATGTGGTTCGTGGGCCTCTCGGCCGTCGTGTCCATCGCCGCGGGCCTGTCCACGCCCCTGATCGCCAAGGCCGTGATCGACGGCCCCATCGCGGAGGGGGACAAGGCCGGCATCGTCCCCTGGGCCGTCCTCGCGGTCGCGCTCGGGCTCATCGAGACCGGCCTGTCCCACGTGCGCCGGATCATGCTGGCCACCGCGGCCATGGACGTCGAGACCGAGCTGCGCAACGACCTCTACCGCCACCTGCAGCGCCTCGACGTCGGCTTCCACGACCGCTGGCAGGCGGGCCAGCTGCTGTCGCGGGCCACCAGCGACATCGCCACCATCCGCCGGTTCACCGCGTTCGGCGCGGTGTTCCTGCTCATCATCAGCCTCGAGGTGGTGGCCATCTTCGCCCTCCTCGTCAACCTCTACTGGCCCCTGGCGATCGTCGCCGGCGCCTTCGCCGTCCCCGTGCTCGTGCTCTGCGCCCGCTTCGAGGCCCAGTACACCACCATGGTCCGCCGCATCCAGGACGAGACCGGTGACATGACCACCGAGATCGAGGAGGCGGCCAAGGGCATCGGCGTCATCAAGTCCTTCGGCCGGGCCCGGTACGCGTTCGAGCGCTACGACCACCACGTCCGGCGCCTGTACGGCTCCCAGATGGAGCGGATCGCCCTGCACACCAAGTTCGTGTGGCTGCTCGGCATCGTGCCCAACCTCATCCTCGTGGCGACGCTGCTCGCCGGCGTGCTCGCCGTCGGCTCGGGCGACCTCACCCTCGGGGGACTCTTCGCCTTCGTGTCCTACGTGCTGATCCTGGTGTTCCCCCTGGAGGCCCTCGGGTGGATCCTGGCCATGGCCCAGGAGGCCATGACCGCCGCCGACCGCGTCTACGACGTGCTCGACACCCCACCCGTGGTCGACGACCGGCCCGGCGCGACCGAGCTGCCCGAGGTGCGGGGCCGCATCCGCTTCGAGGGCGTCCGGTTCGCCTACGACGACGCCGGCGAGGTGCTGCACGGCATCGACCTGGAGATCGAACCGGGAGAGACCCTGGCCCTCGTCGGCCCCACCGGGTCCGGCAAGACCACCCTGGCCCTCCTGCTCGCCCGGCTCCACGACCCCACCGCCGGTCGCATCACGATCGACGGCCACGACCTGCGAGACGTCACCCTCGCCAGCCTGCGCGGCCAGGTCAGCGTCGCCTTCGAGGAGGCGACGCTCTTCTCGGCCAGCGTGCGGGAGAACCTGCGCATCGGCAAGCCCGGCGCGACCGAGGACGACATCGAGCAGGCGCTGGAGATCGCCCGGGCCGGGTTCGCCCACGACCTGCCGTGGGGCCTCGACACCCGCATCGGCGAGCAGGGCATGACCCTGTCGGGCGGGCAGCGCCAGCGCCTGGCGCTGGCCCGCGCCGTCATCGCCGAGCCCCGGATCCTGGTCCTGGACGACCCCCTGTCGGCCCTCGACGTCCACACCGAGGCCGAGGTCGAGGCGCGGCTGCGACCGCTCCTCGCCGACCGGACCGCGCTGGTGGTCGTGCACCGACCCTCCACCATCGCCCTGGCCGACCGCGCGGCGCTGCTGATCGACGGCCGGATCGTGGCCACGGGCACCCACACCGAGCTGCTCGGCGAGGAGCCCCGGTACCGGGAGATCCTCGCCCAGGTCGCCGAGGACGAGGAAGGAGCGCGCGCGTGACCCTGCACCCCACCGAGGACGAAGGCCACGAGCACGACCCGATCGGCATCGACCTCGTCGGGACCGATGCGGAGCATCGGTCGGTTTCTCGCCCGCAAGGGCGAGAAGACGGGGTCGATCTGACGGGCGACGAGGCCATCGACTCGTGGCGGGGCGTGGCCGCCGAGGACGCCGACGACGTCGAGGGGAGCCTGGCCACGCTCCTGCGCTCCCGGAGCCGCCGCCTGCTCGGGTCGCTCGTCGCGCCGCACCGCCGCGCCATGGGCTGGGCCACCGTGCTCATCGCGGTGAACATGGTCGCCCACCTGTCCGGACCCTGGTTCGTGGGCCAGGCCATCGACGAGGGCATCCCGCCGCTGCTCGAGGGCGGCAGCGGCTCCCTGCGCCCGCTGCTCACGGTCGTGGGCGCCTACCTGGCCGCGACCGTCATCGCCGCCGCCACCTTCAACGCCTTCCTGCTGGTGTCGGGCCGCATCGGCCAGGAGGTGATCGTCGACATCCGCCGTCGGCTGTCCCGCCACTTCGCCGCGCTCAGCCTCAGCTTCCACCAGCGCTACACGTCGGGCCGGGTCATCTCCCGCCAGACCAGCGACGTCGACGCCATCGCCGAGCTGCTCGGCCACGGCCTGCTGCAGCTCACCACCTCGTCGCTGACCCTGGCCGGCATCACCGTCATCCTCCTCGTGCTCGACCCGCTGCTGGCGCTCGCCGCCCTGTCGGTCGTGCCGGTGCTGTGGCTGCTCACCCGCTGGTTCCGCCACCACTCCGAGCGCGCCTACCGCGCCACCCGGGAGGCTGTCGCCCTCGTCATCGTCCACTTCGTCGAGTCCCTCGGCGGGATCCAGGCCGTGCAGTCGTTCCGCCGGGAGCGTCGCAACCAGGAGATCTTCGACGACCTGGACGGTCGCTACCGCGACGCGAACGTGTGGTCGGCCCGGCTGGCCGCCACCTACGGGCCGGGCGTGCAGCTGGCCGGCCGGGTCACCGTCGCCGTGGTGCTGCTCTACGGCGGCACCCGGGTGATCGACGGGGCCATCGAGATCGGCGTGCTCGCCTCCTTCGTGCTCTACCTGCGGCGGTTCTTCGAGCCGATGCAGGAGCTGAGCCAGTTCTACAACCTGTTCCAGGCCGCTGCCGCGGCCACCGAGAAGCTGTCCGGCGTGCTCGAGGAGGAGCCGACCGTCTCCGAGCCCACCCACCCGGTGCCGCTGCCCGACCCCGCCGGTGCCGTCACCTTCGACTCGGTCCGCTTCGCCTACGGCGACGAGGTCGTCCTCCACGACCTCGACCTCGTGATCCCGGCCGGCCAGACGGTGGCCGTCGTGGGCCAGACGGGCGCGGGCAAGTCCACGATCGCCCGGCTCACCGCCCGGTTCTGGGACCCGAGCGCGGGCACGGTGCGCCTCGACGGGGTGCCGCTCACCGAGCTGGCCGAGGACGACCTGCGCCGGGCCGTGGTCGTGGTCACCCAGGAGAGCTTCCTGTTCAGCGGGACCGTCGCGGACAACATCGCCTTCGGCCGGCCCGACGCCACCCGGGCCGAGGTCGAGGCGGCCGCCGAGGCGATCGGCGCCGACACCTTCATCCGCACCCTGCCCCAGGGCTTCGACACCGACATCCAGGCCAAGGGGGCCCGGCTCTCCGCCGGCCAGCGCCAGCTGCTCGCCTTCGCCCGGGCGTTCCTGGCCGATCCCGCGGTGCTGATCCTGGACGAGGCCACCAGCTCCCTCGACATCCCGAGCGAGCGGCTCGTGCAGCGGGCGCTGCGCACCCTGCTGGCCGACCGGACCGCGATCATCATCGCCCACCGGCTCACCACCGTGGAGATCGCCGACCGGATCCTCGTCGTCGACGACGGGCGCATCGTCGAGGACGGGTCCCCGGCCGACCTGCGCACCGGTGCCGGGGCCTACGGCGACCTCCACCGCGCCTGGCTGGACTCGCTGACCTGAGCCTCGGATACCGTCTCGTCGTGCACGGTCCGCCGGCGTCGTCCGTCGGGGTCGACCGCCTCCTCGCCGACGTCCGACGTCGCTACCGGCAGGTCGAGCCGGCCGAGCTCGCCGCCGAGCTCGGTGCCGGCGCGCTCGTGGTCGACATCCGCCCGGTCGCCCAGCGGACCGCGGACGGCGCGCTCCTGGGCTCGGTGGTGATCGACCGCAACGTGCTCGAGTGGCGCCTGGACCCGACCAGCCCGCACCGCGTCGGGGCGACCGCTCCCGATCGGCGGGTCGTGGTCGTGTGCAACGAGGGCTTCAGCTCGTCGCTCGCGGTGGGTGCCCTGCTCGACCTCGGCCTGCACCGCGCCACCGACCTGCGTGGTGGCTTCCAGGCGCTGATCGCCGCCGGACGGGTGCCGGCATCGGGTCCCGCGCCACCCGATCTGAGCCCGCCGCCCGAGCCCCGACCGCGGATCTGACCCGGCGCGCGAGCCAGGGGTAGCGTGCCCGATTCGCGGCCCACCCCCGACGTTCGGGCGTCCCCGGACGCTTGTGCAAGGATTCACGACGATGCCCCGGTTCACTGCCGAGAACACGATCCTCGCCAAGGAGATCATCGGCCGGTACCCGCATCCCAAGTCGGCGCTCATCCCGCTGCTGCACCTGGCCCAGGAGCAGGACGGCTTCCTGGCCGAGGACGCGATGGTGCACATCGCCGAGCTCATCGAGCACACGCCGGCCGAGGTCATCGGCACCGCCAGCTTCTACGAGATGTTCAAGCGGGAGCCGGTGGGCGACTACCTCATCAACGTCTGCACCAACATCTCCTGCATGCTGCTCGGCGGCGAGGAGCTGCTGCACCACCTCGAGGACCGCCTCGACATCCGCCCCGGCTCCACCACCGCCGACGGCATGTTCACCCTCGAAGACGTCGAGTGCATCGCGGCCTGCACCGAGGCGCCGTGCCTCACGGTGAACTACCGCTACTTCCACAAGATCAGCACCGACGAGGCCGACCAGCTGCTCGAGGACCTGCGGGCCGGTCGCCGCGCGCACGAGATCCCCAAGCACGGCACCCTGGCCCGCACTCGCCAGGTCATCCCGGCCGAGCGCCGCGCCGGCGCCGCCGTGCCGGGCGAGTGCGGCCAGCCCGTGTGGATGACGCCCAAGGACGAGCCCGAGGACGCGCCGGCATGACCGACCAGGCCGCACCCGGGCGCGACGTGCCCCAGATGATCACCGGTCGCTTCCGGTACGACGACGCCCACACCATCGAGCGCTACCAGGCCACCGACGGCTACGTCGCCCTCCGCCAGGCCCTCGACCTGCACCCCGAGGACGTCCACGCCGAGATCAAGAACGCGTCGCTGCTGGGTCGGGGCGGGGCCGGCTTCCCCGCCGGCGTGAAGTGGGGCTTCTGCCCCCCCGGGGTCTGGCCGCGGTACTTCGTCGTCAACGGCGACGAGTCCGAGCCCGGCACCTACAAGGACCGCCTCCTCATGGAGCGCGACCCCCACCAGCTGATCGAGGGCGTGCTCATCGGCGCCTACGCCACCGGTTGCGCCCAGGCCTTCCTCTACGTCCGCGGCGAGATGGCCCTGGCCCAGGAGCGCATCGCCCAGGCGCTGAACGAGGCCTACGCCGCCGGCCTGGTCGGCAAGAACGTGCTCGGCTCGGACTTCTCCTGCGACATCGTCCTGCACTGGGGTGCCGGCGCCTACATCGTCGGCGAGGAGACCGCCCTCATCGAGTCCCTCGAGGGCAACCGCGGCATGCCGCGCCTCAAGCCTCCGTACTTCCCCGCCGCCAAGGGCCTCTACATGCAGCCCACCATCGTCAACAACGTCGAGACGATGGCGAACGTGCCCTGGATCATCCGCAACGGCGCCGACGCCTACACCGCCCACGGGGCCGAGAACAGCCGCGGCACGCGCATGTTCGCCGTCTCCGGACACGTCAAGAAGCCCGGCGTCCACGAGGTGGAGTTCGGCACCACCACCTTCCGCGACCTCATCTACGGCCTGTGCGGCGGCATCCGCGGCAACCACGTGCTCAAGGCGTTCATCCCCGGCGGCGCATCGGCTCCGTGGTTCTACGAGGAGCACCTCGACCTGCCCCTCGAGGTCGGCGCCGTCGGCGCGGCCGGCTCCATGCTCGGCTCCGGCGCCGTCGTCGTCATGGACGACACGACCGACGCCGTCAAGGCCGCGTGGCGGGTCGTGCGCTTCTTCGCCCGGGAGTCCTGCGGCAAGTGCACCCCGTGCCGCGAGGGCACGAACTGGCTCGAGAAGATCCTGCGCCGCATGCTCGACGGGCAGGGCCGTCCCGAGGACATCGCGCTGCTGCTCGACCTGTGCGACAACATCTCGCCCGCCATCGCCTGGCCGCCGAAGCAGACCACGATCTGCCCGCTCGGCCCCTCCGCCGTCAGCCCGATCGCCAGCGCGGTGATGCGGTTCAAGTCCGAGTTCCAGGCCTACTGCGGCGGCGGCGACGTCCCCACCTCGGTGACCATCAACGGCAAGGCGTACCTGCCGCCCGAAGGAGCCCCGGCCGGTGTCTGAGGAGACGACGACCTCCGTGAAGATCACCGTCGACGGCCGCGAGATCGAGGCCGCCGAGGGCGAGCTGGTCATCGCCGCCGCCGAGCGGACCGGCACCTACATCCCCCGGTTCTGCTGGCACCCCCGCATGAACCCGGTCGGCATGTGCCGCATGTGCCTCGTCGAGATCGACACCGGGCGCGGTCCGGCGCTGCAGCCGTCCTGCATGATCCCGGTGTCCGACGGCATGACCGTGGTCACCGACTCGGACACGACCAAGAAGGCCCAGGAGGGCGTGCTCGAGTTCCTCCTCGCCAACCACCCCCTCGACTGCCCGGTGTGCGACAAGGGCGGCGAGTGCCCGCTGCAGGACCAGGCGTACTCCCACGGCCCCGGCGAGTCCCGGTTCGTCGAGGAGAAGGTGCACTTCGAGAAGCCGATCCCGATCTCGGACCTGGTCGACCTCGACCGCGAGCGCTGCATCCTGTGCGACCGCTGCACCCGCTTCGCCGACGAGGTCGCCGGCGATGCCCTGATCCACTTCATCGATCGCGGCGCCCAGACCCAGGTCAACACCTTCCCCGACGAGCCCTTCGCGTCGTACTTCTCGGGCAACACCGTGCAGATCTGCCCGGTCGGCGCCCTCACGTCCCGGGCCTACCGGTTCAAGGCCCGTCCGTGGGACCTCGACCAGGTCGAGTCCACCTGCACGTCGTGCTCGGTCGGGTGCCGCGTGGCGGTGCAGTCCAGCCGCAACGAGGTGCTGCGGTACCAGGGCGTCGACGTCGACCCGGTCAACTGGGGCTGGCTGTGCGACAAGGGACGCTTCGACTTCCAGGCCACCCACGCCGAGACCCGGCTCCGAGAGCCCCTCGTGCGCGGCGACGACGGCCACGTGCCCGCCACGTGGTCCGACGCCCTCGGCCGCGCCGCGGGCGCCATCACGGCCGCCCTCGACTCCTCCGGCCCCGCTGCGGTCGGGGTCGTCGGCGGCGCCCGCCTCACCAACGAGTCGGCCTACGCCTGGGCCAAGCTGGCCAAGGGCGTCATCGGCACCGACAACGTCGACGCCCAGCTCGGCGACGGCCTCCCGGCCGAGGCCGTCCTCGGCCTGCCGCGGGCCACCATCGACCAGGCCTGCGCCCCCGGCGGCACCGTGCTCGTGGTCGGCGTCGACCCCAAGGAGGAGCTGCCGGTCCTGTACCTGCGCCTCCGCCATGCGGTCATCGAGGACGGCGTCACCCTCGTCGAGCTCGTGCCCCACGCCACCGGGCTCAGCGGGCTGGCCGCCCACTCCCTCGTCCACGGCCCCGGCGCGGTGGCCGACGTCGCCGCCCAGCTGCTCGCCGACCGCCCGACCGAGGCCGGCGGCATCGCGGCCGAGGCCCTCGCCGCCGCCGGCGCCGCCGTCCGGGGCGGGCCCGTCACGGTCGTGCTCGGCCGCGGCAACGTCGCCGACCGCGCCGACCTGGTCGCCTACGCCGCCAGCCAGCTCGCCGAGGGCCTCGACGACGTCCGCTTCCTGTCCGGGCTCCGGCGCGGCAACGTGCACGGCGCGCTCGACGCCGGCCTCGCCCCCGGGATCCTGCCCGGTCGCGTCTCCCTCGACGAGGGCCGGGCCCACTTCCACGACCACTGGTCCACCGTCCCGAGCGGGCGGGGCCTCGACACCGAGGGCATCCTGCGCGCCGCCGCCGACGGCAAGCTCGACGTCCTCGTGCTGCTCGGCGCGGACCCGCTGTCGGACTTCCCCGACCACGACCTCGCCCGCCGCGCCCTCGCCGGCGCCCGCACGGTCGTGGCGGTCGACACGCTGGCGAACCCGTCGGTCAAGCAGGCCGACATCGTCCTGCCCGCTGCCGGCTACACCGAGACCGACGGCACGACCACCAACCTCGAGGGCCGCATCAGCCGCCTGGCGCAGAAGGTCACCCCGCCCGGCACCGCCCGGGCCGACTGGGTCATCGCCGCCGAGCTGGCCTACCGCCTCGGTGACGACCTCGGCCTCGAGTCCCTCGACGACGTCTTCGCCGAGCTGGCCCGCGTCGCCCCCTCGCACCGGGGCCTCACCGCCGACGACGTCGGCATCGACGGGGTCGTCGTCCCCCTGACCCGCGACGACGACGCCGACACAGACGCCCGCGTGGCCGCCGAGCCGGAGGGCATCCAGACCGCCGGTGGCGACCAGCAGCCCGATCCCGGCATCGACCCCGACGCCGCGGCGGCTGCGGTCGAGGCCGAAGCGGCCGACACCGAGGAGGCCGCCACCGAGGCCGAGGCCGAGGCCACCGAGGCCCAGGCGGAGGCCGAGGCCGAGGCCGCGCAGGCTCCCGACGACGAGGGCGACGGCGCCGAGCCGGTCGAGGAGTCCGAGACCGAGCCGGTGAGCCCTGAGCTGCCCGACCCGGTCCGGTTCCACGCCGAGGCGGTGCGACCGCCCGCGCCCGGCGGCTACACGCTGCGCCTGCTGACCACCCGCAAGCTGTACGACCTCGGCACCACCACCCAGGCCTCGCGCTCCCTGGCCGGCCTGGCCCCGGGCGCCGTGCTGCACCTGCATCCCCACGACTTCGACCGGCTCGGCGTCCAGCCCGACGCCGAGGTCACCGTGTCCAACCGTGAGTCCGGCCGCGGATCGGTCACGGTGCCGGTCCGGTCCTCGGGTGCGGTGCCGAAGGGCGCGGCCCTGCTCGCGTTCCTGCAGCCGGGCGGCCACGCCGCCGAGCTCATCGACGCCGCTGCGCTCGTCACCGACGTCCGGGTAGAGGCGGTCCGTTGATCGGCTACATCTACGGCCTGGACCCGCTCTACGCCGATGGCGTCGGCCTGGCCGAGGTCCTCATCACCATCGGCAAGGTCCTGGTCACGTTCCTCATCCTGTTGGTCTCGGTGATCTTCATGGTGTGGTTCGAGCGCAAGGTCATCGCCGACATGCAGAACCGCATCGGCCCCAACCGCGCCGGCCCCTTCGGCATGCTCCAGACCCTCGCCGACGGGCTCAAGCTCATCGTCAAGGAGGACCTGGTCCCCAACCGGGCCCGGCGCTTCGTGTTCGCCCTCGCCCCGTTCCTGGCGGTGATCCCCGCCTTCGTGGTGTTCGCCGTCGTGCCCCTCGGCGGCACCTTCGCCGAGGGCGACACCGGCATCGTCACCATCGCCGGCCACGAGACCTACGCGCAGCTCGCCGACCCGCCCATCGGCGTGCTGTGGATCCTGCTCGTGTCCTCCATCGGGGTCTACGGCGTGATGCTGGCCGGCTGGGCGTCGGGCTCGAAGTACCCCCTGCTCGGCTCGGTGCGGGCCACCGCGCAGATGGTCTCCTACGAAGCGGCGATGGGGCTCTCCATCGCCACGCTGATCATGACCAGCGGGGCCCTGTCCACCCGCAGCATGGTGGCGGTCCAGGCCGGCGAGGGCTTCGCCGGGTTCGTGCCGAACTGGAACGTCATCCTCACCGGCATCGTCCCCTTCGCCGTCTTCTTCATCGCCGCCCTGGCCGAGACCAACCGCCCGCCGTTCGACCTGGTCGAGGCCGAGCAGGAGCTCGTCGGCGGCTTCCACACCGAGTACTCCTCGATCCGCTTCGGCATGTTCTTCGTCGCCGAGTTCATGCACCCGGTCACCATGTCGGCCGTCATCGTGACCCTGTGGTTCGGCGGACCGGCGGGTCCGCTGCTGCCGGGCCTGCTCGAACCGGTCTCGGGCATCTTCTGGCTGGTCGCCAAGATGTTCGTGTTCCTCTACATCTTCGTGCTGATCCGGGGCACGCTGCCCCGGTTCCGCTACGACCAGCTGATGAACCTGGGCTGGAAGGTCCTCATCCCGCTGCAGCTGGGTTGGCTGCTGCTGCTCGCCGCCCTCAACATCGGCCGGGACGAGGGCTGGAACGTCGCCGTCGTCATCGCCGTCGGGTTCTTCGTGATCGGCGGGGCGTCGTTCGCGCTGCTGAGCCGATCGTCCGAGGTGTCCCGCCAGCGCCGCGAGCTCGGGGAGGTGGAAGCCTGATGGGGTACCTCGACGGATTCCTCGTCACGATCAAGAAGACCTTCGCCAAGGGAAGCCAGACGGGCCGCACCGTCACCGGCGAGTACGCGAAGGACCAGGGCGGCAAGTACGAGCGCCCCATGCGGCGCCACGGCCGCCACGTCCTCAACCGCTACGAGGACGGGATGGAGAAGTGCATCGGCTGCGAGCTCTGCGCCGGTGTGTGCCCGGCGCGCTGCATCTACGTCCGCGGCGCCGACAACGACCCGTCCGATCCGGTGAGCCCCGGCGAGCGCTACGGCTTCATCTACGAGATCAACTACCTGCGCTGCATCCACTGCGACCTGTGCGTGGAGGCCTGCCCCACCGAGGCGATCACCGAGACCAAGCTGTTCGAGTTCTCCTTCACCAACCGACAGGACAGCATCTACACCAAGGCCGAGCTGGTCGTCGACGACGACGGCAACGCCCAGAAGCTGCCCTGGGAGGACTGGTCCGACGCCGACGCGATCGAGCCGCACACCTCCGCCTGGATGCGGGCCACGTCGCCCTCCGGCGACGCGGACTTCGCCGGCATCGTCGCCTGGGCGGGCGAGCTGGGCTGGGGCGAGCGGGCCCCGGAGCAGGGCCAGCGCGCCGGGGAGGCGCACGACGTCGCACCCCCCGAGGAGGGCACGCACTGATGGAGACCTTCGTCTTCTTCGTCGCCGCCGCCATCTGCCTCGCCGGGGCCCTCGGCGTCGTGCTGTCGTCGAACCCGGTGCACTCGGCGCTGTCGCTCGTCGCCACGCTGTTCGGCGTCGCGGTGCTCTTCGTCGCCCAGAACGCCCACTTCCTCGCCGCCGTGCAGGTGATCATCTACGCCGGCGCCATCGTGGTCCTGTTCCTGTTCGTGATCATGCTGCTCGGCGTGGATCGGGCCGAGGACCTCCGCGTCGATCCGCTCGTGGGCCAGCGCGCCGCCGCCATCGTGGTCGGCGTGGCCATCTTCGCCCTGCCCGTCGCCGCCCTCGCCACCACCGGGTGGGACGCCACCGGCGCCGTCGCCAACCTCGGCTCCGTCGCCGACTCGGGCGTGACCGACGTCGAGGGCATCGGCCGGGTGCTGTTCACCCGCTACATCTTCGCCCTCGAGATCACCTCGATCCTGCTGGCCATCGCCGTGGTCGGCGCGGTGATGCTCGCCAAGAAGGGCCCGAAGCCCGCCGACATGATCGTCGACCTCCCCGAGCGCCCGAGCCCGGCCGACGAGGAGGGCACCGCCTGATGCTGCTCGCCGCGGGCGTCGAGCCCTCCTGGTACCTGATCCTGGCGTCGGCGCTGTTCGCCATCGGCGCCACCGGCCTGCTGGTCCGGCGCAACCCGCTCGTGATGTTCATGTGCATCGAGCTGATGCTCAACGCCGTCACGCTCACCTTCGTCACGTTCTCCCGCATGCTCGACGACATCGGCGGGCAGGCGGTGGTGGTCTTCGTGCTCGTGGTCGCGGCCGCCGAGGTCGTCGTCGGCCTCGGGATCATCGTGGCCATCATGCGCCGGCGCCCCGACGCGACCGCCGACGACCTGGCTCTCCTCAAGGGATAGGCGGAACCATGGAGCTCCTCGACCTCGTCTGGCTCATCCCTGCCCTGCCACTGGCCGGGTTCCTGCTGCTCGTCCTCGGCGGCCGCCTCCTCGGCGAGCCCGGCGCCGGCTGGCTGGCCACCACGATGATGGCCGGCTCCTTCGGCGCCACGGTCGCCGTGTTCGTCGGCCTCCTCGACCGCCCCGAGGAGGAGCGGGTCTTCGGCCAGACGCTGTTCGAGTGGATGCCGATCGGCGGCTGGGACATCGACTTCGGCTTCTACGTCGACCCGCTGTCGGTCGCCATGTGCCTGTTCATCACCGGCGTCGGCACCCTCATCCACCTCTACTCGGTGGGCTACATGCACGGGGACGCGAACTTCTCGAAGTTCTTCCTGTACCTGAACCTGTTCGCCTTCTCGATGCTGATGCTGGTGCTCGGCGACAACCTGCTCCTCACCTTCCTCGGGTGGGAGGGCGTGGGCGCCTGCTCGTACTTCCTCATCAGCTTCTGGTTCACCGACCCCGAGAAGGCCTCCGCCGGCAAGAAGGCCTTCGTCACCAACCGGATCGGCGACTGGGGCTTCATGGTGGCGATCTTCGCCTGCCTCGCCGCCCTCGGCTCGATCAGCTACGACGAGATCCTCAGCGGCGCCGGCAGCCTGTCGGGCACGACGGCCACCCTCATCGCCGGCTGCCTGTTCGTCGGCGCCATCGGCAAGTCGGCCCAGTTCCCGCTCTACGTGTGGCTGCCCGACGCCATGGCCGGCCCCACCCCGGTGTCGGCGCTCATCCACGCCGCCACCATGGTCACCTCGGGCGTCTACCTGCTGACCCGGGTGAACCCGATCATCGCCGAGGCCGACGCCTGGATCCAGCCCACCATCGCGTGGGTCGGCGCCGGCACCGCGCTGTTCGCCGCCACCATCGCCGTGTCCCAGAAGGACATCAAGAAGGTGCTGGCGTACTCCACCGTCTCCCAGCTCGGCTACATGTTCCTCGCCGTCGGCGTGGGGGCCTACGTGCCCGCCGTGTTCCACATGATCACCCACGCCTTCTTCAAGGCCCTGCTGTTCCTCGGCTCGGGCTCGGTGATCCACGGCATGCACGAGGAGCAGGACATGACCCGCATGGGCGGCCTGCGCAAGTACATGCCGATCACCGCCGCCACCTTCATCGTCGGCTGGCTCGCCATCGCCGGCGTGCCGCCGTTCTCGGGGTTCTTCTCCAAGGACGAGATCCTGCTCTACGCCTGGGCCGAGAACCCGGCGCTGTGGGCCGTCGGGCTGGTCACCGCCCTGCTCACCGCGTTCTACATGAGCCGCCAGGTCTTCCTCGTGTTCTTCGGCGACGAGCGCTTCACCGTCGACGCCGCCCACGGCGACCACCCCGAGGTCGCCGCCACGGACGAGGGCGGTCCCGACACCGCCATCGACACCGAGGGCTCCGAGGCCGAGGCCCTCGAGCGCCCCGACACCGCCAGCGCCCCCCAGCACGACGACGTCCACGTGCTGCACGGCTCCCCGCACGAGTCGCCCTGGACCATGACCCTGCCCCTCGTGGCGCTGGCCGGCCTGGCCATCGTCGGTGGCGCCATCCAGCTCCCCTTCACCAAGGACCTGCACTTCCTCGGCGACTGGCTGCACCCCGTCCTCGGTGACAACGAGGCCAGCATCGACGTGGCCACCGGCACCAAGGTCGGGCTCGCCGTCGTGGCCGCCCTGGTCGCCCTCACGGGCATCGCCGTCGCCTACGCCATCTACATCCGCAAGCTGCGCCGGCCGGTGGAGCCCGTGCTGCTCGAGGAGGGCTGGCGCTACGACCGGGCCATCTCGGCGTTCATGGGCGGCCCCGGCCGCGCCGGCTTCGAGGCCGCCTCCACCTTCGACCGAACCGTCGTGGACGGCGCGGTCAACGGCGTCGGCTCCCTGGCCCGCCGCTCCGGTGGGGGCCTGCGCGGCCTGCAGTCCGGCTTCGTCCGCAACTACGCGCTCGGCATCGCCGGCGGCGCGGTCCTCCTGCTCGCCTACTTCCTCGCGCAGGTCACG
>Ga0208490_100861_pt1 | contig 14456 bp, 12 predicted proteins | sample SubbioAug_CSWold_FD_184818 | JGI IMG/M metagenome (GOLD analysis project Ga0208490, IMG submission 184818) | Serpentinite rock and fluid subsurface biosphere microbial communities from McLaughlin Reserve, California, USA - CR11Aug_CSWold (SPAdes) | ecosystem: Environmental > Terrestrial > Deep...
GTCGAAACTGGCAGCGCCTCCGTTGCCCCCCCCTTCGAAACTGGCAGCGGCTCCGTTGCACGCCTCGTCGAAACTGGCAGCGGCTCCGTTGCACGCCTCGTCGAAACTGGCAGCGGCTCCGTTGCATCGCCTCCCGGCGAGGGGCCCCGCCGCTACTGGCCCGCTCTCGACGGCATGCGGGCCGTCGCCGTGCTGCTGGTCATCGCCTACCACGGCGAGCGCTCGCTGGCACCTCGGGGCGGCACCATCGGCGTGACCATGTTCTTCACGCTGTCGGGGTTCCTGATCACGACGCTGCTGCTGCGGGAGCGGGCATCGAGCGGCCGCATCCGCCTGCGCCGCTTCTACTGGCGCCGGGCGCTCCGCCTGCTCCCGGCGCTGATCACCCTGGTCGCCGTCACGTGCGCGTACTCGTGGATCACCGGCAGCTACGAGCGGACGCTCGATGCCGCCCTGCCGGTGCTGCTCTACGTCGGCAACTGGATGCGCACGCTGCGCGACAGCGAGGGTCTCGGCCTGCTCGAGCACACCTGGTCGCTGTCGGTCGAGGAGCAGTTCTACCTGGTGTGGCCGCTGGCGGTGCTGGGTGCCGCCGCCCTCGTCCCGAAGGTGCGCCAGGCGGAGGCCGTGCTCGCCCTCGCGGTCGGCGGGTCGCTCCTGTCGCTGTGGTGGCGGCTCCAGCTGTGGGACCCCGATGCCGAGCGCTGGTCGGCCGCGCGCCTCTACAACGGCACCGACGCCGTGGCCGACCAGCTCCTCGTCGGCGCCGCCCTGGCCGCCGGCCTCGCCCTGTGGGACCGGCGTGCAACGGAGCCGCTGCCAGTTTCGAAGAGGCGTGCAACGGAGCCGCTGCCAGTTTCGAAGGGGGGTGCAACGGAGCCGCTGCCAGTTTCGAAGGGGGGTGCAACGGAGGCGCTGCCAGTTCCGGGAAGGCGGCTGTTCGCGCTGGCCGGCGCGGTCGGTGCGCCGCTCGCGCTCGCGTACGTCGTGTGGGTGGCCCGGGTGCACCCGGGCGGCGACTCGCTCGCCAACGACCGCCGCTACCTCGAGTGGGGCTCGCTGACGTTCGCCCTCGCCGCCGCGGTGATCGTGCTCGGCGCCACCCGGGGTGCCGAGCAGTGGTTCCCCCGCCTGCTGGCGCTGCCGCCGCTCGTCGCGATCGGGAAGGTGTCCTACGGGCTGTACCTGTGGCACTTCCCCGTGATCCTGGCCGTCGACGACCAGCTGCCCGACGCCTCCACCCTCGCCCGGGGGGCGGCGGTGATCTCGCTCACCGCGGCCACGACGCTGGCGTCGTGGTTCCTGGTGGAACGCCCGTTCCTCGCCCTCAAGGACGGGCCGCGGACCTCGGCGCCGGCACCACCACGGCAGCCCGTCGGTTCCGCCCGTCCCCGAGGGCAGGAGCCCAGCCCTCCCTCGGCTAGGTCAGCAGCTCGCTCAGCCAGTCGTCGCCCGACTCGAGCGCGGCGACGAAGTCCTGGATCTCGGCCTCGGTGATCCGCCCGTTCGACGGGTGCAGGGCCTGGGCGTCGGCGAAGCTCAGCTCCTCGACCAGACACCCGGCACCGATCAGCACCGGCACCATCTTGTCGCTCACGGCCTGCACCACGGTCTGCACGCAGTCGGGGCAGACGAAGCTGCACTCCGTGTGCGCCGCCTCGGGACGTCGGCGCAACGTGAGCTGGCCGGCGTCGACGAGGACGACGTCGCAGCTCGGGCAGGTGGTGCGGACGGTGGGCATCGGGGGACCTCTCCTGGACGGGCCGCCGGTCGGCGACCTTCGCTTCTCGCTCCCCCCACTGTCGACGATGTCCGGTTCGTCGCGATATAGCGAGTTGGGACCATTTCTCGACTAGCCCGACCGCGCGGGGGACCGGGACATCAGTCCCATCGAGACGGGACATAGACTCCTCGTATGTCCCAGCTCGACGTCTCCGCCGATCTCCAGAGCGGGGCGCCGGGCGCCCCGCTCGGCCCCGACTCCCTGCTCTGGCGCATCGCCTCCGACTGGCGGTCGGGCCTCTCGGGCCTCAGCGCCGGCATGCTGCAGCTCATGTGGCCCCACCTGGGGCTCGGGGTCGAGGAGCACTCGGCGTTCTTCCTGGAGCCGTGGGACCGCATCCACCGCTCGGTCCCCCAGATCTGGGCGACGATCTTCGCCGACGACGCCGAGGACCGGGGCCGCCACATCCGCGATGTCCACCGCGACATCAAGGGCACCGACCGCCACGGGCAGCGCTACCACGCCCTCGACCCCGACACGTTCTGGTGGGCGCACGCCACCTTCACCTGGGAGATGTTCCAGACCGCCGACCAGTGGGACCACCGCACCCTGTCGCCCCGCCACCGCGAGCAGCTGTACCAGGAGACCGTCACCTGGTACCGCCGCTATGGCGTGAGCGACCGCCCGGTCCCCGCCGACGTCGAGGCCTTCGAGGCCCGTTTCGACGACATCTGCCGCCACGACCTCGAGCTCACCCCCACCGCCGAGCGGGCCCTCGACATGGCGCTCCACGAGCGGGTGGCGCCGCCCGGCATGCCGGCGCCGGTGGCCGCGATCGCCACCCCGCTCATGAGCCGGCTCGCCATCGGCAGCCTCCCCCCGGTGGTGCGCGAGCGGTTCGACATCCCGTGGTCGACGCTCGACGAGCTGTCGCTGGTGGCCGTGCGCCAGTGGGTGCGCGACGCTGGCCGGGTGGTCCCCCACCGCCTCACCCGTGGCCCGTACCTCCGGTCGATCAAGCGCATGAAGCACATCGCCGCGCCCCGACCCGAGGTGGCGACCGCCTCCTAGCGGTGCCCCGCGTCAGCACCCAGGTCGACGCCGACGCCGTCCTGCTCGCCCTGCTCCGCCACCAGCCGGCGCTCGGGCCAGGGGACGACATCGACGAGCGCATCCTCGACGCGGCCGGCCGCATGCTGGTCGACGTCGGCCTCGAGGACCTCGAGGTCGACGCGGTCGCCGAGGCCGCCGGCGTCGGGCGCAGCACGCTCTACCGCCGGTTCGAAGGGCGCAACGCGCTGCTCGCCGCCACCGTCGCCCACGAGGGCCGGCGCCTGCTCGCCGCCCTCGCCGAGTCCGTGGCCGGCATCGAGGACCCCGAGGACCAGCTGGTCGCCGCCTTCTGCGCCGGTCTGCGGATCGCCCGGGCCACCGGGGTCGCCGACCGCATCCGCCACGAGCCCCTGCTGCTGCGCCTGCTCACCGTCGACGGCGGCCCGGTGCTCGGGGCGGCGCGCATGCAGCTGGCCTCCGTCGCCCGGTCGGTCGACCCCGGCATCGACCGGGACGACGCCGAGGCCATCGCCGAGCTGCTCGTGCGCCTCGCCGTGTCGTTCCTCGTCACGCCCGAGAGCGCGCTCGACCTCGAGGGCGGGTGCGAGGACTCGATCCGCCGCCACCTCGCGCCGCTGCTCCGTCGCCGCTGACCGCTCGATCCGTGCGGCCACCACCTCGGAGGGTGCGCCCGGCGTCCGGCCCGATGCGGGGCGAACGGCACGAGCAGGAGGAAAAGTGACACCTCGAGGGCCAGAACGCGTCCGCCGCGTCGCGCTCGGTAGTCCGTACGACCCAGAGGCGGACGTACGTTCTGGCCAGGGACGGAGCAGCGGAGGGGGAGCCATGGGAAAGGTCTTGCGGTACGGGGATCCGGCGGCGGTGGACCATCCGCTGCACGGCCGGTACGCCACCATCACGGCGGGGGCGCCGGGGCGCTGCCCGTCCTGTGAGCAGTTCGGGTTCATCGTCGGCGCCGACCTCGTCCGGCGCCTCCAGGACCAGCAGTGCCGGGCCTGCGGCACCCACTGGAGCTACGCGTTCGACGAGGACGGCGCCATCACCGAGGTCCACGGCCTGCCGGCGGCCGAGCCGGACGTGCTCGACCTGCGGTCGACGGCCCAGGACCGGCTGGCGAAGGCGATCGAGTCCCTCAGCCCGCGCCGCTGACCAGCGGGCGCGTGCCAGCGCCGTCGGGCGGCGCAGGAGCTCAGCCCAGCATCTTCGACCTCGACGTCGAGCAGGCGGTACCAGCTCGGTCATCGCCTGCCGGCGTCGACCAGCGCCAGCACGTCGTCATCCGTGACCGGCGTCTCGGCGACCGCGACGAGGCGCCCGTCGCGCTCCTCGAGTCATGGCTTCACCTTCGGGCGGGCGAGGGCGAGGAGGTGGGCGAGGTCGAGGGCGATGGTGGCGCCCACGATGGCGGTGACGTCGCTGTGGTCGAGCGGGGGCGCGACCTCGACCAGGTCGGCGCCGACGACGTCGAGGCCGGCGAGGCCGCGCAGGAGCTGGCGGGCCTGCCGGGCGCTGGGCCCGCCGACGACGGGTGTGCCGGTGCCGGGCGCGCTGGACGGGTCGAGGAAGTCGATGTCGAACGACACGTAGACAGGGTGCTCGCCGACGGTGGCGCGGATCTCGTCGATCGTGTCGGTGAGGGGCCGGTCGAGGAGCGTGTCGGCATCGACGATGGTGAACCCGCAGGTGTCGGGGTTGGGGGTGCGCATCCCGATCTGGATCGAACGGGCCGGATCGACGAACCCCTCGCGGGCCGCGATGCGGAACATGGTGCCGTGGTTGAGGTCGTCGCCCATGTCCCAGGTGTCGGAGTGGGCGTCGAAGTGGACCAGGCTCAGCGGGCCGTGGGTGTCGTAGGCGGCGGCGAGCATCGGGTAGGCGACCATGTGGTCGCCGCCCAGCGCGAGCGGGCTCACGCCGGCGGCGACGATCGAACCGACGTGCCGGCGCACGTCGTCGACCATGCGGTTCGGGTAGCCGACCCAGAGCGCGGTGACCGGGAGGTCGCCCCAGTCGGTCAGTCGGTAGCCGTCGAGGAGGTTGAAGTCCCAGGGCCAGTGGCCCCACGGGTACTGGCCGACGAACAGCGACTGCTCGCGGATGGCGCGGGGCCCGAGCCGGGCGCCGGGACGGTTGGTGGTGCCCATGTCGAAGGGGATGCCGAGCACGGCGATGTCGACGCCGGCGACGTCCTGGGTCGCCTCCCAGCGGGCGAAGGTGATCGGGCCCGCGTAGGGGGCCGACGCGAGGCGGCTGAGGTCGAGCTCGCCGGTCACATCAACCCGAGCGTGGCCAGCTCGGCGGCGCGGCCGAGGTCGCCGTCGACGGTGAGCCGCTGGGCGCTGAAGGCCTCGGCGCCGGACAGCTCGCCGTTGGCGATCTTGAGATAGTCGGCGGCATCGGCGCGGATGGTGACCGGCGCGTCGGCTCGCTCGGCGTCGAGCTGCTCGACCGACAGCGCGCTGTCACGGACGGTCACCAGCCAGGTGCCGCCACCGTCGCCGCCGAGCGCGAACTGCACGACCAGGTCGACGCCCGCGGCCTCGGCCGGGTCGAGGCGGGCGGGCATCGCCGCGAACAGCTCCTCGAGGCTCGCCACTCGCTTGGCTGCCTGCTTGACGGCGCGGGCCCGCTCGGCGGGGAGGAGATCGGCTTCCATGGCCGCGATCGACTCGGCCAGGATGTCCACGATCTCATCGGCGCAGGCGCGGTCGATGGTGAGCGGCGGGGCGAGGCCGACGACCTCGATGCCCATGGCCCGGCAGTACAGGCCCCGCTCCCACGCCTCGAGCTCGACCCGGGTGCAGGCGGCGTGCGGCTTGGAGAAGCCGCGCTTGGTGGCCTTGTCGGTGACGAGCTCGATGCCGACCATCAACCCGACGCCGCGGATGTCGCCCACGGAGTCGAACCCGCCGATGCGCTGGCGCAGGCGCTCGAGCAGGTAGGCGCCGACGTCGGCCGCGTTCGCCGCGAGGTCTTCGCGTTCGACGATGTCGATGTTGGCCAGGGCCGCGGCGCAGCACACGGGGTGGCCCATGTAGGTGAAGCCGTGGCTGATCGGCATGTGGTCGGGCAGCTTGGCGCTGATGGTGTCGTAGATCTCGTCGGAGACGATCGAGGCGCCGAGGGGCAGGTAGCCGCTGGTGATCCCCTTGGCGAGCGTGACGATGTCGGGGCGTAGGCCGTAGCGCTCGAACCCGAACATGGTGCCGGTGCGCCCGAACCCGGTGACGACTTCGTCGACGATGAGCAGGATGCCGTGGCGGTCGCAGGTCTGCTGGATGCGTTCGAAGTAGCCGTCGGGCGGGGGGATGATGCCGCCGGCGCCGATGACCGGCTCGGCGATGAAGGCGGCGATGGTGTCGGGCCCCTCGCGCTGGACGAGCTGCTCGAGGGTGTCGGCGCACGCCAGCCCGCAGGCGGGGTAGGTGAGGTCGAGCTCGCACTTGTAGCAGTACGGCGCGGGGATGTGGGCGAAGCCGGGGGATTCGGGCCCGAAGTTCCATCGCATGGGCATGATGCCGGTGGCGGTCATGGTGGCGATGGTCAGGCCGTGGTAGCCGTGGTGGCGGGCGATGATCTTGGTGCGCTGCTCTTGGCCGCGCATCGCCCAGTAGAAGCGGGCGAGCTTGAAGTTGGTCTCGTTGGCCTCCGAGCCTCCGGAGGCGAACATCACGTGGTTCAGCCCGTAGTCGGGTGGGAGCATCGAGCACAGCTTCTCGGCCAGCTCGATGGCGCGGGGATGGGACTGGCCGTGGAAGGTGGTGAAGTACTCCAGCGTCGCCAGCTGGTCCGCGATGGCCTCGGCGATCTCGGGCCGGCCGTGGCCGACGGCCACGCACCACAGCCCCGCGAACCCGTCGATGATCCGCCGTCCCCGGTCGTCGGTGACCCACCACCCGTCGCCCTCCACGACCACCCGGGCGCCGTCGCGCTGCAGCTCCCGGGGTGAGGTGACCGGGTGGATCACATGGGCCGCGTCGCGCTTGGCCAGCGGCGTCATCTCGGTCATCGGACAGCTCCTCGTCTCATCGCCGCGCGCGCGGGGCGCGCCGGCGTCGCTCGTAGGGACTCCAGCAGGTGGCGAACGACGTCCTCGGCGGCGCGGCGGTGGCCGGTGCGCAGCACGTGCAGGGTGGCTTCGGCGAAGACGCCGAGGAGCACCCGGGCCAGGGCGTCGGCGTCGAGGGTGACGAGCTCGCCCCGGTCGATGGCGGCGGCCAGGACCCGGCGCACCATGTCGACGGCGTCCTCGTGGTCGTGGCGGCCGGCCTGGTCGAGGGCGGGGATGACCCAGGCGTCGCGCAGGAAGAAGCGGGCCTCGCCGAGGTCGCCGAGCAGCGAGAGGTAGGTGTCGAAGGCGCGGGTGATGTTCGACACCACGTCGTCGCCGGGCACGAAGGTGTGCATCGAGGCCAGCGACAGCCGCTCGTACAGGTCGTGCTGGAGCTCGCGGCCGATGTCGTCCTTGTCGGCGAACCAGTGGTACACCGCGCCCTTCGTGACGCCGGCCTCGTGCGCGATCTCCTCGATCGACACCGAGCCGTAGCCCCGCCGGGCGAAGAGCCCCAGCGCGGTGGTGAGGATCCGGGCCCGGGTCTCCTGCCCACGCGGTACACGGCGCGCCACGTCAGTGCCCCTGCGGCTGCTGGCGCACGAACTCGGCTGCCCCGTCGAGGAACCCTGCGACGTTGGCGGCCTTGCCGGCGGCGATGTCCTTGAACCATGCCGGCGCGTACACCTCGTGAGCGTCGGCGGCGATGGCCCCCATCACGGCGTCGACCAGCTCGGACACCCCGATGGCCTCGACGCCGGCGTGGATCGGGTCGTTGCCGGGCACGGTGAACAGCTCGGTCTCGACCAGGCCCGGGTAGACGACCAGGACCCGCACGCCCGTGTCCCACAGGTCGATGGCCATCGCTTCGGAGAACGCGGTCAGCGCCGCCTTGGACGCGTCGTAGGCGGCCTCGCCCGGTGACGACAGCAGCGCCGCCACCGATGACACGTTCACCACCAGCCCGCTGCCGCGCTCGAGCAGATGAGGGAGCAGCGCCAGCGTGAGCCGCACCGGCGACAGGTAGTTGATGTGCATCACGGCCTCGACCGTCGCCGGGTCGAGCGCGGTGACGTGGCGGCGCTTGGGGATGCCAGCGTTGTTGACCAGCACGTCGAGCCCGCCGAGCTCGTCGACCGCGGCCCGGGCGAGCCGGTCGACGTCGTCGAACCGGGCGAGATCGCACACCCACATGCGGGATTCGGGGGCGTGCGCGCGGCACCGCTCGAGGACCTCGGCGAGGCGGACCTCGCGCCGGGCGCAGATGCCAACCGTGGCGCCGGCCGCCGCGAAGCGCTCGGCCAGGCCGGCGCCGATCCCCGACGACGCGCCGGTGATCAGGACTCGCTTGCCGGCCAGCTCCACCGTGGGCCCCCCTCGCTGTTCGTCAGCAGCATACGGAGCGTATGTATAGCATCCGAGCCGTAGCCTCCCCTCCCGCCTCCCGAACCGTGTTCCACGGCGGCACGGTGTTGACGATGGACGGTCGTCGCCCGCGGGCCGACGCCGTCGTGGTCGAGCGCGGACGCATCGCCGAGGTAGGCGGCCGCGCTCTCCTCGATACCGCCGATGCGACGGTTGTCGATCTCGCCGGGACCACGCTGGTGCCGGCGTTCATCGACGCTCACTGCCACCTGTCGATCGCCGCCCTGCACCCCCGGTGGGGTGACGCGACAGCCATCGCCGACCGTGACGCGCTCCTCACGGCGGTCCGCGCCCAGGCAACCGCGGAGCCGGACGCTGCTTGGGTCCGCCTGCATGGGTGGGACGACGCCCGCACCGGCTACACGCCGACCCGGGACGACCTCGACGCCGCCGGGATCGAACGCCCCGTGCTGGTCGCCCATGCGTCGCTGCACCAGGGCGTTGCCAGCGGCGCCGCGCTCGACGCGCTTGGGATCGGGCGCGGCACCCCCGACCCGCCGGGCGGGGAGATCGCCCGCGACCGTCGCGGGGAGCCGGCCGGGCTGCTCGTCGAGCGCGCCTGGGGCGAGGCCCACGCCCGCTCGCTCGCCGCCTACGCCGACCCCGACCGCTGGGCCGACCACATCGCCGATCATGCGCGCGGGCTGCTCGCCGACGGGATCACCGCCGTGCACGACGCCGCCTGCTCCCCGGCGGCGGAGGCCACGTACCGGGCGATGGCGGCGGCCCGCACGCTGCCGGTGTCGGTGCTGGCCATGCCGCACCCCGCCGCGCTGCTCAGCACCGATCTGGGTGACCGCCTCGACGGCCCGCCCATCGGCGACGGCGACGAGCGGCTGCGGGTCGGCCCGGTCAAGCTGTTCGCCGATGGTGGCGTCGCCATCGCCCTCGACGTCGCCATCGGCGGGCGCCCGCTGCGCATGGGGATGACCATGGACGACCTCGAAGAGGCCGCCGTCGCCGCCGCCGGCCGCGGCTTTCGCATCGCGGTGCACGCCATGGGCAACGTCGGCGTCGACCGCGCCCTCGACGCCTTCGACGCGGTCGCCCGCTGCGTCGGCGACGGCGACCACCGCTTCCGGCTCGAGCACGCCACGGTCACCGCCCCCGCCCACTGGGCGCGGCTGGCTGCGCTCGGCGCCGTCGCCGTCGTGCAGCCCGGCTTCGTCGAGCACGTCGGCGACCGCAGCGGCGGCGTCGCCTTCGACGAGCACCGCTGGCTCGCCTTCGCCGGCCTCGCCGAAGCCGGTGTCGTGCTCGCCGGCTCCAGCGACGAACCGTGCGCGCCCCGTTCGCCGCTGTGGTGCACCGGCAAGGGCATCTCCCGGACCACGTCGCGCGGCATCCGCCTCGACGTCGACCAGTCCGTCGGGCTGGAGGCCTGGCTGCACGCCTACACCGCCGGCGCGGCGCTCGCCGGCGGCCAGGAGCACGAGCGGGGCCGCATCGCCCCGGGCCTGGTCGCCGACCTGGTCGCGCTCGACCTCGACGGCGACGCGCCGACGGTGCGCCAGACGTGGCGCGCCGGCCAGCTCGTCTACCAGGCGACACCGCCCCCGACGACAGGAGAACGACGATGACGGCGACCCTCGAACGGTTCGCGCTCACCACCGCTCCCGCCGCGGTCGAGCTCGCCGTGTCGTCCACCGGCGCCAAGACGACCGACGTCGCCAACCGCTACAGCGACGTCGCGGCCTCGGTGAAGTTCACGGGCCGCTGGCACCGCACCCGCCACGACCACGAGGAGACCACACGATGACCACCGTCGCCGGCCGCACCGCGCTCGTCACCGGCGCATCCTCCGGGATCGGCGCCGCCCTCGCCCGCGAGCTGGCGGCGCGCGGCGCAACGGTCGGGCTCGTCGCCCGACGGCGCGACCGCCTCACCGACGTGCTCGCCGACTGCCGCCACCACACCCCGGGCTCGCAGCTCTGGGTCGCCGACCTCGCCGACCCCGCCGCCGCCGATCGCGTCGCCGCCGACGCGCTCGACGCGTTCGGCCACGTCGACGTGCTCGTCAACAACGCCGCCACCCCCGGTGTCGGGGCCGTGACCCGGCTCGACCCGACCGAGGTCGAACGGGTCATGCAGGTCAACTTCCATGCCCCCGTGCGGCTCACGCTGGCGATCCTGCCCAGCATGCTCCAGCACGGCGCCGGCACCATCGTCAACGTCTCCAGCCTCGGCGGACGCCTCGGCATCCTCCACGAAGCCGCCTACTGCGCCAGCAAGTTCGCCCTCTGCGGCTGGAGCGAGTCACTCGCCCTCGACCTGTGGCACAGCCCGGTGACCGTCAAGCTCATCGTCCCCGGCGCCGTCGACACCGAGATCTGGGACCACCCCGACGCCGAACCCGCCGCCTACGACGTCGACAAGGTCCCCGCCGCAGAGGTCGCTGCGGGCATCGCCGACGCCATCGGCAGCGACACCTTCGAGCACTACCTGCCCGACATGCAGCCCATCGCCCTCTACAAGACCGGCCACATCGACGAGTTCATGGCCGGCGCCATCGCCGCGGCGCGCACCAGCGCAGAGCCGCCACCCGGTGCGAGGACCTGAGTTCGACACTTTCGACACCGCCGCGTGCCGCCGAGCTCGACGCAGGCGATCCTCGCGACGACGTTGGCGCCGATCCGAGAGATCGAGACCAGCCCTCCCTTGGAACCGTGTCTCGCTCGAAGCACGGCCAACGCAAGACCGAGCTCATCGGCTGAACTCTCCATCACGGCTGCTCTCCGTCCGGCGGTGCGCCCCATCCTCCGCCACCGGGCGTCAGCATCCGAAGCACGTCGCCGGACTTCAACCTGATCGTGCACTTGTCGGGCAATCGCTCGGCGCGCTCTTCGTCCCCCTGGGGCAGGAGCCAGTTCTCGCCAGTCGCGCCGTCCTCGCCGCCAGCCAGACCCTTCGGTCGGGACACCCGCCGTTCGGTGATGAGCGAGACGGTCACGTCCTCGAGCACCTGGAGATCGCGCTCGATCCCCTCGCCACCCGGCGCCCAGCCGGCGCCGCCGCTCCCCCGCCGGAGGCGGTAGCGCAACACCCGCAAGGGGAACGCCCGCTCCAGCGCCTCGATCGGCGTGTTCCTCGTATTGGTCATCCCGGTGTGGATGCCCGACTGCCCCGGCACCGGCCGGTCGCCATCGACGCGTCCGCCCTGCCCGCCCCCGAGCGTCTCGTAGTACACCCAGCCCCGGCCGCCGAGCAGCAGGTTGTTCATCGTCCCCTGGTTGCCGGCGCCGACCCGCTCGGGGGCGGCGGTGGCGAGGGCAGCGAGCACGACGTCGGCCACCCGCTGCGATACCTCGACGTTCCCGGCGCCGACGGCGGCCGGCGACTCGGCGGCGACGATCGAGCCCCGCGGAACCCGGACGTGCACGGGTCGCATCGCCCCGCCGTTGGCCGGGATGGTGGGGTCGACCACGCACCGCACGGCGAACGCGACCGACGAGGCGGTGACCGCCTCGACCGCGTTTACGTTGCCCGGCGACTGCGGATCGGTGCCCTCGAAGTCCACGGTGAGCCCGTCCCCGTCGAGCGCAACCCGCACGCGGATGGTCGACGGCACCTGCTGGTCGGCATGGCTGCCCGTCGAGTCCAGGACGTCCTCGGCCGACCACTCGCCGTCGGGCAGCGCGGCGAGCGCGGCCCGCATGCGCCGCTCGCCGTAGGCGACGACTTCGTCGATCGGCGCGTCGGCGGCCTCGGCCAGGCGGGCGACGCCGAGCACGTTGGCGCCGACCTGGGCGTCGAGGTCGCCAGCCCGCTCGACCGGCGTGCGCGAGTTGGCGAGCAGGACGGCGCGCACCTCGTCGGTGAGCCGCATCGGCGGCAGCCGCAGGCCCTCCTGGAAGATCTCGGTGGCATCGGCCGGGATCGACCCCGGCGCGGCACCGCCGACGTCGGCGTGGTGGGCCCGGTTCGCCGCCCACCCGATGAGGCGTCCGTCGAGGAGGCACGGGGCGACCACCGTGATGTCGTTCAGGTGGGTCCCGCCGGCGAAGGGGTCGTTGACGACGAACTGGTCGCCGGGGTGGAGGTCGTCGCGCTCGAACCGGTCGATCACGGCCGCGACGCTGGCCGGCATCGACCCGAGGTGCACCGGGATGTGCTCGGCCTGCACGAGGAGCTCGCCGTCGGGGGTGAACAGCGCCGAGGAGCAGTCGGCCCGCTCCTTGATGTTCGGGCTGAACGCGGCCCGCTGGAGCACCGCGCCCATCTCCTCGGCGATGCCGGTGAGGTGCGAGATGAGGATCTGGAGGGCGGCGGGGTCGAGGTTCACGTCCGCTCCAGCACCAGCGCGCCGGCGGCGCCGGCCGTCGCCCGCCAGCCCTCGGCGAGCCAGACCGTGCACTCGGGCTCGGCGATGACCCGGGGCCCCACCACCGGTCGGAACCCCAGCCGGTGCGCGGGAACGGGGAGGTCGTCGAGGGTCAGCGCCGGCGGTCGGATGAGCGTGGCCCGCACGGCGAGGACCTCCACCGGGTCGTCCGGGCGGGCGTAGCCGTTGCGCATCTCGTGGGCCGCGTGGAACCCCTCGACGTGGCCGACGGTGAGCTCGTGCGACTGGCCGGCGTAACGGCAGTCCATCGAGGTCATCGTGGTCGCGGCCTCGTCGCCCCGCGTCGGGCGGAAGCGCGCCGAGGCGGCCCGCCGGACCGCCTCGAGGTCGTCGTCCAGCGACGACAGGTCTCCGGGGTGCGCCCGGCTGCGGACGACCTCCCGTCGCGGCGGCGCGGTGAGCAGGCCCACCGCCGAGAGCACGCCGGCCCGGGCCGGGACGATCACCACCGGCATCCCCATCGCGTCGGCGAGGGCGCAGGCGTGGAGGGCGCCGGCCCCGCCGAAGGCCACCAGGGCGAGGCCGTCCGGGTCGACGCCGCGCTCGATCGAGACCGCCCGCAGGGCCCGCTCCATGTTGGCGTCGACGACGCGCACGACCCCTTCGGCGGTGACGCCGGCCCGGGTGAGCGCGGCACGGGCCGCGGTGACGTCGAGGTGGAGCGAGCCGAACGTGGCCCCCTCGGGGATCCGCCCGAGCGCGAGGTTCGCGTCGGTCACCGTCGGCTCGATCCCGCCCCGGCCGTAGCAGGCCGGACCGGGTTCGGCGCCGGCGCTGGCCGGGCCCACCACGAGGGCGCCGCCGGGGTCGATGCGGGCGATGGAACCGCCGCCGGCGCCGATCGTGTGGATGTCGAGCGCCGGGAACCGCACCGGGTACCCGCCGACGCGGCGGGTGGTGGCCGGCGCCGGCTCGCCGTCGCGCACCAGGCACACGTCGGTGCTCGTCCCACCCATGTCGAAGGTGACGGCGTCGGGCCACCCGCACGCGGCGGCCACCGCGGCTGCGGCCCGGGCCCCGCCGGCGGGGCCGGACAGCAGCAGCGCGGCAGGGTGCTCCGCGGCCGTCGCCGCGTCGAGCAGACCGCCGGCGGAGGTCATCACCGACACCTCGTCGGCGACGTCGGCGAGCCGGTGCAGGTAGTCGCGGCAGCGGGGGCGGAGGCCGGCGTCGACGACCGTCGTGACCGTGCGCTCGTACTCGCGGAACTCGGGCGACACCTCGTGCGAGGCGACCACGTCGTGGCCCCGGGACCGCAGCTCGCCGGCCACCGCCACCTCGTGCGCCGGCTCGAGGTCGGCGTGCAGCAGGCAGACCGCCACCGCCTCGACGTCGTCGGGCAGCTCGGGCAGCGCCGACACGTCGATCGGCTGCAGCTCGCTGCCGTCGGCGGCGAGGCGACCGGGCACCTCGAAGCGCAGGTCCCGGGGCACGAGCGGCGGGGGCCGGTCGGCGAGCTGGTCGTAGAGGCTCGGCCGGTCCTGGCGGCCGATCTCGATGACGTCGGCGAGGCCCTCGGTGGTGATGAGCGCCGTGCGGGCCAGGCGCCCCTCGAGGACGGCGTTGGTGGCGACCGTGGTGCCGTGGGCGAGCGACATCGGCCGCCCGCTGCCGAGCGCGTCGACGCCGGCGCGCACGGCCTCGTCGGGCACCCCGGGCGTCGACAGCACCTTGGCCACCTCGCCGCGCTCGTCGACCACGTCGGTGAACGTGCCGCCGGTGTCGGCCCCGACGAGCCGTGCAACGGAGCCGCTGCCAGTTCCGGACGCGGGTGCAACGGAGCCGCTGCCAGTTCCGGACGCGGGTGCAACGGAGCCGCTGCCAGTTCCGGACGCGGGGGC
>Ga0208490_100862_pt1 | contig 14444 bp, 7 predicted proteins | sample SubbioAug_CSWold_FD_184818 | JGI IMG/M metagenome (GOLD analysis project Ga0208490, IMG submission 184818) | Serpentinite rock and fluid subsurface biosphere microbial communities from McLaughlin Reserve, California, USA - CR11Aug_CSWold (SPAdes) | ecosystem: Environmental > Terrestrial > Deep...
CGGCGCTGCTGCCCGCCGAGGATCGTGATGAGCTCGTCGTTGACGATCTGCACGACCTGCTGCGCCGGGTTGAGCGCCTTGTTGACCTCGTCGCCGAGCGCCCGCTCGCGCACCGCGGCCGCCGCCTCCTCCTCGGCCGCCGCGGTCGCCACCTCGGCGTCGAGGCGGGCGACCGTCGCCTGCTGGTCGGCCACGGTCGGGCGGCCCTTGGCGACGCGCGCGGCGAGGGTGGCGTGCTCGGCATGGGCTCGCAGCTGGTCGCGCACGTCGGCGGGGTCGCCGAGCTCGGCGCGCACCGCGCTGGCCGCCTCGACGGCGGCCACGGCCTCGCGCTCGGCCTGCTCGGCGGCGGCCAGCTCCGTCGTGGCGGCCCGGACGGCCTCGGCCACCGAGCCGACGTCCGCGGGCTCGGTCACCTCCGCGAGCGCCTCCAGGTCACCGGCGACCCCGGCGAGGCCGGCATCCACGGCCCGGAGCCGGTCGTCGAGGGCGGCCAGGGCGGGCGCGGCCGCGTCGAGGCGGCCCACGACCTCGGCGGTGGCGCCCGCCCGGGCCTCCGCCGCGGCGACGGCCTCGTCGGTGGCGGACCCCAGCTGCTGCAGCTGGCCGTCGAGCACGGCGAGGCGCTGGTCGGCGGCCTGGACGCGCCGACGGGCGGCGACGGCGACCTGCTCGTAGATGCCGAGGTCGAGCAGCTTGACCAGCAGGTCCTGGCGCTTCGCCGACGTGTCGTGCAGCAGGGCGGCGAACGCGCCCTGCGGGAGCACGACGCACTTCGTGAACTGCTCGAGGTCGAGCCCGAGCAGCTCGGTGGCCGCCTCGGTGACGCTGCGGGCGTCGGCCGCCAGCACCTCCTCGCCCCGCTGCAGGCGCGCCTCCTTCGTGGTGGCACCCGCCTTGGTGCGCCGCACCACCCGAACAGCCGTGTAGGCGGTGCCGGCCAGCTCGAAGTCGAGCTGCACCCGGGCCTCGGGCTTGCCCTGGGTGATCACGGGGTGGACGAGGCGGTCGCTCCCGTAGCGGGGCACGGAGCCGTAGAGGGCGAAGACCATGGCGTCGATCACCGACGACTTCCCAGCGCCGGTCGGGCCGACGAACGCGAACAGGTCGGCCTCGGTGAAGTCGACCTCGGTGCGGGCCCGGAACGCGGAGAACCCCTCGAGCTCGATGCGGGTGGGCCTCACGAGGACACCTCCTCGAGCAGCTCGTCGAAGGCGTCGGGGACGCGCTGGTCGACGAGGTCCGTGGTGGCCAGGTACGCCCGGAAGAGCTCGCCGGGCTGGCGGCCGGCCACGGGCTCAGCGCCCCGTCGGCGCTGCTCGTCGGGGGCCCGCACGACGACGTCGACGCAGTGGGGGAACCACTCGCGCACGAGGTCGGCGAGCCCGGCGCGTCGCACGTCGGTGACGACCACCCGCAGGAAGTCCTCGCCCGTGGAGCCGGCCACGGCCTCGAGCTCGGCCAGGCTCCCCTGCAGGGTCCGCAGACCGCGGCCGGTGGCCAGCGGTACGTCGCGCACCGACGCCGGGGCGCCGGGCTCGACGTCGACGACGGTGACCGACTTGACGTCGCGCCCCTCGCCGAAGTCGAGCTGCAGCGGCGAGCCGCTGTAGTGGATGCGCGCCGGCCCGGGGATGTCCTGGGCCCGGTGGAGGTGGCCGAGCGCCACGTACTGGGCGCTCACGGGGAAGGCCTGCGCGCCGACGCTGTAGTCCTCGATGGTGTGCACCGAGCGCTCGCCCCCGCCCATCGTGCCCCCGGCCGCGAAGGCGTGGGCGCACACCAGGTTGACGGTGTCGGCGCCGAAGCCGTCGCAGAGCCGGGCGACCACGGTGCGGACCCGGTCGTCGTAGGCCTGGCTGTGCTCGTAGGCGTCGTCGGCCATGAGGTCCTGGGCCTTCACCACGAGCCGCTTGGACACGAAGGGCAGCAGGGCGAGGCACACCGGGGTGCCTCCGGCGTCGAGGCGCACGACGCCGCCGCCGTCGGGGGCCGCCGGCCGCCCGAGCACGGTCACCCGGCCGAGGGAGAGCAGCGGGGCGACGGCGTCGAGCCGGCGGGGGTTGTCGTGGTTGCCGCCGATGACCACCACCGGGGCGACACGGGCGAGGTCGAGGAGTGCCCGGTAGACGATCTCCTCCGACTCGGGACCGGGCGCCGAGGTCTCGAACAGGTCGCCGGCGACCAGGACGAGGTCGACCGCCTCTGCCTCGGCGACCTGCGCGACCTCGGCGAGCACCTCCCGGTGCTCGTCGGCCCGGCTCTGGCCGCGGAGCAGCTTGCCGACGTGCCAGTCGGAGGTGTGGAGCAGCCTCACAGGTCGAACAGCTCCTCGTCGGTGGCGGGCGGGGGCCGCCGTGGGGCGTGCTCGGTGCCGCCCGTCTCGGACACCCGCGTGGCCCAGGCCGGGAACGGGAACTCGATGACCACGGGCACCGGCAGCTGGGGCTGGCTGACGATCATCGTGCCCGGCTTGATGATGGTGGACCGCTGGCGCTGGACCTGCGGCAGCCAGCCGTACTCACCCCGGCTGGCCTCGGCGGAGTCGAGGCGGCCCACGACCCGGATGGCGGAGTTGGCCACCACCCGCCGCTCGACCTCGCTGGCGGTCTGCTGCGCGCCGATGAGGATGATGCCCAGCGACCGGCCCCGTTCGGCGATGTCGAGCAGCAGCTCCTTGATGGGCGAGGTGCCCTCGCGGGGCGCGTACTTGTTCAGCTCGTCGAGCACGACGAACTGCAGCGGCTCGGCCGTGCCCGACGCCTCCTTGGCCTGGAAGGCCTGGCGGAGCACGACGCCCACCACGAACCGCTTGGCCCGGTCGTTCAGGTTGTGGATGTCGACCACCGTGACCTGGTTGGCGTCGAGGTCGACCGGCTTCGCGCTCCGCCGCTCGACGTCGCCGCGGATCAGGTGCTCGACGTGGTCGACCGCACCGAACAGGCGGCGGACGAACGCGCCGATGCTCCCGCCCCCGATGGCCCGGCCGGCCCACTCGGAGGCGAGGTCGTCGTCGTTGAGCCGGGCGTCGACGACCTCGACCAGGTCGCGGAAGGTGCGGCACGACTCGCCGTCGACCACGACCCCGCCGTGGCCCGAGGGCGTCGCCTCCTCCAGGCGGCGGGCGACGTTGTGCACGACCATCGTGTACTGCTGGCGGTCGTCCTCGGCGTCGGCGAACAGGAACGGCAGCAGCCGCTGGCGGCAGAACTCCTCGAGCGTCCAGAAGAACGGGGCGACGCCCGTGGCCCGCGACCCGACCTGCGGCGTGGCGTTGGCGTCGCCCGGGCGGGGCGGGGCGACGATGCCGACGCTGCGGAACGCCCCGGGCTGCAGGCCGAGCGCGCCGTAGCGGTCGCGTTGGGCGTCGTCGAGGCGGGCGTTGCGGTGGTCGAGGAACAGCAGGTCCTCGCCCTTGACGTTGAACACCAGCGCCTTGGTGTTGGCGGTGGCCGCCCCGAGCCGGCCGCTGTGGAACAGCGAGTACAGCAGGAACGTGGCGTAGGTGGTCTTGGTGGCCACGCCCGAGACCCCGGAGATGTTCACGTGAGCACCCCGGGAGCCGTCGAGGAAGTCGAGGTCGAGGAAGAACGGCTCGTCGTCGCGGGACAGCCCGGCGGGCAGCTTGCGCTCCATCTCGTCGAAGAGCAGGGCCCGGGCCCGCTCGTCGCCGGTGGCCTTGCGCACCGGGGCGCCGGGCAGCGGCGGCACGAACACCTCCGGCTCCACGCGGGTGGTGGCGACCTTGGCGGCCTGGCTGACCTGGGCCGGCAGGACGCCCTCCTCGATCAGGAAGACGTCGCTGTCGTACTGGGCGCCCTCGTGGCGGGCCCGGACCTGCTCGACCATGCCGTAGAGCTCCACGCGCCGGCCGTCGGGCAGGGTCCGCTCGAGGGCCACGACGTCGTCGAGCTGCAGGTACTGGTCCTCGGCGACGGCCACCCAGTACTCGAGCGGGGTGGCGTCCTCCGTGCCGATGACCAGCCCGACGGGAGGGGCCGGGTCGCAGTCGTCAGGAGCCATGGATCCGACCGTACCGACGGGGGGTGACAGCGACGGCGACCCCCGGCGCGCCCGAACAGGAATCGCGCGTTGCCAGCAGGTTCCGGCGGCCCGGGTGCCGAAGCACACCCGCACGTCCGGGGGGTCGCACGGTGCGACGGGACGGCAGGGAGGGTCGATGCCCAAGTCCAAGCTCGCGATGTACGCGCCGTTCCTGGTGCTCGCGCTGGTCCAGGCGCTGTTCGTCGCCGCGTTCCCGTCCACCGGGCGCGACCGCGCCGTGCAGGCCGGCGGGTACGAGGCCGGCCAGCTCGGCGCCGCACCCGGCCAGTTCGGCGGCGGCGGCCGCGGGGCAGCGGGCGCCGGGAGCACGGTCGGTCCCGACGGCGCCCCGGTCGGCGGCGGCGTGGCGATGTCGGGCACCAGCAGTGGCGGCGCCGGCGGCGGTCCCGGCGGCGACCCCGCCGCCGGTGGCGGCGCGGTGGCGGGCGGGCCCGCCGCGGCCGCGGAGGGCGACACGAGCCACTGCGCCGGCGAGCGGCAGTTCGCCATCTTCGCGGTCGACTTCGAGAACCCGCTGTGCAAGCCGAAGTGGCCTGACGGGGCCGACAACGGCGGCGAGACCTGGACCGGCGTCACCGCCGACACCATCAAGGTCGTCGTGATGGAGCCGGCGCCGAACGAGCAGCTCGACGCCATCCTCAAGTCCCAGGGCCTCGCCACCACCCCGGAGGACCGGGAGAAGGTCCGCACGGCGGCCGAGGGCTTCATCAACAAGTACTACGAGACCTACGGGCGCAAGGTCGTCTTCGAGCGCTTCGAGGCCCGCTGCCCGACCACGCCCGCCGACGTGCCCACCTGCATCGCGGATGCCCGCAAGGTCATCGACATGGCGCCCTTCGCCGTGTTCTTCGCCCAGCCCAGCTACCCCGAGCTGTTCGAGGAGTTCACCCGGGCCGGCATCCTGACGATCGGCGGCTGGCACTTCGACAAGGAGCTCTTCGCCGGCCGGCGCCCGTTCCGCTGGGACATCTTCGTCGACGGCACCGACTCGGCCGAGTTCATCGCCGAGTACTACTGCAAGAAGCTCCAGGGGAAGCCGGCGACCAACGCCGGCGCCCTGATCCACCCCCGCATCGGCGGGCGCCAGACGCCGCGTCGGCTGGGCATCATCGTCCCCGACCGCCCCGCCAACCGCTCGACCGCCGAGCTCGTGCGGGCCCGGGTGAAGGCGTGCGGGGGCGATCCGGTGCTCGACACGTACCCGAACAACATCGACCGGGCCCAGGTCGAGGCCAACCGGATCATCTCGGGCATGGTCTCGGCAGGCGTCACCACGGTCGTGTGCATGTGCGATCCCATCGCCCCGGTGTTCATGACCGCCGCCGCGTCGTCGGCCAGCTACTTCCCCGAGCACCTGCTGCCCGGGCTCGGGCTGCTCGACGCCGACCCCGTCGGGCGGCTCTACACGAGGGAGCAGTGGATCCACGCCTTCGGCCCCAGCCACCTGGCCGACACCCGGCCCTTCGGCGACGAGCAGGTGTCCCGGGTCTTCAAGGACCAGGGCATGGGCACCCCGTGCAGCGCCTGCAACCTGCCGTGGGTCTACTACTCGCTGTTCGGCTCGATGGTGCACAACGCCGGGCCGAACCTCACCCCGGCCACGATCGAGGCCGCCCTGTTCAACCTGCCCAAGACCCGGGGCCAGGGCGTGACCGTCGGCCTCGGCTTCCGGCCCGGCGACTACGGGGCCATCGACGACATCCGCGAGGCCTACTGGGTGCCGACGGCGACGTCGAAGGTCGACGGCCGGGCCGGGTCGTACCGCTCGATCGACAACGGCAGGCGCTACGTGCTCGGTGAGCTCACCTCCGAGTTCAAGGTGCCGGTGGAGCCGACGCAGGGATGAGCGCCGCCGCCATCGACGTCGCGCGCGCCGCCACCGAGGGCCTCCGCCGCATCCGCGCCGTGCCCGGCTGGGGCCTCGTGGCGCTCGCCGTCGGGGGCTACGTGGTGGGCATCGAGGGCGTGCTCCAGCTCCTCTACGGGAAGATCGACCTGCCCTTCGTCGACGTCGGGTTCCTCGAGGTCGGCTTCGGCGACCAGCCGATCCCCCGGGAGGTGTTCCTGCAGTCGGCGGTGGTCGGCGCGCTCTACGCCCTCGTGGCCATGGGGCTCATCGTCGTGTACCGGGCCAACCAGGTCATCAACTTCGCCCAGGCCCAGCTCGGCGCCGTCCCGGCCGTGGTGGCCGCGCTCCTCATCGCCCGCCAGCAGACGCCGTACCTCGTCGTCCTGCCGATCGTGCTGCTCGGCTCCGCGCTGCTCGGTGCCGGCGTCGAGATGACGCTCATCCGGCGGTTCTCGAACGCGCCCCGGCTCATCCTCACGGTCGCCACCATCGGCGTGGGCCTGCTGCTCGTGGTGCTCGAGTACTACGTGAAGGACTGGATCCCCGGCGAGCTCCTCGACGGCGCCGGCGACCGCATCCCCACCCCCTTCGACGCCCTGTCGTTCCGATTGGGCGTGGTGACCTTCACCGGCAACCACATCGCCGCCGTCGTCATCACCGCCGTGCTCGTCGCCGCCTTCGGCGCCTTCTTCCGCTACACCGACCTCGGCATCGCCGTGCGGGCGTCGGCCGAGAACGCCAACCGGGCGAGCCTGCTCGGCATCCCGGTGAAGCGGGTGAGCACCATCGTGTGGACCCTGGCCGCCGTGCTGTCGGCGGTGGCCGTCTTCCTGCGCATCCCGCTCATCGGGCTCAACCTCGGTGGGTCGATCAGCCTCGCCGTGCTCCAGTTCGGCCTCGTCGCCGCGGCCATGGCGCGCTTCGACGACCTGCCCGTCGCCCTGCTGTCGGGGATGTTCATCTCGGTGGTGACCGAGGCCATCAGCTTCCAGACCCGGCGGGCCAGCCTCGTGGCCCCGGTGCTGCTCGCCATCGTGCTCGTCGCCCTCCTCACCCAGTCGGCCAGGCAGGGGCGGGCGTTCAGCACGGGGGTGTCGACCTGGCAGGCGGTCAAGGACGTCCACACGACGCCCACCGTGCTGCGCGGCGTGCGCGAGGTGCGCCTCGCCCGCACCGCCCTGGCCGTCGTCGGCACCGCGTTCGCCCTCGTGTTCCCCTTCTTCATCGGGGCCGAGGAATCGGGCCTGGCCGTGGAGCTGGTGGTCTTCGCCATGGTCGGCGTGTCGCTCGTGATCCTCACGGGGTGGTCCGGGCAGATCAGCCTCGGGCAGTTCGCCATCACCGGCGTCGGCGCCCTGGTCGGCGGCGGGCTGGCGGCCAACTACAACTACGACTTCTTCCTCGTCCTGCTCGTCGCCGGCGGCGCCGGTGCGATCGCCGCCCTCGTCATCGGCCTGCCGGCGCTGCGGATCCAGGGGCTGCTGCTGGCGGTCACCACCCTGTCGTTCGCCTTCACCGTGCAGGAGTTCGTGCTCCAGCACGAGTGGTTCGCGTTCCTCAAGCCGGAGTCCGGGAGCTTCGTCGAGCCGCCGGTGCTCTACGGCATCGTCGACCTCGGGTCCCGCTCGGAGGTGCTGGGCGTCGACCTGCGGCCCGACACGAAGATCTACTACCTCGGCCTGGTGCTCCTCGGTCTGTTCTGTGCCGCCGCCAGCAGCCTGCGGCGCAGCCGGACGGGCCGCCTGCTCGTCGGCGTGCGCGACAACCCCCGAGGCGTGCAGGCGTACGGCGTCAACGTGTCCCAGATCCGCCTGTTCGCCTTCGCCCTGTCCGGCTTCATCGCCGGCGTCGCCGGGGCGATCTTCGCCTACCAGCTGGGCAGCGTCTCCGACGCCGTCTTCACCCCCGACAAGTCGCTCCTCGCCCTGACCATGGTGGTGATCGGCGGGGCCGCCACCCTGCCCGGCGCCATCATCGGGGCGCTGTTCGTGTTCGGCCTGCCGCTGATGCCGATCCTCAAGGACGTCGACCAGATCCGCCAGCTCGTGTCCGGCTTCGGCGTGCTCGTCGTGCTGCTCTTCCTGCCCGGCGGCCTGTCCGAGCTGGTCTACGGCTGGCGCGACACGTTCCTGCGCTGGGTCGCGGCCAAGCACGGCCTGCACGTGCCCAGCCTCGTGGCCGACTCGCTCGTGGTGGAGGGCCACGAGGAGTTCCACGGGTTCGAGGACGTGACCCTCGGCGAGGCGCCCATCGAGGTGGTCGAGCCCGCCGTCCGGGAGGAGGTGCGGGCATGAGGGCCCTGCGCCGGTGGATCGACGAGGTCACCGACTCGAACGCTGCCCTCCCGCTGCTGCTCCTCTTCTGCCTCAACCTCGTCGACGAGTTCGACCAGGTCCTCTACGGGGTCGTCGCACCGGAGATCGAGTCCACGTTCGGCATCTCCGAGCAGGCCGTCATCACCATCGCCACCGTGTCCGGGGCGCTCGTGATCATGAGCAGCGTCTTCATGGGCGTGCTCGCCGACCGCCACGACCGGGTCCGCCTGACCCGGGGCGCGGCCCTGCTGTGGATGACCATGTCGATGCTCACCGGCGTCGCCGGCTTCCTCGTGGTGCTGCCGCTGCTCGTCGCCGCCCGCATCGGCTCCGGGCTCGGGCGGGTGATGAACGAGCCGGTGCACGCCTCGCTGCTCGCCGACTACTACCCGCCCCACACCCACGGCCGCGTCTTCTCCTTCCACCGCCAGGGCAACCCGATCGGGCTGATCCTCGCCCTGGGCGGTGGCCTGCTCGCCGACGTCATCGGCTGGCGGGAGACCTTCGTCGTGCTGGCCGTGCCGACCCTCGTCGTCATCGCCTTCATCGCCAAGCTGCCGCACCCGCCCCGCGGCGGCCAGATCGACCTGGACCTCGCGCTCGCCGCCGAGGCCGAGGCCCGCAAGGTCCCCCTCGGGGAGGGGTGGCGGCGCCTCAGCGCCATCCCCACGCTGAAGCGCACGTGGTGGGCGGCGTTCTTCCTCGGCGCCGCCGTGGTCCCGATCGCCTCGTTCATCTCGTTCTTCTTCGAGAACGTCTACGAGATCGAGACCAACTTCGGCCGCTCCGCGCTGCTGACCCTGTTCGGCTTCGGCTCGATCATCGGGATCAACCTGGGTGCCCGCTACGCCACCCGGGCGCTCGCCGGCCTCGAGCTGCCGAAGCTGGCGGTCTACGGGGGCCGCTCGCTGATCGCCGGCGCCGTGGGGCTGGTGGGCATGGCGCTGTCGCCGTGGATCGGCGGCTCGATGCTGTTCCTGTTCCTGGTCGGCGTGGTCAGCGTGGGGTTCACGTCCTACAACCTCCCGCTGGTCGCCGCCATCACACCGCCCCGCCTGCGGTCCCAGGCCTTCGCCTACTTCGTGTTCTTCTTCGGCCTGGGCGCCATCGTGATCGCCGGCTTCGCCAGCGGCATCGCCGAGGACCACGGCTACCGGCAGGGCGTGGCGATGCTCGCGTTCTTCGAGGCCCTGGCCGGCCTCGTGTACCTGAGCGCGAAGCGCTTCGTCACCAAGGACGCCGAGGTCGCCCACATGACGCTGCGCACCGAGGCGCAGCTCAACGTCAAGGCCATGGCCGGCGACACCGACGCCATCCTCACCTGCCGGGGCGTGGAGGTGGCCTACGACCGGGTGCAGGTGCTCTTCGGCGTCGACCTCGACGTGCGGCGGGGCGAGTGCGTGGCCCTGCTCGGCACCAACGGCGCCGGCAAGTCCACCGTGCTCAACGCCATCGCCGGGATCGTCGACCCCATCGGCGGCGCCATCTTCTTCGAGGGCCAGGACATCACCCACCTCGCCACCGCCGACACCGCCGAGCTCGGCATCGTCGTCGTGCCCGGCGGCAAGGCGGTGTTCCCCACGCTGACGGTGGCCGAGCACCTCCGGGCCGCGTCGTGGCTGTTCCGGGGCGACTCCGCTCGCGTGGCCGCCAAGGTCGAGGAGGTCTACGAGACCTTCCCCCGGCTGCGCGAGCGCATCGACCAGCCGGCAGGCAACCTCTCCGGCGGCGAGCAGCAGATGCTCGCCCTCGGCATGGCCTTCATCGCCGAGCCGAAGCTGCTGATCATCGACGAGCTCTCGCTCGGGCTCGCACCCACCATCGTCGAGATGCTGCTCGGCATCGTCCGGCGGATCCAGGCCGGCGGCACCGCCATCGTGCTGGTGGAGCAGTCGATCAACGTCGCCCTCACGGTCGCCGACCGGGCGTACTTCCTCGAGAAGGGCGAGGTCCGCTTCGACGGGCCGACCGCCGAGCTGCTCGAGCGCGACGACATCGTGCGGTCGGTGTTCCTCGCCGGCGCCGACCGGGACCGCGACCCGGAGGTGTCGGGCAACGGGCACGCCCCGGCTCCTGCCGCCGCGCCCCGTCGCAGCGCGCCACCGGCCGACGCCTCCGTCGTGCTGTCGCTGGCCGGCGTCACCAAGCGCTTCGGCGGGATCACGGCCGTGGACGACACGTCGTTCGAGCTCCGCCAGGGCGAGATCCTCGGGCTCATCGGGTCCAACGGCGCCGGCAAGACCACGATCTTCGACATCATCTCCGGCTTCCTCATCCCCGAGGAGGGCCGGGTCCACCTCGACGGCATCGACATCACCGAGCTGCGCCCCGACCAGCGGGCCTGGCTCGGCCTGGGCCGCTCGTTCCAGGATGCCCGGCTCGTGCCCAGCCTGACCGTGGCCGAGAACCTGGCCCTGAGCGTCGAGCGGCACCTCGAGGTGCGCGACCACCTCGCCCCGTTCCTCGGCCTCCCCGGCCAGCGCCAGATCGAGCAGCACGTGGCGTGGACGGTGCAGGACCTGGTCGAGCTCATGAGCCTCGGGGCGTTCCGCGACAAGTTCGTGCGCGAGCTCTCCACCGGCTCGCGCCGCGTCGTCGACCTGGCCATGTGCGTGGCCCACGACCCCAAGGTGCTCCTGCTCGACGAGCCCGCCGCCGGCATCGCCCAGAAGGAGGCCGAGGCGCTCGGCCCCCTGCTCGAGCGCATCCAGCGCGAGACCGGCTGCGCCCTCATGCTCATCGAGCACGACATGCCGCTGATCACCGGTGTGTCCGACCGCATGATCGCCCTCGAGCTCGGCCACCCGGTCGCCACCGGCCTGCCCCACGACGTGGTCTCCGACCCCCGGGTCATCGCCTCCTACCTCGGCACCGACGAGGCCACCATCAACCGGTCGAGCTCGGGCGGCGCCCGGTCGGCCGCCGCCGACCCGACCCTGGTGCTCGCCGACCTCGGCGCGTCCGGCGCGTCGCCGCCCCGGCGGCGCCGCCGGGAACCGCTGGTGGCAGGCGATCGGAGGGAGTCGTGAGGCGCGTCGTGGCCACCGTGTTGCTCGTGGGCGGCGTGACCCTCGGCTGGACGACGGGCGCCGGCGCGGCCTCGGACATGGAGGCCGGGTGGTGGGACCGCAACGCCGATGCCCTGCTGCCCGCCCTCGACCCGCCCCCGGACGGCGCGCTGCGGGTCGCCAACGACCCCACCGGGCCCAGCGCCGTGGCCGCCGTCCGCTTCGCGCTGGACGACGGCGAGGCCGACCCCACCCTCGTGCTGCGCACCGCCGACGACCCCGTCCCGGCCGACGCCGGCTTCGTCGCCTGCCCGGCGACCTCCGACTGGGAGCCCGCCGACGGCGAACCGCTCGACGACGCGCCGAGCGCGGACTGCGACGGCAGCGCCGCCCTCGGGGCCGTGGCCGCCGACGGCGCCAGCGTGTCCTTCGACCTCTCGACGTTCCCGGATGGTCCCACCTTCGACGTGGTCATCAGCCCGGCGCCGTCGGGCGCGAACCCGGTGGCCGACACCTACGCGGTCGACTTCGCGATCCCCACCGCCGACGACGTCGTCGCCAGGCCCGCGCCGGCCGCCCCGGGCGGCGGGTCGGGCGCCGGAGCGGGCACCGCGTCCCCCGGTGCGGCCGCCGGCCCCACGGCGTCGCCCGGTGGCTCATCCCCGACGTACTCCCCGCCGGCCATGCCGACCGGCGGGGGCTTCACCTCGCCGGGCACGCCGGCGGTGGAGGTCCCCGCCCCGGCCGCGGCGACCGGGGGCCCCGCCGGCAGCGGCGGCACCGCCGCACCGGTGACCGGCGTCTCGCCGGTGGCGTCCCCGCCCATCGACGTCACCGACGCGTCGAACCCCCGATGGGTCGGCCTCGTCGTCGCGCTCGCCGCCATCGGGCTCGGGGGTCACCTGTGGCGCACCGACCGCGAGCGAGCGGCCCTCACCGCCGGCCCGGTGCTCGGCGGGCTGGGCCGCTTCGTGCGCGAGCGCACCGGGCCCGCGCCCGACGTCACCTGACGCCGCCCGGCGGCTCCGTCGCCCCCACGTCGTGGGAACTCGACCCCGTACGCGCCGGGGGCCGGCGCGTGACGCATCGAGATCGACCCACGCCCGAACTCGACCCCGTACGCGCCGGGGGCCGGCGCGTGAGACATCGAGATCGACCCACGCCCGAACTCGACCCCGTACGCGCCGGGGGCCGGCGCGTGAGACATCGAGATCGACCCACCGCCCGAACTCGACCCCATACGCGCCGGGGGCCGGCGCGTGAGACATCGAGATGGGCGTTCCCCTGGACGACTTCCGAGGACCTGTCACGTCAGGACCTGCGTCCTCGTCAAGTGGGCATGCAGCACCCACGCGAGATCCACGTCATCGGGGGCGGCCTGGCCGGCCTCGCCGCCGCCGCCTTCGCCGCCCGGGCCGGCGCCCGGGTGACGGTGCACGAGACCCGCAACCGGCTCGGCGGGCGGGCGACCACCGACGAGCGCGACGGGTTCCGCTTCGACCAGGGCCCGCATGCCCTCTACCGGGGCGGCGCGGCCGAGCGGGCGCTCGACGAGCTCGGCATCCGGCCCGCCGGCGTTGCCCCGCGGGTGGCGGGCGTCGTCGTGCGCGACGGGCGGGTGCACCGGGCCCCGACCGGCCCCGGCTCCCTGCTGGCCACCACGGCCCTCGGTACCGGCGACAAGGCCGAGCTCGGGCGCGTGCTGGCGACCCTCCCCCGCCAGCGCCCCGGCGAGCACGCCCACCGCACCACGGACGAGTGGGTCGACGGCGTCGCCCGCCGCCGGCGGGTGCGCGAGGTGCTGCACCTGCTCTCCCGGCTCACCACCTACGCGAACCACCCCGCCGCGATGAGCGCCGAGGTCACGGTGCAGATGGTGCAGCAGGGCACGGGTCCGGGCGTGCGCTACCTCGAGGGCGGATGGGACCGGCTGGTCGACGCGCTCACCCGCGTGGCCACCGGTGCCGGCGCCCGGATCGTGGCCGGCGACCCGGTGCGCCAGCTCCCCGACGCGGCCGCCGTCATCGTCGCCGCCGGCGGTCCGGCCGCGGCGGCCGAGCTGCTCGGGCGGCCCGTGGCGCACGGCCCGGCGGCCGAGGTGGCCTGCCTCGACCTCGGGCTGCAGGGCGCACCCCCCCACTCGATCGCGCTGGGCATCGACGAGCCGATCTACGCGTCGCACCACTCGGCCGCCCCGGGCCGGGCCCCGGCGGGCCACTCGGTCCTGGCGGCCGCCGAGTACCTCGCTCCTGGTGTCGAGCCGGACCGGGCGCGCCTCGAGCGGTTCGTCCGCACCATCGGGGTCACCCCCGAGCGGATCGTGACCGAGCGGTACCTTCACCGCATGGTCGCGTGCAGCGCCATCCCGGTCGCGGCTGCCGGCGGGTTCGCGGGTCGTCCCGGCGTGGCCGTGCCCGACCGCCCCGGCGTGTTCCTCGCCGGCGACTGGGTCGGCCCCGAGGGCCACCTGACCGACGCCGTGTTCGCCAGCGCCCGGGCCGCGGCGCTCGCCGCCGCCGACCACGTCGCCCGGCTGCCCGTGGTGCGATGAGGGAGCACGCCGCCGAAGCGGTGGCGACCTTCGACGCCGAGCGGTCCCGCCTCGTCGCCCTCGCCTACCGGATGCTGGGCACCCCCGACGACGCCGACGACGTCGTGCAGGACGCGTGGCTGCGGTGGTCGGCGGCCGACCGCGCCGCCATCGCCGAGCCGGCGGCGTGGCTGACCACGGTGACCACCCGGCTCGCCATCGACCGGCTCCGCTCGGCCCGCCGCCGGCGCGAGGTCTACGTCGGTCCGTGGCTGCCCGAGCCGGTGGCCGAGGCGGGCGCCGGAGCGGACGACCCCTACCTGGCCGCGGCCTCGGCCGACTCGCTGGCGCTCGCGTTCCTCACCGTCCTCGAGCGCCTCGAGCCGGTGGAGCGGGCCGTGCTGCTCCTGCACGACGTGTTCGGCTACTCCTTCGCCGACGTCGCCGCCCACGTCGACCGCTCGGAGGCGGCCGCCCGCCAGATCGCCAAGCGGGCGCGCGACCGGGTGCGCGCCGCCCAGCCCCGGGTCGATCCGGCCCCCGACCGGGCCGCCGCCGAGCGGTTGGCCGGGGCGTTCTTCGCCGCCGTCGCCGTCGGCGACCTCGAGGGGCTGAAGGCGATGCTCACCGACGACGTGGTCCACCTGTCCGACGGCGGCCCGGCGCGCCGGGCCGCC
>Ga0208490_100863_pt1 | contig 14430 bp, 10 predicted proteins | sample SubbioAug_CSWold_FD_184818 | JGI IMG/M metagenome (GOLD analysis project Ga0208490, IMG submission 184818) | Serpentinite rock and fluid subsurface biosphere microbial communities from McLaughlin Reserve, California, USA - CR11Aug_CSWold (SPAdes) | ecosystem: Environmental > Terrestrial > Deep...
ATTGGAGATAACAATATACATTATCCGGCTGTTGTTATAAGTGCCAATGAAGATGTGAAGGCAGTCGCTCCTGAAATAACTAGGAGAACAGTAATTTGTCATGTTCAAGCTGGTCTGACCAACAAAGAAATAATGAAAGATAGGATTGTCAGGAAAGTTCAGTCTAATATAGGAACCGCTTTATATAGGGAGTTTTTGGGTCGAGTGATTGAAAGAACACCAGAGTTGATTAAAGAAATACAAGATGAAGATATAGATGAAGCAGTAGACTTATTGGAGGAAGCATCACATATTTTGTATGATATTTTAAAAGAAAATTATGAAGAAGATTTACCATCATATATTAGATTACTATCTCTAGAAGATTTTTTTGGAGAAAAAGCTACCAGTTCACAAGCAATTGAGACCATTAAAACAGCCTGGGCTAATAACAGAGAATCCTTTGTGTACAACAAAAAGCAATCTACAATTTCATATGATGCTAGTGCGAATTATGAAGCTGAAAGAATACTAAAGGAACTACCAGAAAACCTCGAAGCTAAAAGGTCAAGAGCAAAGATAATATTAAACATTAATAAAGCTTCAGAGTTCTTTGAGATTGATTTTAAAAAAGGATTTGGAATATTTAGTAAGATAAGAAAATAATTTACCTAAATATATAAATTTGAAAATCTAAGTTTTAACAACAAATGATAAGGATTGGGTATAAACAATTATAAGAAAGCTTCTGAGTTTATCATTAATCAATAAATGTTTTTAAGGATATTGGATGTGAGATTAACCTGAGGAAATGTAACAGTTAAATGAGAGGGGATCTAAAATGAATAAGATATCCACTAAGAAAGAAACGCAAGAGTTAGCTATTACTATATATAATGGTGGTTTTGGAGCTGTAAAAGAAAAAAGGAGAATTGATTTAGAACAAGGAGATACTCATCTTTTGTATGGTGATGTCGCTCAGTTAATTGAAACTGATTCACTAATAGTAGAAGGAATAAATGTAGTAGAGTTCAACTATGATTTTGATCTTGTAAACAAAGAAAAACTACTTATGAAGTATATTGATAAGGAGGTTTTTATAAGATCTAGAGAGACTGGAGAAAGGAAAAGTTGTAGGCTTTTATCAGTTGATGTAACAGGAAGATGTGTCCTTGAAGATAATAATAGCAAAGAGATATATTTAGATTCACAAGATGAGATAATACTACCCACATTGCCATCAGGATTAATTGTTTCACCAGCTTTAGTGTGGAAGATTTTAGGAAATAGTGAAAGTGAAGTTTCAGTATCATACTTAAGCAAAGGTTTTAACTGGAAAGCTAATTATGTGGTTGAGTTAAAAGAAACTTTTTTAAATGTTATAGGATGGGCTGAAATCAATAATCAAAGTGGGATGACTTATGAAAATGCAAAGGTAAAACTTATTGCTGGAGATGTTAATAGAGTTAATGAAGAAATGGGTTTAATGGAAGTAAGACATTTCAAAATGGATTCAACATTGGGAGGTCAAGCCCAAGAAAAGACTTTTTTCGATTATCACATGTATACACTAAATAATCTAACAACAATTAAGGACAACCAAACAAAGCAAGTAAACATCCTTTCAGGAGAGAATATACCTTATAATCAATATTATAAGTTGGATTTGTATGATGATTCAGCTGAAATCATGGTAGAATTTGAAAATGAAGTAGAGTCTGGTCTTGGAATTCCAATGCCTAAAGGTAGGATTAAATTGTATAAGGAAGATGTAGCTGATAACTCCTTAGAATTTATTGGTGAAGATGAAATTGATCATACACCAAAGGGTGAAACAATAACACTGTCTATTGGAAAAGCTTTTGATGTAACATTTGAGTATGATGAGATTGATCGAAAGAAAATAAAAGGTTTTGAACATTTTAAGTATAGATGTAAAGTTTCAAATCACAAGATGGAAGCTATCAAAGTTCACTTTGAGCCGAATATTTGGGGTAGCTGGGAAATGGTAAGTTCCACTCATGAATTTAATAAAAAAAGTTCGAGAAAACTAGAGTATATTATTGATATCGAAGCAGATGGTGAGGAAGTAATTGAATTTGAGTACAAGATAGACATGAGAACTGAATTAATTATTAAATAAAGATCTAACCAAAAAATCTCCACTTGTTAATAGGAGATTTTTGTTTTTATAGAGTATATGAATTTTAATTTTAGGAATTGAACTAAATCCTAACTTACTAATGATTTTATTGAAATTGAAAACCCACTATAAAAACATAAGAGTATTTATGATTATTTTATAGCAGGATAAATGTAATTAATATACAGCTATACTAACAAGTATAGTATTTCAGTTAACACTGTTGTAAAGGTTATAAAATAAGACTATAAAGAGATATCTAAAAATACCCTTTCCGCGTAAATGTTAGATAACTAGAAAACAATTTGCAGTATAGAAAATTGACAGCAAGTTCTCTTGGATTTAGCGAAGGACATTTAAGGCATAAATTAGGAATAGGTTTATAATTTTTTAGTTAGAGGATTAGTTGTATAAAAACAATTGTTTCTTGATTGCATTCTTTAATGTTGCTGATATGAATTATGAACATAAGTCAATAAATATTGATATTGTAACATTTATTACGAAAATATTAATGTTTTTTGCTTGTTCATTAACGCTATATTTGGTATTATAGTAATTGGTCAGGTTTATGTATTTTTTGTGACAAAGTTACAAATTTGTTTTCAAATACTGAAGATTGATAGTAGAAATATAAAAATCTAGACTTATAAAATACATATTCTAGAAGTTATATAATTAATTTACATGAAAAGGAGAAGTGGAAATGACAAAAAATAGAATAGTAAGCTTAGTATTGATCGCTATAATTTCTGTTGGTGTATTATTTGTTGGTGGAAATATGATGGGTAGTAACGCTAGTATAGCTGAGGGTCTTGTTGATGGTACATATGAAGGTGTTAGTGACGCAGGAATGCATGCAGGTCTTAAGGTTCATGTAGAAGTAAAAGATGGAATGATAGTTGATATTAAAGTGGTTTCTCATGGTGAGACACCTGGAATAAGTGATCCAGCTTTATCAGGAGTTCCTGCATCAATTGTTGTAGCACAATCAACAGAAGTTGATGTAGTATCTGGAGCAACATTAACATCAAATGCAATAATAGAAGCAGTAAAAATAGCACTAGAATCTGAGCCTGGAGTAAGTGCACCAGTTGTTGAATATGAAGATGGTATTTACGAAGGCGTCAGTGATAAGGGTATGAATGCAGGTCTAAAGGTACAAGTAGAAGTAATCGGTGGCAAGATAGCAAGTGTAACAGTTATAGAACATGATGAAACACCTGGAATTAGTGATCCTGCTTTAACAGGAGTACCTGAAGCAATAGTAACTGCAAACTCTTATGAAGTTGATGTAGTATCAGGAGCAACATTTACATCAGATGCTATAATTGAAGCTGTTAAACTAGCATTAGAAGCTGGTCCTGTGTCTTTAGATGATGACAAGATTCCATCTGATCTAGTTTATGTAGATGGAGTTTACGAAGGCGTCAGTGATGAAGGAATGTACCCTGGCCTTAAAGTACAGGTAGAAGTAATTGATGGAAAAATTGCAAGTGTTACAGTTATTGAGCACGAAGAGACACCAGGAATAAGTGATCCTGCAATAATAGGAGTACCTGCAGCAATTGTTGAAGCTCATACACCAAGTGTAGATGTGGTATCAGGAGCAACATTTACATCTAAAGCAATAATAGAGGCTGTAACTTTAGCTCTAAAAGATGCTGTATCTACTGGTGAGCCAGTGGTAGAAGATGTAGTCTATGCAGATGGAGTTTACGAAGGTGTAAGTGATGAAGGAATGTATCCTGGTCTTACAGTACAGGTTGAGGTAGTAGATGGAAAGATTGCAAGTGTAAGTGTAGTAGCTCATGAAGAGACACCAGGAATTAGTGACCCAGCAATTACTGGAGTACCTGAAGCAATAGTTGCAGCTAATTCATATGATGTAGATGTAGTATCAGGAGCGACATTTACATCAAAAGCAATAATTGAAGCAACTATGTTAGCATTAGAAAATGCAGTTGTAACAGAGGAAGTTTCATATAAAGATGGAGTTTACGAAGGTATAAGTGATGAAGGGATGTATCCTGGTCTTACAGTACAAGTTGAGGTAGTAGATGGAAAGATTGCAAATGTAAGTGTAATAGCTCATGAAGAGACACCAGGAATTAGTGATCCAGCCATTACAGGAGTACCTGAAGCAATAGTTGCGGCTAATTCGTATGATGTAGATGTGGTATCAGGGGCGACATTTACATCAAAAGCAATAATTGAAGCAACTATGTTAGCATTAGAAAACGCAAAATAAAGAATATTACCTCTGCAGTTTGAAACTGCAGAGGTTTTTTATTTTTATCTACTTTTTTACACTAACGGACAACAAGATGATGTATAATATATTAAAAGAACTTAATAAATCATAGGGGGAAAACGGGATATGAAAGAATTAATTAGTTACATTGATAGTTTAAAAAATGAAATTATTGAGAATAGGAGAGATTTTCATCAATATCCAGAAACAGGATGGACTGAAATTAGAACTGCTTCAAAGATAGTTGAAAAATTAAAGTCCTATGGGTATGATGTTAAATACGGAAAAAGTGTAATTGATATTGACTCAAGGATGGGAGTCCCTACTCAAAAGGTTTTAGATTCTGCATATACAAGAGCAAAAGAACAAGGTGGAATTTTAGAGTACATAGATGATTTAAAGGATGGGTTTACTGGTGTAGTTGGGACTATGAGATTTGGAGAAGGTCCTGTTGTTGGATTAAGATTTGACATAGATGCACTGAATATCCAAGAAGTGGAATCAGATTCTCATGTACCAAATAGGGAGGATTTTGCATCGAAAAATAAAGGCGTAATGCATAGTTGTGGTCATGATGGCCATGCAGCTATTGGACTAGGCGTAGCTAAAACTATTGCAGAAAACAAAGAAAAATTTCAATCAGGTACCATAAAAATTATTTTTCAACCAGCTGAAGAAGGAGTAAGAGGTGCTAAGTCTATGGTTTTAGGAGGAGTAGTTGATGATGTGGACTATATTATAGGTGGACATATAATGGCCAATGAAGACTTCGGAAGTTTAGTATGTGGAAACAACGGATTTCTAGCAACAACAAAGTTAGATGTTAAGTTTATTGGTTTGCCTTCTCATGCAGGTGGAGCTCCAAATGAGGGGAAAAATTCTCTTTTATCCGCTTGTACAGCAGTACTTAACTTACATTCAATACCTAGACATAATAAAGGAGCAAGTAGAATTAATGTTGGATCGCTAATAGTTGATGGAGATAGAAATATTATTCCTCATGAAACAAGTATGAAGATTGAAACAAGAGGTCAATCGACTGAAATCAATCAGTATGTAAAGGAATATGCAGAAAGGATTATAAAGAATGCTGCAGGGATGCATGATTGTGATTATAGTATTAACTATGTTGGAGAATCAATATGTGCTTTATCTGATGTAGATATTGCTAAAATTATTGAAGACGCAGGAAATAGTATTGAAGGAGTATCTGCAATTCAGTTAATTTCTGACAAACCATCAGGTAGTGAAGATTTTATGTTTATGGTTGATCGTGTACAAAAGAATGGTGGAAAAGCAACTTATTTTACTGTTGGGGGAGCTAGAGGAGACTTTAAACCTGGACATCACACTCAAGGTTTTGATTTTGATGAAGATGCACTAGCAATTTCCGTAAAACTAAATGTATTAGCAGCATATAAATTACTTGTTTAATAGAAGGAGGCCATGAATGAAAAAATGATTTCTAATATAGAATTAGCCGATAACTAATATATGATGCATTTAAGAATAGAGCTCCAATGGAAGCAATTAGCGACTTTAAATATGATTTAACAGTAGATGATGCTTATGAGATACAATTGTTAAATGTTAAAAGAGCTATAGAAGAAGGAGAAGTTATAACTGGAAAGAAAATTGGTTTAACTTCAAAAGGTATGCAGCAGTTACTTGGAATTACTGAGCCAGATTATGGTCATCTATATAAGTCAATGGAAGTAAAAAATGGTGGATCTATACCAATAAATGGATTGATTAGACCCAAGGTTGAAGGCGAAATTGCTTTCGTGTTAAAAAAAGATTTAGTCGGTCCAAACATCACATTAGAGGATGTGTATATAGCTACAGATTATGTAATTGCTTCCATAGAAATTGTTGATAGTAGAATAAAAAATTGGAAGATAAAATTAGTTGATACGATTGCGGATAATGCATCAAGTGTTCTGTATGTCTTAGGTGATATCAAGAAAAATCTACATGATATTTCTTTACCTAAAGTGGAAATGACCTTATTGAAAAATGGGGTTAAAATAAATAGTGGTACAGGAGCTGAGGTACTTGGAGACCCAGCATGGGGAGTTGTTTGGCTTGCTAATAAAATTCACAATTATGGTGTTATTCTAAAAAAAGGAGAAGTAATACTATCTGGAGCTATAACAGCATCTCCTGAGGCATCAAAGGGAGATAAGTTTGAATGCAAGTTTTCTGAATTAGGTAGTGTGTTTATTGAATTTGAATAAAAGCTTGCCTATTATAGATGAATATAAATAGCATATCTGTGGTATAAGTATAAAAATAGTCATCTTGGAGGAACACCAAATGTTTGATCAAATAATAGTTTTTACAGTTATTTTAGCAGTGCTTTTTCTATTTATACAGGGTAAAACAAGATATGATTTTGTGTCATTGCTAGGACTTATTGCATTGACTATTTTTGGTGTTCTAAAACCAGAAGATGCTTTCCAAGGATTCAGTCATCCTGCAATTATAACAGTTGCTGCGGTTTTAGTAATAAGTAGTGCTTTAGTTAAAACAGGAGTAATAGATGTTATTGTTAACTTATTAAGCCAAAAAAGCAATTCCAATAATTTGGTCATGGCTAAATTAATGTTAATAACTGCCCTACTTTCTGGTTTCATGAATAATATAGGTGCTTTAGCTTTGGTATTACCTGTTGCTTTAAAGATTTCTAAGGATAAAAAATTTCCCCCTTCACAAATATTAATGCCATTGGCATTTTCTGCACTATTAGGTGGAATGATGACTGAAATTGGAACTCCTCCAAATCTAATTGTATCAGCTTATAGGGCTAGTACTGGAGCTGAAGGTTTTAGTTTCTTTGACTTTACACCGATAGGTTTAGTAGTCACAATAATTGGTATTTTATATATGGCTACCCTTGGGAAGAAGTTTATCCCAAAAAGAGAGGCTAGAGGATCTGAAAAAGCTTTTAATATTGGCGATTACTTATCTGAAGTACAAGTTGTTATTGGTAGTAAATTGGTTGGAAAAACGATTATAGATATTAATAAAGTATATAATTTAGATGTTGAAATATTGAGTATTATTCGAAGTGATCAAAAGATAATCGCACCTTCTCCACTGGAAATATTAGTTGAAGATGACATACTAATAATCAAGACAAATCCAGAGAGTCTGGCTAATTTAGTTGACAAAACAGGAATTATGCTAAGAGGTGCAAAAAAGCATTTAGTCCTAGAAGAATCACTAATTAAATCAAGGGATACGGATTTAATAGAGGTTGTTTTAAGGGATGACTCACCATTAGTTGGAAGAACTGCTTATGAAACCAAATTAAGAAATAGATATAGTGTAAATCTTGTTGCAATATCAAGAAAAGGAGTTTACTCAGTAGAAAGATTAAAAACTATGAGATTTAATACAGGTGATGTTCTTTTGCTTCAAGCACCAACAGCTATTTTAAAAGATATTTACAATAAAATGGGGTGTTTACCTCTTGCAGAAAGAGGAGTTGAAATAGTAACAGATCGATCAAAGTGGAAGATGTATTATACTTTGTCTGTTTTTATTATCTCCATAATTATGACTACAGTTGGACTTTTCCCTGTCCAAGTGTCATTTTCTTTTGCTGCAACTGTTTTGGTATTATCCAAGATCATAACTCCTAGAGAGTTTTATGATGCCATTGAATGGCCATCAATAATTATGCTGGGGTCTTTAATACCTTTAGGTTTTGCACTACAAAGTAGTGGAGGGGCAGATACTATTGCTTTGATTCTGCACAATGCATCAAGTTTTGTCCCACCTAATATGATGGTTACTTTAGTTATGATATTAACTATGGGTTTGGCTAATTTAATTAGTACATCTGCTACAGCAGTATTGATGGGTCCAGTAGCTATTAGTTTGTCTACAGTGTTGGGTGTTTCACCAGATCCATATTTGATGGGTGTTGGTATAGCAGCTTCAGCAGCTTTTTTAACCCCAATTGGTCATCAAACGAATATGTTAGTAATGGGTCCTGCTGGATACAAGTTCACTGACTATTGGAAGCTGGGTTTACCACTTTCAATTATTCTAGTGTTAGTTGGAAGTCCAATAATTCTTGCAATTTGGCCATTATAAAAAAGAAAATTAAGTCTTCTAATTAGATTAAAATTAGAAGACTTTTAACTTGATAGACAAGAACTAAAAATATGAAAACATCAATACATAAGGAGTTACAAACTTATAAGAATGGTAACATTCTTATCTATTGTGTATAATCAAGTTGAGGTGATATTGCTTTGAGAAAATTTATATCTTTTATTATTTTATTAACACTCATATTAATAACTGCATATAATTTGTACGAGGATTTAATGTATGTAAATTATGAGAAATTATCTGAAGATAGGGGAAATCTTATTATTATTGATGATAAAGAATATGGAGAAGAAGACTTGTTATTAATAGATAAAGATGTATACATCAATTGGCAATTGGTAAAAGATACAATAGATGAAGACTTATTCTTTGATAATAATGAGAATGTTTTAATATTTACAACAGATTCTCAAGTGAAAAGATATGAATTAAATAGTACTAATGCAACATTTAATAGAAAAGTTGTAACTATTCAGGAACCGATTGTTTCTAAAAATGACTCTGCATATATTCCTTTGAATTTAATAAAAGAAGAATATAAAGGTAAGATTGATGTGAGAACTTATGAAAAAACTATTGTAATAGAGTTTACTAATATCTTATATATATATGGAAACATTCCTGTTGAAGAATACTTAAGATATAGTCCTCACCTATCTTCACCAGTACTTGGAGATATACTCGTAGCAAATTCAAGACTAAGGGTATTAAGTCAGCATAAAGGTTGGTTTTATGTATTAAGTGATGATGGTAGGTTTGGATATATTAATGAAAATAAGTTGATAGTAAATTTTAATGATAGTTATAAGATAGAAGTTAATAAAAATGAAAAAACATCACAACAGAAGGAAAAGATAAACTTAACTTGGGATTATACCTATGGAGTACTAAGAAATACAGATAATATTAAACCTATCCCGGGGATAAATACAATATCCCCTACTTGGTTTGATGTCATTGATGAGACAGGTAAGATTTATGATAAGGGAAACAAGGACTATGTAAAAAAGTATAGGGATATAGGTGTTGACATATGGCCATCAGTAACCAACGACTTTGATCCTTCATTAACCAGTGTCTTATTAAACTCTAGCAAACTAAGAGAGAAGATAATAAATGAGCTACTAGATATTTTCTTGTCCTATGGTTTTCAAGGCATAAATATTGATTTTGAAAATGTATTCTATGAAGATAAAGATGTAATGACTCAATTTATGAGAGAACTATATCCTGTCTTTAGTGAAAATGGTTTAATTGTATCCATGGATGTTACTGGAATTTCAACTAGTCCAACTTGGTCAATGTTTTTAGACAGAGAAAGACTTCACAAAAGTTTAGATTATATGGTACTAATGGCATATGATCAGCATTGGGCATCAAGTCCTGTAGCTGGAAGTGTTGCTGAATACCCATGGGTAGAAAGGTCATTAAAAGGAGTACTTGAATTAGTGCCACATAGTAAAATCATTCTTGGTATGCCTTTTTATACCAGGATGTGGACTACACGAGATGGAAAAGTATCGTCACAAGCAATAGGTATGGAATCTGCTAAAAACTTTGTAAATAAGCATAATATTGAACTTATTTGGAAAGATGACATAAAACAATTTTATGGGAAAGTTGATTATGATGAGTATTTTTATGAAATATGGATAGAAGATATAAACTCATTATTTCATAAGGTTTCACTATCCCACAAATACGATCTTGGTGGCATAGCCACTTGGAGAAAAGGCTTTGAACAACCAGAAATTTGGAATGCACTGGATGGTTTTTTAAGGGAGGAAGGATAGAAATGAAAATAGGTAATATTGAAATAGTGATAAAAAAAGGTGACATAACAGATGAAAAGGTAGATGCAATAGTAAATGCAGCTAATAACAGTCTTTTAGGTGGAGCTGGTGTTGATGGGGCAATACACTTAAAAGGTGGACCAAGAATACTAGAACAATGCATTAAGCATCGTGGTTGTCCAACAGGGGAAGCAAGGATTACCACTGCAGGAGATTTACCATGTAAATATGTTATTCATACCGTTGGTCCTATTTATGGATCACATAGAGGTATGGAAAGATCCTTGCTATTTAATGCTTATTTTAATTCTTTAAAACTAGCAAATGAATATGAACTAAAGACAATTTCATTTCCTGCAATATCAACTGGTGTTTATTCTTATCCAATCGATGAAACAATAGATGTAGTTTATGATGCAATTGAAAAATTTTCTGAAATCAACTCAACAATTGAAAAAATAAACTTAATATTATATTCTGAGGCAAACTACCAATTTTACAGAGATAACTTTAATAGACACTCCTAATTATTAATAATATTAAGATATTGTAACTTTTAATTGGTTGACATACCATTATGGTTATTATATATTGAAAGAAGTTGATATTAAAAGTAAGGGAGTGTTTAACATTTTCGCAGATACTCACAAAATTATTGCAACCCAAATATACGATAATGTACTTGACATATATGACTTAAAATTAGATAAAGAAAAATTATTATGGAGCTCAGTAGCTCCTGATATATTACCTAAATATAAGCTAATTAGACACTATCAAGATGAAAGTATAAATTTTATAGCTATGGAGATAATGAAAATTATCTTTATTAGTAGATATATAGATTTTAAAAAGATTAAAGATCCTATTGGTATAAAACTATTAAGCAGAAAGATTGGGATAATATCTCATTATTTAGCAGATTATGTTTGTGTACCACATGCAAAGAGATGGACATTTAATGGTACAATGATAAAGCATGTTAGGTATGAAGCTAAACTTAATGAGTATGCTCCAAACCACACATTTAAGAAGAATGTTATTACAGTTGATAATTTGGATATATACAATGATAATCTTAAAAGTTTAAGGTCCACAATTATTAAATATATTGAAGATGTGGTAAAAGAGTATTCTGAATCTAAAGTAAGTTTCAAGAATGACTTGGATTTTGCTTTATCATTAAACTTAAAAATAACATATTTTATACTTGATGTTATTAATGAATACTCAGAAGACATTCATAAAGTATTTGCATTGGAAATTTAAAAAACTATTGACTAATATATTAAAACCAGATATACTAAGTACAGTTTAATACACTGCAGTGAAGGGACGAGTAGCAAAAGAAAGTAGTTAAAGAGAGTTGGGAATGGTGAGATCCCGATACAATGTCTTTTGTAAAGAACAGCCCTGAGCATCTGACCGAACGGTAATTCTAGTAGGCTCAGACGGGATAGCCCGTTATTAGCTATAACGTATCGATTGATAATCTGTACGGATATTAAGTGAGCATTATTGCTAATTAAGGTGGTACCGCGAGAGTAACCTTTCGTCCTTTCAATGAGGATGGAAGGTTTTTTTGTATTTAAAAAAAGGAGATGAAGATTATGATGATGGTAAATGGATTTACACCTAGGGAGGCACAAGAAGGAATTAAACACATTAAGGATTTTTTTGAAAGAAGCCTATCTCAAAAGCTAAATTTAACAAGGGTATCAGCACCTTTATTTGTAAGGCCAGAAACTGGACTAAACGATAATCTTTCTGGTACTGAGAAAGCAGTTTCTTTTAAAATGAGAAAGTACGACACTGACTTAGAAATTGTTCAGTCCTTAGCAAAATGGAAGAGAATGGCATTAAAATGGTATGATTTTAGAGATGGTGAAGGCTTATATACAGATATGGATGCTATAAGACCTGATGAATATGTGGACAGAATACACTCTATATATGTAGATCAATGGGATTGGGAGAAGATTATTAAAAAAGAAGATAGAAATCTTGATACACTTAGAAAGGTTGTAGAAAGTATATATGAAGCTTTCAAGGAAACAGAAGAATATATTACAGGTCTTTATCCATCAAGATTATATAAAAAATTGCCAGAAAAAATTCATTTTATTGATTCTCAAGATTTAGAAGACATGTATCCAACATTGGACTCTAAAGAGCGAGAACACAAAATTGCTAAAGAATATGGTGCAGTGTTTATATATAAAATAGGAGGAGTACTAAAGTCAGGGTTAGCTCATGATTTAAGAGCTCCAGATTACGATGACTGGGGACTAAATGGAGACATCATATTCTGGAACCCAGTATTAAATGAATCCATAGAATTATCAAGTATGGGCATTAGAGTTGATGAAGATACTATGCTAAAGCAATTAAAATTGGCAAATGCAGAATATAAGTTAGAGATGGATTTTCATAAAAAGTTACTTGCTGGAGAACTGCCTTATACTGTCGGTGGAGGTATTGGTCAATCTAGAATATGCATGTATTTCTTACAAGCAAAACATATTGGACAAGTGCAAGCTTCAGTCTGGTCACCAGAAGAAATAAAAAGATGTGAAGAAGAAGGTATATTCCTTCTATAAGCTAGAACCTCAGTTTGGTTGATTTACATAATCATCAAAACTGGGGTTTTATTAAGATATTGTAACAATTATCCTTAAATTAAATGGAGAAATATAAAAGTATTTGTAGTATAATAGTTAATACACTGAAGAATCAACCAATAAAAAAATAAATCAAAAGTATTGAAAAATACTACTTGATTTAAAGAGGAGGGATGCTGTTTATGGCTTTGTCAAATGACTCAATTTGTGACTTATATGAAGGATTAAAGCATAATTTCTTATTTAAGAATGACTTAAATAGCATACATATACTCCTTAATTTATATGATATAGAGGATAATATAAGAAATATTTTTCCAAAGTATGTTTCTTTAAAATATTTAAGAAACCATATAACTAGAATTCTAAAGGATAGAAGAGGAAATCAACTAGTTGCTATGAATCTTGGAGATTTAATCCACGAAGAAATCAACAGACTTGAATTATTGTTATACCTTGAAGGATATAAAAATGGGCATATAAATATTAAGCTTGCCAATCAATTAGAGGACTTAACTGTAAAATCTTTTTCCATAAATGAATTATATAGCCAAAAATATTTATTCCATTTTGACAATACTAATGAAGATATTGTTAAACTTAAAGAGTTAATTTTTGAAAATGTAGACAAAACAGAAGAGACTGGCAACCATTTGAACAAGATGATAACTAATTATTGTGAAAAGATCATAAAACCAAAGATCTATAGTCTTAATAAATATTTGGACAAGCAACTAACTATAAATTACAATTCTGAAAATGGACAAATAACTGAAGATGATGGATTACTAACTAAAGACGAACTTATAAATATATACAATGAAGTTATTAAAATTGTAACAAGAAATGGAATCAGATTATATAAGGATGCATATTGGAATGGTCTTAATGATCGAGTATTAAAGCGTTACAAATAAAATATTCATAAGGAGGTCCTTTAATGTACGTAAGAAATCACATGATTAGAGCATCTATGTTAACAGTTGTAACCCCTGAGGACAATGTAAGGGTAGCTTTGGAGAAAATAAATAGCGGAGATTTCTTATCTATACCTGTTGTAAAAGACAATCAAATTTATGGAATACTTATGAAGGAAGCTATTTATAGGTACTACTTCCAAAATGGTTATTCAAGTAAAGAAGATTTTTTAGAAAATTGTCTTGTGGAAGAATTATGTAACAAGGAATTTGAAACAATCAAAAGTTATGATAGAGTCGATAAAGCATCACACCTATTAAATAGTGCAAGAACACCATTTTTAGCTGCAGTGGATAGAGATGGTAGATTTGAAGGAATTTTAACTCATTCATCAATATTTAATGCGTTTTCTGAGGTGTTTGGATTTGATTCAGGGGAGAGAATAGTTGTACACATGTTTGATATCCCTGGTCAATTGGCAAGACTGACTGACTTACTTAGAAAAGAAAAAATTAACATCGTTAACTTGACTGTTTTGGACGCCAAAGTAATGGGCGTAGTAAGAGTAATATTAAGATTAGATATAGATAATCCAGA
>Ga0208490_100865_pt1 | contig 14380 bp, 12 predicted proteins | sample SubbioAug_CSWold_FD_184818 | JGI IMG/M metagenome (GOLD analysis project Ga0208490, IMG submission 184818) | Serpentinite rock and fluid subsurface biosphere microbial communities from McLaughlin Reserve, California, USA - CR11Aug_CSWold (SPAdes) | ecosystem: Environmental > Terrestrial > Deep...
CCGCGGTCGCGGAAGCCACCCAGCAGGACCTCGCCGGTCGGCAGTTGCTGGGCATAGTCGTAGCCCCAGCGGCGATAGACGGGGCGGGGCAGGTGCACGTCGTGGTCCGGGGCGGTCGCGACCATCTGCAGGCGCACGCTGTGCACCCGGTCCCGGAGTTCCGGCAGCAGCAGTTCGAGGCCGCCGTCGACCGCGACGATCACCCGCTCGGCCCGGACGACGGCGCCGTCGGCGGCCCCGACGGCGCCAGGTTCGATGGCGGCGACGCGGAACGGGGCGTGCAACCGGGCGCCGGCGGCCAGGGCCCGCTCGGCGAGCACGGCGCAGCGGGCGTGAGGATCCATCGCGGCGTCGGTCGGGATCAGCACGCCCACGCCCTCGGGACCGTCGTACGCCTCGCCCGGGAGGTCGTCCGCCTGCATGTCGGCCAGCATTCGCTCGCAGTCGCGCGCCTCGGCGTCGTCGGCAGCGATGCGCAGTGCGCCTACCCGACGGGCCACGTCGGCGGGCAGGCCGTCGAGCGTGCGGTCGAGCTCCTCGATGGTCCACCGATACAGCGCGACCGCCCGGTCGCGGCCGTAGGCCGCGACCGCGTCGTGGTGGAACAGGGCCAGGCCGGCCAGCAGGAACCCACCGTTGCGGGCGGCCGCGCCTGCCCCGATGCCGTACGCGTCGACCGCGACCACGTCTGCGCCTCGTTCGGCCAGGTGCAGCGCGGCGGTCAGCCCCGAGCCGCCCAGACCGACCACGCAGACCTCGGCGTCGGTCACGCCGTCCAGCGGTGGTGTCGCCGGCAGTGGCCGAGGGCTGTGTCCGATGTGCCCCCAGGCCGGCGCCGGGCCGGGCCCGTCGAGGTCATATCCGTCGCGCCCGGCGACGTCGGGGTCGCCGGTCACGGGCCCGCCGTCGCGGGCGCCATGGCGCTGAGCAGTTCGTAGCCGACGTGCGCGGCCGCGATGCCGGTGACCTGCGCATGGTCGTAGGCCGGGGCGACCTCGACGATGTCGGCCGAGACCAGGTGCAGGTCGGCGAACGAGCGCAGCACCGCGAGCAGTTCACGGCTGGTCATGCCGCCGGCCTCGGGCGTTCCGGTGCCGGGTGCATGGGCGGGGTCGAGCACGTCGATGTCGACCGAGACGTACACGGGACGGTCCTGCACGCGGGTTCGTATCCGTTCGATCACGGTGCCGATCCCGTCCACCTCGATGTCGGGGCAGGTGATGGCGGTGAACCCGAGCGCAGCGTCGTCGACGAGGTCGCCTGGGGCGTAGAGCGGTCCGCGGATGCCGACGTGGATCGAACCCTCGGGATCGATCAGTCCCTCCTCGGCGGCGCGACGGAACGGGGTGCCGTGCGTGGTCGGCGCCCCGAAGTAGGTGTCCCAGGTGTCGAGGTGGGCGTCGAAGTGGACCACCGAGATCGGCCCGTGCTGCGCGGCCATCACGCGCAACAGCGGCAACGCGATCGTGTGGTCGCCACCGATGGTCAGCAGCCGCGCACCGGCGTCGACCAGTTCGCGTGCACCTCGTTCGATCGCGCCGATCGCCTCGGGGATGTCGAAGGGATTGCACGCGATGTCGCCCGCGTCGACCACCTGCTGCGCCGCGAACGGCTGCACCTCGAGTGCGGGGTTGAACGGGCGCAGCAGCCGCGACGACTCGCGCACGTGGGCCGGGCCGAAGCGGGCCCCCGGCCGGTAGCTGACCCCGGAGTCGAACGGCACGCCGACCACGGCGACGTCCATGCGGGTGACCTCGTCGCGCCGGGGCAGGCGCGCGAACGTCGCCGGTCCCGCGAAGCGCGGGACGACGGTCGCGTCGACCGGGCCGACCGGCTCGCCGGGGTCGCGGGTGTCGGACATCGACGCTCCTCGAGGTTCGGACGCCGTAGCCAAGCAGCCCGGCACCTCAGAGGGCGTCGAGTTCGGCGTGGGCGGCGGCGAGGTCGTCGTCGTACTCGGCCAGGTCGGCCTCGGCCATCTCGGCATCGGCCGCTGCCGCGTCCGCTCGCGCACGCAGGTCATCGGCCGCCTCGCGGGCGCTGGCGGCGCGCTCGGCCTGCTTGTCCCTGGCGGCTTCGAGCGCGTCGATGCGCCGCTGGACGGCGCGGCGCTGCTTGGTCCGGTCGGCATCCGCCGTGACCCGGGCTTCGGCACGTCTGGCTTCGTCCGCCTCGGCCTCGGCTTCGGCGGCTGCAGCCAGTCCCTCGGCGGTCTCGTCGTACGCGGCGTCGGCAGCCGTGTCGTCGTCCTGCTCGGGAGGGTCGGGAAGCACCGCGAGGCCGAACCCGAGTCCGCCGAAGCCGGGCCCGGGCAGCACGGCGGCGAGGACGCCGCGCCGCAGCGTGTCGTGGTGTTGCGGGTCGACGGCGGCGGCGAAGATCGTCTGTTCGATCTCGTCGAGGTGGGCGTCGGCCCGCGTGCCCGCCGCGGCCAGGATCCGACCGGCGGCCTCGCGCAGGTCGCCGACCAGGTCACGTAGCCGCTGCGACGCCTCGCGCATCCCCTCGGCCCGCCGCCCGCTGGCAGCCCGGTGCTGCAGTGCCCGCAGTTCGTCGGCCGCCTCGATCAGTGTCTCGATCCGCTCACCGTGCGTTCGTGCCACCTGGTCGACGGCCCAGGCGGGAACGGTCGGCTTGCGGTGGGCCTTGAGCGCGGCGGCCTCGTCCTTGTGCCCCTCGGCCTTGAGCGCCTTGACCCGCCGGTCACGCTCGGCGGTGAACTCGGCCAGGTCGGCCCCGTAGATCGCCTCGACGTGCGAGGCGAGCAGGTCCTGCGCCATGCCCCGCCTTCAGCCGCGTCAGCTCGCCTTCGAGGTGGCGTCCCCGTCCGCGAGCGCCGCGGCGAGTTCGTCCTTGGTCATCGACGACCGGCCCGGGAGTTCGCGCTCCTGGGCGAGCTCGTACAACTCGTCCCTGCTCATCGAACCGTAGTCGCGGGCCGCACCCGTCCCGCCGGCGCTGCTCTTCCCGCCCCCGGCTCCCTTGCCGCCACTGGCGCGGTCCTGCTTGGCGCGGTCGAGGCTCTGCTCGAGAGCGGCCATGAGATCGATCACCCCACCGGTGTCACGCTCGGGTGCGACGATCTCGATGTCCTGGCCCTCGGCCTTGGCCTCGAGGAAATCGGTCACGCGCTGCTGGTACTCGTCGTGGTACTTCGACGGGTCGAAGCCCGCGACCAGCGAGTCGATCAACTGCTCGGCCATCGCCAGCTCCCGCTTCGACACCTCGACCTGTCCGAGCGTGTCGGTCGCGTCGAGGCCGGCCGGGTCGGCGACCTCGTCGGCGTAGTGCATGGTGGACAACAGCAGCAGCCCGTCGCGGGCACGGACCGCCGCGAGGTACTCCTTGTTGCGCATGACGAACCGCGCGACCGCCACCTTGTCGGCCCTCTCCATCGCCTCGGCGAGCAGCCGGTACGGCTTGGCGGCCGCCTCGCTGGACGGCATCAGGTAGTAGGCCCGGTCGTAGTAGATGGGGTCGATCTCGCGCAGGTCGACGAAGTCCTCGATGTCGATCAGCCGCGACGCGTCGGGATCGAGTTCGTCGAGTTCCTCGGGCTCGACCACCACGTACTGTTCGTCGGCGACCTCGTAGCCCTTGACGATGTCGCGGTACTCGACCTCGGCACCGGTCTGCTCGTCGACCCGCTTGACGCGGACCCGGTTGCCGGTGTCGCGGTTGAGTTGGGTGAAGTGCACCGAGTGGCTGCGCACGGCCGTGAACAACTGCACCGGCACGCTGACCAGCCCGAAGCTGATCGATCCGCTCCATGTCGCCCGTGCCATGTCGCCACCTCTCGTCGAACGTCAAGGATGCCAGCCCGGCCCGCGAGCATCGCAACAAATGCGGACCGGACGGCGCCTGCCCGTCGTGCAATGATCGTCCGGTCACCACCTGACGTCGAGAGGCTCTGCCGTCATGTCCGAACTCGCCACGCCCCCCGCCACCACGGCGACCGGCGACGAACTCCTGGACGCCTTCGCGCCCTACCGTCGCGAGCTGACCGGCTACTGCTACCGCATGCTCGGGTCGGCCTTCGAGGCCGACGACGCGGTGCAGGAGACGCTGGTGCGTGCCTGGCGCGCCTACGGCCGGTTCGAGGGCCGCGCCTCGCTTCGCACCTGGCTGTACCGCATCGCCACCAACGTCTGCCTCGACCAGCTCCGGGGGCGCAACCGCCGGGCCCGTCCCATGGACCTCGGCCCGTCCACGACCGTCGCCGCCGCCGAGTTGATCGAGCGTGACGCTGCGACGTGGGTCGAGCCGGCTCCTGACGGCGCGATGCTGCCGACCAGCAGCGACCCGGCCGAGATGGCCGTCGCACGCGACACGTTGCGGCTGGCACTCGTGGCGGCGCTGCAGCACCTGCCGGCCCGGCAACGTGCGGTCCTGATCCTGCGCGAGGTCCTGCAGTGGCGTGCCGACGAGGTGGCCGAACTGCTCGACACGACGGTTGCCTCGGTGAACTCGGCGTTGCAGCGCGCCCGGGCGACGCTGGCCCGGCGTTCGCCGGCCGACACCGAGTCGCTGCAGCCCGACGACCCCGCGCAGGCCGAACTGCTGGCCCGCTACGTGGATGCGTTCGAGCGTTACGACATGGACGCGCTGACCGCCCTGCTGCGCGAGGACGCGATCCAGAACATGCCGCCCTACGACCTGTGGATCGTCGGACGCGACGAGATCGCGAAGTGGATGGTGAGCCCGGGTCCGGACAAGTGCCGTGGCTCGCGGCTGGTCCCGACCTCGGCGAACGGCATGCCGGCCTTCGCGCAGTACCGCCCCGGCCCCGACGGAGGATTCGTCGCGTGGGCACTGCAGGTGCTCGAGATCGTCGACGGCGAGATCATCGCATTCAACAGCTTTCTCGACACGCAGCGGCTGTTCCCGCGCTTCGGACTGCCCCTGCGGCTCGACCACTAGCGCTCCCGCTCGGGTGGGAGCACGTCGTCGAGTCCGAACAGTTCGAGCAGTTCGAGCAACCGCGGCGAGGCATGCCGCAGCCGGACGGTCCGTCCGAGGCGACGCGCCGTCAGCAGCACGCGGGCAAGCGCGTCGACGGTCGCGGCGTCCGGTGACGTCAGCAGGCCGACGTCGAGCACGGCGACGTCGGCATCGCTGGCGAGCAACCGGTCCCGGAGCGAAGCGCACAACCGCGACGTCCCCTGCGGACCACCGGGCGCGGCGACCGGGACGAGCAGCACCCGTGCGCGGCGTGGCGGCGGGCCACTCGCGGCTGCGTCCACCTTCGGCTCCTGCCCGGCGCGGTCGTGACGTGGACGAGCGACCCCGCCGCGACTCATCGGTCGCGACCGTCCCCGACCCGGGGCACGCCGTCACGAAGACGGGCGTGGGCGTCCGTGATGCCATCGCACCGCCCGGTAGCGGCGGCCCTGCAGACGCTGCCGGCGCTGCGCCTGTGCGAGGCGGTCCTCGTGGATGGCCCGGGCCAGTTCGTCGAACACGTGACTCCCTTTCGTAACCGTCCAAGATGATACGCTGGTTACCGTAACCAGTCAATGCGTTATGCTGGTTGGACCGCAGGAGCCATGTCGAGCAACCATCGAGCCACGGACCAGCGAATGGACAGTGCGATCGAGGACGAGTCGACCGATGTCGTCGCGTTCCTCAACACGCTCGACCTCGACGCCGGGCGCGACGACCTCACGGACGTCGCGGCGTTCTCGTCGTGGCTCGCGGGGACCGTCGACGTCGGCCGCATGGACGTCGCCGCCTCGTCGCTGTTGCGGGCACGACGGCTACGTGACGCCCTCCGACGGTCCGCGCGCGCCAACCACGACGGCGAGGTAGACCATGCGGCGCTCGCCGAACTCGACGTGCTGAGCCGCGAACTCGAACTACGACCGCGGTTCGGGCCCGAGGGCGTCGTGATCGACAGCGATGCGGACGGTGGGGACGGCGTGCTCGGCCGGTTCCTCGCCCGCGCGGCCGCGGCCATGCGTGACGGCTCGTGGGCGCGGGTGAAGTTGTGCGCCGACGACGCCTGCGCCTGGGCGTTCGTCGACGCGTCCCGCAACCGCTCGGGCCGGTGGTGCTCCATGGCCGGTTGCGGCAACCGGGCGAAGGCCCGCGCGTACCGATCGCGCGGCTCCGAGGACCGCGAGATCTGACCTCGGGCGCCGACCGATAGCGTCGTGCACCGTGAACAGGTCCCTGCCAGCCGAGCCCTCACCCGGACCGCGTACGATGGCGGCCCTGCTGCGCGACCGCACCTTCGGCCCGTGGTTCCTCGGCAACGCGGTGTCCAACAGCGGCAACTGGCTGTTCAACGTCACCGCCGCGATCGTGGTCTACCGGCTCAGTGGTTCGGCGCTGCAGGTCGGGCTGGTCTCGGTCGCACAGTTCGGACCGTTGCTGCTGTTGTCACCGCTGGGCGGGGCGCTGTCCGACCGTCTCGACCGCCGACGGCTGCTGCTCGCCTCCCAGACCGTCGCCGCGTCGGCGGCCACCGCGTTGGCGGTGGCCGCCGTGACGGTGGGCATCGAGGGTCTGCCCGGCGCGTGGCCGATCCTGCTCACGGCGTTCGGCGTGGGCATGGGCCAGGCCGTCTCGGCCCCGGCCCTGCAATCGCTGGTGCCCTCGCTCGTGGACGACCGCGACCTCGAGGCGGCGGTCGCACTGACCTCGCTGACCTTCAATCTCGGACGGGCGCTCGGGCCCGCCACGGCAGGGCTGCTGCTCGCCACGCTCGGAGCCGAGACGGCGTTGGTCTTCAACGCGATCAGTTTCTTCGTGCTGATCGGCGTGCTGGTGGTGATCCGCCCGCGACCGCGCGAGGAGGACGGCGCTCGTGACCGCTCCGTGCGGGCCGGCCTGCGCTACGTGCGCAGCGAACCGGGCCTGCTGCTGTTGCTGGGCGGGGTGATGGCCACCGGCTTCGCCGTCGACCCGATGATCACGCTGGCACCGGCCCTCGCGATCGAGGTCGGTGGGGGCGACACGCTCGCCGCCGGCCTGGTGAGCGCCTTCGGCCTGGCCGCCGTGCCGGCCGCCACGATCTCGGGCCGCCTGCAGCGCAGCCTCGGCAGCCTGCCGGTCGCCACCGCCGGGTGCGCCACCATCGCCGCCGGCCTGCTGGTGTCCGCCATCGCACCGGCCGCATGGGTCGCCGTCGGCGGATTCGGCCTGACCGGCGTCGGGTTCGTGCTCGCACTCACCGGCTTCACCAGCGTGCTGCAGCGCCGCGTGCCTGACGCGCTGCGGGGCAGGGTCATGGCGTTGTGGAGCGTGGCGTTCCTCGGCAACCGGCCGGTCGCCGCGCTGATCGACGGCGCCGCGGCCGACCTCGCCGGCCCCCGCTGGGCGATGGGCGTGGGGATCACCGTCGCGATCCTCGGGGTTGCCGTCGGACGGGTGCTGCAACGCCGTCCGGGCTGACCAGGTTCCGATACCGCGCGGTCCTGGAGGTCCCGCGTGACCGTCGGGCCAGTTGGACGTTGGTCTGACCGAGCGCCCCTCGGGGCGACTGCTGCCGGGAGACCGAACCAGAGGGGAACCATGAACCGCCCACGTCCTCGCGCGGGGGTCGCCGTCGTCGGCGTCGCCGCGCTGTCGCTGATGGCCTTCGCGCCCGCGCCGGGCCTCGCCGTGACCGGGCCCGTGACCGACGGCCTGGGAGGGGCACTGCCGGTCGAGGTCAGCGACCTCGACCTGTCGGCGCCCGACCTCGGTCTCGGCGCCGAGCTCGATGCCTACATCGTCCGCCTGAAGGCGCCACCGGCCGCGGTCGCCGCGGCCGCAGCGGGCGACGGCTTCGACCTCGCCGCCCACCGATCGAACCTGACGGCCACCCAGGACGCACTGCTCGCCGAACTCGCGGACCGGGGCGTGCAACTGCTGGCCCTGCCGAGCGCCGACGCGTCCGGCGAGGTCGTGCAGCGCCCGGCGCGCATGACCTACGTGCTCAACGCCGTCGGGATCGCCGCAACCCCGGCCGCCGCCGCCGCGATCGCCGCCCACCCCGATGTCCGCGCGGTCGACGCGGTCACCGAGGTCGAGACGTTGATGGACGAGGGGGTGCCCTACACGCGCGCACCCGAGGCCTGGGAGCTCGGGGCGACCGGCGTGGGGCAGTCGGTGGCCGTGCTCGACACCGGCATCGACTGGACCCACCCGATGTTCGGCGGCGACGTCACCCCGCCAAGCGACGCCCACCCGAAGGTCAAGCACTACGAGACCTGGACTGCCGGCCACTCGGACGCCCACGGCCACGGCACCCATGTCGCGGGCACCGCCGCCGGCTCCGCCGCCTTCGGGGACACGCTGCTCGGCCCCGCGCTGTACGACGGACCGGCCAAGGACGCCGACATCTGGGCCTACAAGGTGCTCAGCGACGCCGGCACCGGCCTGAACCTGTCGGTGGTCATGGGCATCGAGTCCGCGGCCGAACGCGCCCCGGACGTGATGAACCTGTCGCTGGGCAGCGAGAGCGGCGACCCGAACTCGGCCGAGTCCGAGGCGTTGAACAACGCTGCCGCGGCAGGGATCGTCTCGGCCGTCGCCGCCGGCAACTCCGGGCCCGGCTACTCCACCATCGGCAGCCCCGGCTCGGCCCACGACGTGGTCACCGTCGGCGCCTCGACCGACCCGGGTGACCGCGGCTACCTCGCCTCGGTCCCCGGCACGGACCTCGACGGCATCGAGATGGTGCCGATGGCCGGCTCGGTGATCCCCGAGGACGACCAGGTCGAGCTGTTCGTCCACTGCGGCCTCGCCGTCACCCCGGCCGACTGCGGCCCCGACGCGGCCGGCAGGATCGCCCTGATCGAGCGCGGCATCACCCCGTTCTCGACCAAGGGCGTCAGCGCCGAGGCCGCCGGCGCCATCGCCGCGGTGATCTACAACGAGGAGCCGGGCAACTTCGCCGGCTCGCTGACCGGCGTCACCCCGGGCATCCCGACCGTCGCCATCAGCCAGGAGGACGGTCACGCCCTGCTCGAGCTCGTCGGCGACGACGGCGTGTCGACGACCGAACTGCGACTGGCGTGGAGCGACCCGCAGGCGCTGGTCGGCCAGGTCGCCGGCTTCTCCAGCCGCGGCCCCAACGACGACTGGGTGATCAAGCCCGACGTCGTCGCACCGGGCAACGACATCATCTCGTCGGTCCCGCGCGCAGGCCAGCTCGCCTCGCCCGACGGCTACGGCCAGGCGGGTGGCACCTCGATGGCCTCGCCCCACGTGGCCGGGATCCTCGCCCAACTCACGCAACTGCACCCGGGCTGGACGCCGCAGATGCTCAAGACGGCGCTGATGAACACCGCGGTCCAGTTGACCGACCCGGCCACGGGCGCTCCGTACTCCGTGCACGACCAGGGCGCCGGGCTCGTCGACGCCTACGCGGCCGCCACCACCCCCGCGCTGCTCGGTGAGACCTACCGCGGCCACGACGCCTACCCCGACGGCACGCTCGCACGCGGCAGCGTCAACTTCGGGCAGGTCGAGGTCGGCTCCCGCACCACCCTCGACAAGCAACTGGTCATCCGCGACGTGTCCGGCGAGGGCGGCCGCTGGCGGCTGCAGTTCGTGCCCGGCGACGGCCACGACCGCGGCGAGGCGGGCCGGGCCATCCCGAAGCGCGGCTTCAAGGTGTCGCTGCCCCGCGACGTGCGTGTCACGCCCGACGGCACCGCCACCGCGAACCTGCGCATCACCCTCGAAGGTGCCCGTGTCCCCGAGGGCGACTACGAAGGCCACGTCGTCGCCACCAACGGCGCCCGCACGCTGCGTGCCCCGCTCGCGCTGACCGTCGTCCACGCCGCCGACGCCGACGCACCGGCTGGCGAGACGCTGTGGCTGCGCGGCAACACCGAGGACGGCTGCACCGGCGAGGGCCGGCTCGACGTCCAGGCGTGCGAGGGCCCGTTCCTGCGCCCCGACGGTGAACTCTCGGCCTCGGCCGCCGCCACGTGGACGGCGCTCGGAGGCACCGGCATCGTCGACGGCACCGCCGCCCGCAACATCCACGACCCGAACTGGACCTGGTTCCTCGACGGCGAGCAGGTGACGCTGGACGGCACCATGACCGCCCGCTGGTGGGCCGAATGCACCGCCTGTGGCGACCTCGGCAGTGCCGACTGGGTCCTGCGCCTGTGGGCCGACGGCGAACTCGTCACCGAGCAGAGGGTGACGGCGACGCCGACCTTCGCGGCGAGTATCGAGCTGCTCGAGGCCAGCATCGACCTGCCGACCGCCGTGACGGCCACCGACCAGGTCACGCTGCACATCGAACCGGTCTACCTCGACACCCAGACGGCGGCGATCATCTACTACGACAGCCAGACCGGCTGCGGCGACGACGACGGGCCCTGCGACAGCCACGTGGTGCTGCCCGTCAGACGCTGACGTCGCGTCCCGGGCCGACGTGTCGGGACTGGCCGGTCACACCGTCAGGTGACCGGCCAGCACCTCGGCCGCCCGGTCGACGTCGGACACGCTGGTCGAGACGTGGAACGCCAGGCGCAGGCGGCCGGCCCGTGTGGCGGCCACGATCCGCGCCGCGCGCAGCAGGTCGGGAACGGCGTCGTCCGCCGCGGCCGACACGATCGCCGAACCGGACCAGGGCAGACCGACGGCTGTGCAGAACCGGTGGGCCATGGTGGTGGCGTGGGCGTGCAATGCCGGCACGCCGACCTCGAGCAGGAACTCGAGCGAGGCCGCCTGCCCGACCCACGAGTGCCAGGCCGGCGAGACGTCGAACCGACGCGCGTCCGCGGCCAGTCGCAGCGGTGACCCGTAGATGCTCGACCACCGCTCCTCCCCGGCGTACCAACCGGCCGCGACCGGCACGAGGTCGTCGCGGTGACCTGGCGCGATCGTGAGGAACGCGGTGCCGCGCGGGGCCAGCAACCACTTGTAGCCACCACCGGTGGTGTAGGTGAACCGGGAGGCGTCGACGGGCAGCCACCCCGTCGATTGGGTCGTGTCGACCAGGGTCTTCGCGCCGACCGCGTCGCACGCCGCGACCAGCGCGTCCAGGTCGGCGATACGGCCGTCGGCCGACTGCACGACGGACACCGCCACCAGCGTGGTCGACGACGTCACCGCGTCGGCGAGTGCTTCCAACGGCGCTTCGCGCACCGTGACTCCCCGTCCGGCCCGGGCCAGGAACGGGAACAGCACGCTGGTGAAGTCGCCCGTGGCCGTGAGCACCTCGCTGCCCGCCGGCAGCGACGTCGCGACCAGGCCGACCAGCGCCGACACCTGCGACCCGAGCGCGACCCAGGACGGCTCGACCCCGACCAGGCGGGCGTAGTCGCGACGACTCGCCTCGACGGCCACGTCGTAACCGGCGGCGTCGGCCACCCCCCGACGCCAGTCGTCGAGGGCGGTGGTGACCGCATCCATCGTGCGCCGCGGCGGTAGGCCGAGCGACGCGGTGTTGAGGTAGACGGTCTCGGCCTCGAACTCCTCGCGGGCCGCGGCCAACCGCGCGGCGCCCACGGTCGGACGTTGGTCGGTCACGGTGCGCTCCTTCTCGTCCGGCCGGACCGTAGCCAGCAACGCCGCATCACCTACGGTTCGCGTGACCCGCCAGCGATCCGAACGGGGTGCGATGACCTCCCGCCGCAGCGCAGGGCTGCTGCTGTATCGTCGCCGGGACGACCGCCTCGAAGTGCTGATCGCGCACATGGGCGGGCCGTTCTGGACCGCCAAGGACGCCGGGGCGTGGTCGATCCCGAAGGGTGAGTACGACCACGACGAATCCCCGTTGGCGGCCGCCAGGCGCGAATTCGAGGAGGAACTCGGCGTCCCGGTGCCGCCCGGGGACGTGCTCGACCTCGGCGAGGTGCGCCAGTCGGGTGGCAAGACGGTGACGGCGTTCGCCGTGGAGGCGGACCTCGATCCCGACACGGTCGTTCCGGGGACCTTCGACCTCGAGTGGCCGCCGCGATCGGGCCGGACCCAGTCGTTCCCCGAGACCGACCGCGTCGCATGGCTCGACCTCGACACGGCCGCCGAGAAACTGGTGCAGGGTCAGGTCACGTTCCTCGCGCGCCTCACGGCCGCGCTCGACCAGGGTCTACGCTGACCGGTCGACCACCGACAGGAGCGGTCATGGCCCTGCCCGGCCTGCACGGTTCGCTACCGGCGCTGGTGACCCCGCTGGACGCCTCGCGCCAGGTCCACCTCGGCGACATGGCCGGACTGGTCCGTCGCGCGCTCGGTGACGGCGCCAGCGGCGTGGTCGTGGCCGGCAGCACCGGCGAGGGTGCCCTGCTCGAACCGGACCAGCGGGTCGCGCTGACCCGCACGGCACGCGAGGTCGTCGACGAGGTCATCGGTGGCGACGGAGCGCAACGGCCGCTGGTCGTGGCCGGCGCCACCGGGTCGAGCGTCGCCGCCGTCCACGCCGACGTGGCCCGCCTCGCCCACGCGGGCACGGACGTCGCGCTGGTCATGGCCCCGGCGACCTATCCGCTGACCCCCGAGGAACTGGTCGCGTTCCACCTCGAGGTCGCCGAGCAGGCCCCTGTCCCCACGCTCGTCTACCACATCCCGCAGTTCACCGGTTCGGTGCTGGTGCCCGACGTACTCGCCGCGTTGGCCGCCCATCCGCGCATCGTCGGGATGAAGGACTCCTCGCCCGACACCGACCGTCGGGCCGCGTTCGCGGCCGCGGCCGCCGGACTCGACGGGTTCGACGTGCTGACCGGGCACGGCCCGTCGTTGCAGGCGGCGCTCGAGGCCGGCGTTGTCGGCTCGATCACGGCCATCGCGAACCTGCGTCAGCGCCAGGTCGTGCGCCTTCACGCCGCGACCGCCGCGGGCGACACCGTCGAGGCTGCACGCCTGCAGCAGGGCATCGCGCGCACGGCGGCGGCGGTCGATGCGGTCGGCTCGTCGATGCAGGCCGTGCTCAAGGCCGCGCTGCAACTCGAGGGCCTCGTGACCGAGCGTTGGTGCGTGGCGCCGCTGCTGTCGGTGCCGACCGCCAGGCTCGACCAGGTCCGCACCGCCCTGCTGGCCTGACGACATCGTTCGCCCGGTGCAACCCGGCCGGGCCGTGGCACGTCCCACCGTCCACACCGCGACGAGGGGGCACCGATGCGCAGCAGGACGTGGACACGGGCACGAGGGACGACGGCAGCCGCGTTGGCCGGCGTCCTGCTGGTCGGCTGCTCGGGCGGAGCGGACGAGGCCGCGACCGAGTCCGCCGACTCGGGAGTCGAGTATCAGGTCGAGGAGGAGTCGGAGGGTGAGGCCGCCCCCGGCGCCGACACGGCCGGCGGCGGCGACACCGCTTCGGCCCTGCCGGTGGCCGCCTCGCTGGGCCGGCGGGTGATCCGCACGGCGACCATCGAACTGCAGGATGCCGATCCGGGCACCGTCGCCGACGAGGTCACCAGGGTCGTCGAGCGCGCCGGCGGCTTCGTGGCGACGGCCGACCTGCGCCGCGACGACGAGGGTGTGCTCAGTGGCTCGGTGACCCTGCGGGTCCCGAGCGAGCGGCTCGACACCACCCTCGACGCACTCGAGGCCCTGGCCGACAACGCGCCGCTGCGCCGCGTCGAGGAGCAGGACGTCACCGTCGAGAGCGCCGACCTCGGCGCGCAGTTGCGCAACCTCGAGGCCTTCGAAACCGAGCTTCGCGGCCTGCTCACCGAGGTCGAGGCGGCCTCGCCCGGCGCCGAGGACCTGCTCCGGGTCTACGAACGCATTCGCGAGGTGCGGGCCGAGATCGACCGGATCAACGGCCGACTCGACCTGCTCGACGACCAGGTGTCGCTCGCGACGATCACGGTGCGCCTGACCCCGACCATCGGCGCGGCGCCCGTGACCGACCCGGGATGGGCGCCCGGCGAAACCGTGCGGGCCGCCCTGTCGGCAGGGGCCCGCGCGCTCACCGCCGTGGCCGACGCGGCCATCTGGGTGAGCCTGGCTGTCCTGCCGGTCGTGCTGGTGCTGGGTGTGCCGGTCGCCGCCGGCTGGCTCGTCTGGCGCCGTCGCGCACGCCGGGAAGGGTCGGTCGCCCCTGTCGGATCCCCCGGCGGGGGCGTATGACTGCAGGGAGCGGGCGGGTCGTGCCGCCCACGGCGGGGCAGGAGGTCGCGACATGGCCGCCATCAGCGTGCACGGGCTGCGCAAGCGCTACGGGGCGGTGCGCGCCGTCGACGAGTTGTCCTTCGAGGTCGCCGAGGGCGAACTGTGCGCCCTGCTCGGCCCGAACGGGGCCGGCAAGACCACCACGGTCGAGATCCTCGAGGGCCACCGCACGGCCGACGCGGGGCGGGTCCGCGTCCTGGGCTTCGACCCGGCCGCCGGCCAGCGCGACTTCCGCGAGCGGATCGGGATCGTGCTGCAGGAGGCCGGATTCGACGAGGAACAGACCGTCCGCGAACTGGTCGAGATGCACGCCGGGCTG
>Ga0208490_100866_pt1 | contig 14339 bp, 13 predicted proteins | sample SubbioAug_CSWold_FD_184818 | JGI IMG/M metagenome (GOLD analysis project Ga0208490, IMG submission 184818) | Serpentinite rock and fluid subsurface biosphere microbial communities from McLaughlin Reserve, California, USA - CR11Aug_CSWold (SPAdes) | ecosystem: Environmental > Terrestrial > Deep...
CCGACGGGATCGCCTTCCCCTATCTGCTGCTCCTCGCTTCCGGGGGGCACACGCAGCTCGTCGCGGTGAAGGGCGTGGGCGATTACGTCAAGCTCGGCTCGACCATCGACGACGCCATCGGCGAGGCCTTCGACAAGGTCGCAAAGCTGCTCGGCCTGCCCTATCCCGGCGGCCCGCACGTCGAGCGCGTCGCCAAGACCGGCAATCCCGAGCGATTCCGGCTGCCGCGCCCGATGCTGGGGCGTCCGAAGCCCGATTTCTCGCTTTCGGGCCTGAAGACCGCCCTGCGCATCGAGGCGGAGCGAATTGCGCCGTTGAGCGAGCAGGACGTGGCCGATCTCTGCGCCAGCTTCCAGGCCGCCGTGACGGATATGGTGGTCGATCGCACCCGCGTGGCGCTGCGTGACTTCCAGGATGCGGCCGGCCGCCCGACCGCGCTCGTCGCCGCCGGTGGCGTCGCCGCGAATCAGACCATCCGGCGCGGCCTGCAGCGGCTCGCCACCGAGGTCGGATTGAAGCTCGTCACCCCTCCCCTCGATCTGTGCGGCGACAACGGCGCGATGATCGCCTGGGCCGGGCTCGAGCGGCTGCGGCTCGGCCTCATCGACGATCTCGCCGCCCCCGCCCGCGCCCGCTGGCCGCTCGACGAGCCGCGAGCGACCGCATGAATGGCGAGAGCTTCACGATAGGCGTCGTCGGCGGCGGTGCCTGGGGCACGGCGCTCGCCAACGCGGCGGCGTCGGCCGGCAACGACGTCATCCTCTATGCCCGCGAGCCGGCATGCGCGCAGGCGATGCGGGATACGCGCGAGAATGCGCGATATCTGCCGGGCATTCGCCTGCACGACGCGGTGCGCATCACCTCGACGCTTGAAGACATTGCGCGGACGCAGGCCGTGCTCGTCGTGACGCCTGCGCAGACCACCCGCGCGGTCACGCAGGCGCTGGCCCCGCTGCTCCATGCAACCACCCCGCTCGTGCTCTGCGCGAAGGGGATCGAGCGCGCCAGCGGGCGGTTTCTCAGCGATATCGTTCTCGAAGAGCGCCCCGGCTCGCCCGTCGCCATCCTGTCGGGGCCGAGCTTTGCGAAGGACGTGGCGCAGGGCCTGCCCACCGCCGTGACGCTGGCCTGCGGGGATATCGCGCTTGCGGCGCATCTGGCACAGCTTCTCTCGGGCAAGGTGCTGCGGGTGTATCACAGCCCCGATGTGCGCGGTGTCGAGATCGGGGGCGCGGCCAAGAACGTGCTCGCCATCGCCTGCGGGGCGGCGATCGGGCGGGGGCTTGGCGAGAGCGCCAAGGCGGCGCTGATCGCGCGCGGTTTCGCCGAACTGATGCGCTTTGCCCGCGCCTATGGCGGTCATCCGGAGACGCTGATGGGGCTTTCGGGGCTGGGCGATCTCGTCCTCACCTGCGGCTCGGCGCAATCGCGCAACTTCGCTTTCGGGCTGCGTCTCGGCGAGGGCATGAGCATGGCGGAGGCAGCCGGCGGAAAGCTCGCGGAAGGCGTCCATACCGCCTCGGTGCTCGTATCTCTCGCACGGGAGAAGAATGTCGAGATGCCGATCGCGGAAGCGGTGGACGCGCTGACGGACGGGCGCATCACCATCGGCGAGGCGCTCGACGCATTGATGAACCGGCCGCTTCGCGCGGAGGGTTGAATTCACTATACCGAGGAACGAATGGCTCACTGGCTCTACAAATCCGAACCCAATGTCTGGTCCTGGGAGATGCAGGTCGCGGAAGGCGAGAAGGGGACGCACTGGAACGGCGTGCGCAACCACGTCGCCAAGCAGAACATGATGGCCATGAAGCTCGGCGAGCGCGGGTTCTTCTATCATTCGAACGAGGGCAAGGAGATCGTCGGCATCGTCGAGGTGATCCGCGAGTACTACCCCGATCATACGGACGAAAGCGGCCGCTTCGGCATGGTCGACATCAAGGCGGTCGAGAAGCTGCCGCGCCCGGTGACGCTGGAGGAAATCAAGGCCGATCCGCGCCTGAAGGACATGATCCTCGTGAACAATTCGAGGCTCTCCGTCCAGCCGGTGACGGAGGAGGAATGGCAGATCGTGCGGGAGCTGGGCGGGCTGGGGTAGCGCGGCTTGTTTCGGTTCGCCGATGGCGTTTCCGGGAGATCCTCAAGCATGCAGTTCACCCGGATCCGTGTCATCCCCGGCGGCGCGCAGCGCCGGGAAGGGGATCCAGCTGTGCCGCCGATGAAGCGTTTCGTGCCGTGACGGCTGCATAAAGCTTCTCCCTCCCCTCAGGGGAGGGCCGGGGTGGGTAGGCCGCGACAACGGCCTCCGCCCGCGTGCGACTGCGCAAAGCGTCTCAGATCCTGCACGCCAAGTCTTCTGCACGCCCCTTCGCGCTCCGCGCGAATACCCCACCCTTGATCCGTCCCCGAGGGGAGGGAAAACGTCGGACGGGGCATTCCGCTGACTTGATGACACCCGATGGGAGAGGCCTTGCAGAAAACCTTCTCTAGCCCCCGCTCAGCCCTTCTCCATGCCCTTGCTCCATTCGCCCATGGAGGCGAGGCCGTTCATGCGGGCGCGGTGGGCGAAGGCGGCCTGGGCTGCCGCCACGTTCTCCTGCTTGCCGCCCCATGCCTTCTGCGGCGCGGCCTGAAGGGCGCGACCGTAGGAGAAGGTCATCTTCCAGGGGAAGCCGCCGATCTTGTTCATGGCGTCGAGATTGGCCGTCGCCTGCTCGTCGGACTGGCCGCCCGAGAGATAGGCGATGCCGGGAACGGCCACGGGGACGCAGCGCTCGAGCACCATGATGGTGCGCTCGGCGACTTCCTCGGGGGAGGCCTGCTTCGGGCACTTCTTGCCGGGAATGACCATGTTGGGCTTCAGGATCGTGCCCTCGAGCACAACGCGCTGCTCGTAGAGCTCCTGGTAGACCGTCTTCAGCACCCATTCCGTCACATCGGCGCAGCGCTGGATGTCGTGATCGCCGTCCATCAGGATTTCCGGCTCGACGATCGGGACGATGTTGGCTTCCTGGCAGAGCGCGGCGTAGCGGGCGAGCGCGTGGGCGTTGGTGCGCACCGCCGTCCAGGTGGGGATGCCGTCGGCGATGTCGATCACCGCGCGCCACTTCGCAAAGCGCGCCCCGAGCTTGTAGTATTCGTTCAGGCGCTCGCGCAGGCCGTCGAGGCCTTCCGTCACGGTCTCGCCGTCGCAGAACGGGAGCGGCTTCGCGCCCGCATCCACCTTGATGCCGGGGATGGAGCCTGCGGCTTCGATCAGCTTGACGAGCGGCGTGCCGTCCTTGGCATTCTGGCGGATGGTCTCGTCGAAGAGGATGACGCCGGAAATGTTCTCGCGCATCGCGGTGTCGGTGCGAAACATCATCTCGCGGTAGTCGCGCCGCGTATCTTCCGTCGACTGCACGTTGATCGCATCGAAGCGCTTCTTGATCGTGGAGGTGCTCTCGTCCGCAGCCAGAATGCCCTTGCCGGGGGCAACCATCTTTTCGGCAATGTCGGTCAGCTGATCGATGTTCATTTTCGTGTCATCCCTCACGTCGGTCATTTAACGGCGAAGCGCTTCGACGCCGGGCAGGGATTTGCCTTCCATCCATTCGAGGAAGGCGCCCCCTGCTGTCGAAACATAGGTGAAATCGTCGGCCACGCCCGCATGGTTGAGCGCGGCCACTGTATCGCCGCCCCCGGCGACGGAAACGAGTGCGCTGGAGCGGGTGCGCTCGGCGGCAAAGCGGGCGGCCTCGACTGTACCCTTGTCGAAGGGCGATATCTCGAAAGCGCCGAGCGGGCCATTCCAGACCAGCGTCTTCGCGTCCGAGATCGCGGCCTTGACACGGTCCACCGAGAGCGAGCCGACATCGAGGATCATGCCCGCATCGGGGATCGCGTCGATGCCGTATTCGTGGTTGGCGGCGTTCGCCTTGAACTCGGCTGCGACCACGCCGTCCACCGGCAGGATGATGGCGCAGTTCGTCTTCTTGGCCTTCTCGATGATCCGCAGCGCCACCGAGGCGAGGTCGCGCTCGGCGAGGGACTTGCCCACGGACACGCCGATCGCGTGCAGGAAGGTGTTCGCCATTCCGCCGCCGATGACGAGGCTGTCCACCTTGGCGACGAGGTTCTCCAGCAGATCGATCTTGCTCGACACCTTCGCCCCGCCGACGATGGCGCAGACGGGTCGCGTCGGATGATCGAGCCCCTTGGTCAGGGCATCGAGCTCGTCTTGCATGGCGCGTCCGGCAAAGGCGGGGAGCTGGTGGGCCAGGCCCTCGGTCGAGGCGTGGGCGCGGTGTGCGGCGGAAAAGGCGTCGTTGACGTATAGATCGCCGTTTTCGGCCAGTGCCTTGACGAACTCGCCGTCGTTCTTCTCCTCGCCCTCGTGGAAGCGTGTGTTTTCGAGAAGGACGATGTCGCCGTCCTTCAGTGCCGCGACAGCGTCCTTTGCCGGCTCACCAATGCAGTCGGAGGCGAAGGCGACGGGGCGGTCGATGATCTCGGACACCGCCTTCGCCACCGGCTCCAGCGTCTCGCTCTCGACGCGCTTGCCCTTGGGCCGCCCGAAATGCGCCAGCAGCACCACGCGACCGCCCTTGTCGGCGATCTCCTTGATCGTGTCCGCCACCCGCTCGATGCGCGTCGCATCCGTGACGCGACCATCTTCCATCGGGACGTTGAGATCGACGCGCAGGAGGACGCGTTTGCCCTTCACGTCGGCGTCGTCGAGGGTGCGAAAAGCGCTCATGCATCAGGCTCCGGAACAGGCATCATCATAGCGGGACAAGCTCGGCAAGCGGGCGGCGCGGGGCCGCCTGCTTACTGTAACGCTTGAACCTCAGATGAGTTTCGCCATCAGGACCGAAGTGTCCGCCATCCGGTTCGAGAAGCCCCATTCGTTGTCGTACCAGGCCATCACGCGCACCAGCGTTCCGTCGAGCACCTTGGTCTGGTCCATGTGGAAGATCGAGGAGTGCGGATCGTGGTTGAAGTCGATGGAGACGTTCTTCTCCAGCGTATAGCCCAGAACGCCCTTCATCGGGCCGTCGGCGGCAGCCTTGATCGCTGCGTTGATCTCCTCGATCGTGGTCTTGCGCGAGGCGACGAACTTCAGATCGATGACGGAGACGTTCGGCGTCGGCACGCGGATGGAGACGCCGTCGAGCTTGCCGTCGAGCTCCGGGAGAACAAGGCCGACGGCCTTGGCCGCACCCGTCGAGGTCGGGATCATCGAGACCGCCGCAGCGCGCCCGCGATACAGATCCTTGTGCATCTGGTCGAGGGAGGGCTGGTCGTTGGTGTAGGAGTGGATCGTCGTCATGAAGCCGTGATGGATCCCGACGGCGTCGTTGAGCACCTTCGCCACCGGCGCGAGGCAGTTCGTGGTGCACGAAGCGTTCGAGATGACGAGGTGTTCCTTCGTCAGCTTGTCGTGGTTGACGCCGTAGACCACCGTCAGATCCGCGCCCGACGCCGGAGCCGAGACGATGACGCGCTTGGCACCGGCCTCGAGATGCGCCGCAGCCTTGTCGCGATCGGTGAAGAAGCCCGTGCATTCGAGCGCGATATCGACGCCGAGCTCCTTGTGGGGCAGCTCAGCGGGGTTGCGGATCGCGGTGACCTTGATCGGGCCGGTGCCGACGTCGATCGTGTCGCCCTCGACCGTGACGGTTCCGGGGAAGCGGCCATGGACCGAATCGAAGCGCAGCAGATGCGCATTGGTCTCGACCGGGCCGAGATCGTTGATCGAGACGACCTGGATATCCGTGCGACCGCTCTCGGCGATGGCGCGCAGGATGTTGCGACCGATGCGCCCGAACCCGTTGATGGCAACCTTGACCGTCATGACCTCAAACTCCCTCGTTCAAATGTGCCCGACGCCGATGCGCCGCGCTCGAAATGCTCCGAATCGCCTGCGTCAGGCGCTGTGTTTCGCCACGACGGCAAGCCGTCAGGCTCTTCTCTGCGCCACGACGGCAAGCCGTCAGGCGTTGTGCTTCGCGACAATCCCCTCGACCAGCTTCTCGGCGGTGATGCCGAAATGCTTGTAGAGGTCCTTGTACGGAGCGCTGGCGCCGAAGCTGTTCATGCCGATGAACACGCCCGTATCGCCGATCACCCCGTCCCAGCCGAACCGCACACCCGCCTCGATGGCGGCGCGGACCGGCGCATTGCCGATCACCTTCGCACGCACCTCTTCCGACTGCGCCAGGAAGAGATCAAGCGACGGCACGGAGACAACGCGCGTCGCGATGCCGCGTTCATTCAGCTGCGCCTGGGCCGCGAGCGCGATCTCGACCTCGGAGCCCGAGGCGAAGATCACGGCCTTCGCTTCGCCCTGCGCCGGCGACAGCTCGTAGGCTCCGAACGCGCACAGGTTATCGTCATTCGGCTCGTTGCGCGATTGGGGGAGTACCTGACGCGTGAGCGCCAGCGTCGAGGGGCCGTCGGTGCGCTCCAGCGCCAGCTGCCAGCACTCGGCTGTCTCCACCGCGTCGCAGGGGCGGAAGACGCGCATGTTGGGCATGCAGCGAAGCGCCGCCACGTGCTCCACCGGCTGGTGCGTCGGGCCGTCTTCGCCGAGCCCGATCGAATCGTGCGTCATCACATAGATCGAGGGAATGCCGGCGAGCGCTGCGATACGCATGGAAGGGCGGGCGTAATCGGTGAAGACGAGGAAGGTCGCGCCGGCGGGGCGCAGGCCGCCATGCAGCGCGATGCCGTTCATTGCCGCCGCCATGCCGTGCTCGCGGATGCCGTAATGGATGTAGCGCCCGGCGAAATCGCCGGGCTTCACCGGGGTCGCGGCCTTGGTCTTCGTGTTGTTCGAGGGCGTCAGATCCGCCGAGCCGAGCGTCAGCTCCGGCATCACCGCCGTGATCGCCTCCAGTGCCATCTCGCTCGCCTTGCGGGTTGCGACGGCGGGCTTGTCGGCGAAGAGCTTCGCCTTCAGCTCCGACACGGCCTTGCCGAGACCGGCGGGGAGCTCGCCGTTGAGGCGGCGCGTGAACTCGGCCTTCTTCTCGGGCGAGAGCGCATCGAAGCGGGCAGCCCAGGCCTTGCGGGCCGAGCGCGCCTTCTTGCCCGCGCGCTCCCAGGCCTTCTTGATGTCGTCGGGGATCACGAAGGGATCATGCGTCCAGCCGAGCGCCTTCTTCGCACCCGCCAGCTCCTCCGCGCCCAGCGGCTCGCCGTGCGCCTTCGAGGTGCCGGCGCGGTTGGGCGCGCCGAAGCCGATGGTCGTCTTGCAGGCGATCATCGTGGGACGGTCCGACTTCTTCGCCCGGGACAGCGCCCGCTGGATCGCCTTCGGGTCGTGCCCGTCTACCCGCATGGCGCGCCATCCGGACGCCTCGAAGCGCTTGACCTGATCGGTCGAATCCGAGAGCGAGAGCGGCCCGTCGATGGAGATGCCGTTGTCGTCGAAGAGCACGATGAGCCGGTTCAGCTTGAGATGGCCCGCAAATGCGATCGCCTCGTGGCTGATGCCCTCCATGAGATCGCCGTCGGAGGCGAGCACGTAGGTGTAGTGATCGACGAGATCATCGCCGTATTCCGCCGCCAGCATGCGCTCGGCGAGCGCCATGCCGACCGCCGTCGCGATGCCCTGGCCCAGCGGTCCCGTGGTCGTCTCGACGCCGGGGGTGACGAAGTTCTCGGGATGGCCGGGGGTGAGGGAGTGCAGCTGGCGGAAGTTCTTCAGCTCGTCGATCGTCATCCCCTTCACGCCGGTGAGGTGGAGGAGGCTGTAGAGCAGCATCGAGCCGTGGCCGGCGGAGAAGACGAAACGGTCGCGGTCGGGCCATTTCGGATCGGCTGCGTCGTATTTCAGGAACTTCGAGAAGAGCACCGTCGCGATGTCGGCGGCTCCCATGGGCAGGCCCGGATGGCCGGACTTGGCCTTCTCGACGGCGTCCATGGCGAGAGCGCGCACCGCGTTCGCCATGTCGGAATGGGTCACGGGCGTCGGTGATGCTGGGTTCTGCACTGGCTTCTGATCCGTCACTTTGGAGCGTGGGACGCGGCGAGCGCGCATCCGCAAGGGTCGCGGGAAGGGGTCGCGGGGTGATTAGCACGGCGGGGGCGCGAGTCAACGTTTCCCGGCCACGAAGCCGCGGCTTTGCATGGAAAATCGACCGATTTCTCCCGGGAGACATCCCTGGCGCCGCCCCTCACGCGGCTTGCAGCGACGCCTCGTATCCCGCCTTCGTCAGCGCCTCGCTCACGGCTTCGTGCGAGGCTTGCGTCGCCACCTCGGCGCGCGCGGCTGCGAGATCGACCTTGATCTGCGCCTGCGGGTCGACGCGCCGGACGATCTTCTCGACCGCCGTGACGCAGCCCCCGCAGGACATGCCCTCGATCTTGAACACGTAATCGCGTCGTTCGCTCATGATCAACTCCTCAGGCAATTTCATCAGGCGTCGTCGCGAACCGCTTCCGCCTCGATCTCGATGACGAATTCCGGACCGGCGAGCCCAGCGACCTGCAGATATGTCGTCGCGGGCGCATGGCCCTTCAACGCCGCGTCGCGCGCCTTGCGGAACGCGCCGACGCCGTCGGGCAGGGTGCAGAATGCGGTCACCTTGACGAGATGCGCGATTTCCATGTCGGCGGCATGCAGGATGGCAAGGACGTTGTTCCACGCAAGCTCGAGCTGCGGCTCCAGACCGAAGGGGACATTGCCGTCGCGATCGATGCCAATCTGTCCGGAAATCACCAGACGGCGCCCGTCGAGCTTGTGCGTCGCACCGTGCGAATAGCTGGATGCCGGGGTCCAGACCGTGTCGGGATTGAAGAATTTGGGCATGGTGTGCACTTTCTCATTGCATATGACCGACCGACACTTGTGAAAATAGTTAATGTCGGGCCAACATTACACTAGTGATTCGCGCTCTGATTTGCGAATTTCTTCCGGGCGATGCGTGGAGCGAATCGGTACGATGGGGACATTCAAGGGGTGGGCGTTCGCGGGAACGAGCGCAATCGCAATCACGGCCTCCACGGTCGCGCTTTGGGCGTTTTTTGGCTCGTCGATCAACGGTTCCATCGTTCTCGCCGGGTTTCTCGGCCTGACGGCCACGGGGCTCGCTGCTGCATCCTATCTGCGATCGGGTCGTGCGGCGGAGAATTCCGAGAAGATGTCGGGGGATATCGACATCCTGTCGCGGCGGCTCCTGCGGGTGGAGAGCCGCCTTGCGGAGATCGAGCGCCAGCCCAACACCGAGTTGCGCAAGACCGTGGCCGAGGTCTCGGGCGAGATCGCCCTGCTGAGCGGCCTGCTGCGTGATCTCGCATCGACGGTCTCCGGCCATGACCGCGATGTCGCGACACTGGCCGAGGAGCTTTACGGCCTCCGGGAGCGTGCCGCAGTCGCCGCCCAGGAACGAGCGGATGAACGAGCACATGAACAACAGGGTGGGGCGCAGCGCGCTCAGGCGCACCCGGGGCACCATCCCGCCCCGGCGGAGGACTGGACGAGCCAGCTCGCGGATCTTCCCGCCCCTGCGCCACCGATAGCCGCACCAACGGTCGCCGAACCCACGGCCACAGCGGCTCCCCGACAGTCGCCGGTCGCCGAACCCCCGGCAGTTCCCCCCTCGCCCGTGCTCGAACCGTCGGCGCCGCCGGCCAACGATCTCGCCCGGGCCGGCTCGCAACCGGTGCAGGATGCCGGGCTTTTCGATCAAATTCGCGAGCCCGCCCCGGAATCGCCGCGCGAGCAGCGCAAGCGCGCCATTCTGGCGGCCTTCCGCGACGATCGCCTCGAGATCCACCTCCAGCCCGTGGTCTCGCTGCCCCAGCGCAAGACGAAGTTCTACGAGGCGCTCGCTCGCCTGCGTCTCGACGGGGACACGCTGCTCGTGCCCGCCGAATTCATGCCCGCGCTCGAGGAAGCTGGTCTCGCGCCCGAGCTCGACGGCAAGGTCGCGGCGCGTGCGGCCGCAGTGGCGCGTCATCTCGTCAATCGCGGCAGCGACGCCTTCGTCACGAGCAATCTCAGCCCCGCCGCCGTCAGGACGCCCGGCTTCCTGCGCGCATTAGGCCGCATCATGGAGGCCTATCCGGACGTTCTGGGCCGCCTCGCCTTCGAGATCTCGCAGCGCTGCTGGCGCACGCTCGACGCCGAGACCGCCGGGGCGCTGGATCAGCTGCGCGCCAAGGGGGCGTTCTTCCTGCTCGACCGCGCCATCGATCTGCGCCTCGACCCGCTGACCCTCGCCGATCGCGGCGTGCGCTACGTCAAGCTTCCCGCGCAGATGCTCGTCGACCCGCAGCCGGGATACGGCCTCGACTTCGAGATCGCCGACCTCGCCCTTGTGCTGTCGCGCGCCGGCATCAAGCTCGTCGCCGACCGTGTTGAAGCGGAGCGTGTCGTTCCCGATCTCATTGAATTCGATATCCCGCTGGCGCAGGGCTTCGTCTTCGGCGCGCCGCGGGCCGTGCGCACCGACATCTTCGGCTCCGGCAAGCGCATTGCGGTGAAGGCAACGGACGCCGCCGCGGCGAAAGCAAAGCCCCAGCGCACTGAACAGGCTCCCGCCGCGCAACGCGCCCCTGCCGGGCAAGAGCGTTCTGCCCAAGCCGAAGCCGCCGAGCCGCGGCTGCCCTACCGCTCCTTCCTGCGCCGCACAGGTTGACATCACGGCCCCGGCAGCCTACCCGCCGAGCGCGCATCCCCGACATGCGCGATCGATGGAAAGCAGCCGATGTCGAATGATACAGCAAACCTTGCCGCCAGGAATGCATCCTCGAAGACCGCATTCATCTCCGGCCTCGGCGAGATCGCCGATCGCTACGACGCGATCTACTGCGACGTCTGGGGCGTGCTGCACAACGGCATGACCGCGCATGCGGACGCCGCCGTGGCGCTGACCCGGTTTCGCGCCATGGGCAAGCTCGTCATCCTGATTTCGAACGCACCGCGCCCCGGCTTGTCGGTGGTGGGACAGCTGGACCGCCTCGGCGTTCCGCGCAGCGCCTACGACGACATCCTGACCTCCGGCGATCTTACCCGCGCCATCGTCCAGGAGCGCATCGACCAGCGCGTGTTCCATCTGGGACCCGAGCGCGATCTTCCGATCTTCGACGGGCTCGATGCGAAGTTCGCGGGGGCGGAGGAGGCGGATTACTGCGTCTGCTCGGGGCTCTACAACGATGACGAGGAAAACGTCGAAGGCTATGCGCCACTGCTTCGCACGATGCGCGAACGCGGCCTCCTGATGGTCTGCGCCAACCCCGACATCGTGGTCGAGCGCGGCGATACGCTGATCCCCTGCGCCGGAGCGATCGCCCAGGCCTATGAGGAGATCGGCGGCGAGGTCGTGTACAACGGCAAGCCCCATCGCCCCGTCTACGACACCGCCTTCAAGCGTCTTCAGGCGATTGGTGCGCCGGCGGATCTCGCCGCCTCGCAAATCCTCGCCGTCGGCGACGCCATTCGCACCGACATTGCGGGTGCCCTCGATTTCGGCGCACAGACGCTGCTCATCGCCCGGGGCATCCACACCCACGAGCTCGAGCTCGACAGGATCGTGCTCCACCCCGATACAGCCGAAGGCTGGCTCTCGCGGCAGACCCACCGCCCCCACGCGATCCTCGACAAGCTGATCTGGGGGCAGTGATCCGGAGAAGCCGCGGGAGGCTCAGGCCTTTTCTTTCATCGCCTTCTCGCGCACCGCCTCGAGCGTCGTCGTCGGCGTGATGGTCTCCGGGTCGATCAGCAGGTGCAGGATCGCCGGCTTGCCGGACGCCATCGCTTCCTGCAGGGCCGGAGCGAACTCCTCCGTGCGCTCGACCCGCGCGCCGAACCCGCCGAAAGCGCGGGCATAGGCCGCGAAATCCGGGTTCTTCAGCATCGTCGCGGAAACGCGGCCCGGATACTCCCGCTCCTGATGCATGCGGATCGTGCCGTACATGCCGTTGTCGACGATGATCACGATGATCGGCAGCTCGTACTGAACGGCGGTCGCAAATTCCTGCCCGTTCATCAGGAAGCAGCCGTCTCCGGCGAACGCCACCACGGTGCGCTCCGGGAAGGCGCGCTTTGCCCCGACTGCGGCGGGAACCCCGTAGCCCATGGAGCCGGAGGTCGGCGCGAGCTGGGTGCCGAACTTCGTGAACTTCCAGAAGCGGTGCACCCAGGTGGCGTAGTTGCCCGCTCCGTTGGCCATGATCGCATCCTTCGGGAGGGTCTTGGCGAGGGTCGCCACGACCTGCCCCATCTGCAAAGCGCCCGGATGCGTGATCTGCGTCGGATCGCTCCAGGCGAGGTACTCCTCGTGCGCTCTGGCCGTATCCTGCTTCCAGGGAAGCTCGTCCGGAGGCTGCAGCCCTTCCAGCGCCGCGGCGAAGGCATCGGGGGAGGCGTTGATCGCCAGGTGCGGACGATAGACCCGGCCGAGTTCCGCGGCGTCTGGATGCACATGCACCATGCGCTGGCGTGGAGCGGGGATCTCGAAGAGCGTGTAGCTCTGGCTCGGCATTTCGGAGAGGCGCCCGCCGATGACGAGGACGAGATCGGATTCGCGAATGCGCGCCAGAAGCTTCGGATTGGCGCCGATGCCGAGATCGCCCCCATAGCAGCGGTGCTCGTGGTCGAACAGCATCTGGCGGCGGAAGGAGCAATGCACCGGCATCTCGAAATGCTCGGCAAAGCGCGCGAAGCGCCGCACCGCCTGCTCGTCCCAGCGCGTGCCGCCCAGAATGGCGACGGGGCGCTTCGCCGCCCAGATCAGCTTTTGCAGCTCGGCCATCTGCGAGAGGCCGGGATGCGTCTCGATCTGGTCGTAGGCCGGCGGATCGACGGCGACGGCCGCTTCCGTCAGCATGTCCTCCGGCAGGGCGATCACCACCGGGCCGGGGCGACCGGACGTCGCCACGTGAAAGGCGCGGGAGACGAGCTCGGGGATGCGGGCCGGGTCGTCGATCTCCGTCACCCATTTGGCGATGGTGCCGAACACCGCGCGGTAATCCAGCTCCTGGAACGCCTCGCGCTCGCGCATCTCGCGACCGATCTGCCCCACGAACAGAATGAGCGGCGTCGAATCCTGTGCGGCGATATGAATCCCGGGCGATGCGTTCGTCGCGCCGGGCCCGCGGGTGACGAAGCAGATGCCCGGCCGCCCCGTGAGCTTGCCGTAGCCCTCCGCCATCATCGCAGCACCTCCCTCCTGCCGGCAGACGGTAACCCCGATGCTGGCGTCGTGCATGGCGTCGAGCGCCGCGAGATAACTCTCGCCGGGGACGCAGAACAGATGATCGACCCCATGCAGGACGAGTTGATCGACGAGGATCTGACCACCGGTACGGGCTTTCGCGCTCATTTTTGCTTCCTCTCGCCGCGCATGTTCCGCACGGCCTGTCCAATTCCTGATCGGGCGGCAGGTTATGCGATGGGATCGCCGGCGGGAAGTCGCGACTGTCCCCACCCGATTGTGCGCGGGGCCGTCCAGCGCCCCCTCTCAGCCCTTCAGCACGAGCGGCAGCCCTGCTGCCACGAACACCACCCGCGACGCCACTTCCGCGACGCCCTGGTTCAGCCGCCCCTGCGCATCGCGAAAGCGCCGCCCGAGCGCGGTTTCGGGCACCAGCCCCATCCCGATCTCGTTGGAGACGAGGATGACGGGACCCGGGCAATCGGCGAGCTGCGCCACGAGCCGCGCCTGTTCGGCGGGGATGTCGCGTTCGGCGAAGGTGAGGTTCGAGAGCCAGAGGGTCAGGCAATCCACGAGCAGGATGCGATCCGGGCGCGCCTCCCGGGCGATCGTCTCGGGCAAAGCGAACTGCTCCTCGATGGTGATCCATTCGCCTCCCCGCCGATCGCGATGATGCGCGATCCGCTCGCCCATCTCGTCGTCGAGGGAAGCTGCGGTGGCGAGGTAGACGGGCGTGAGCCCGCTCAAAGCGACGAGCGTTTCGGCGTAGCGGGATTTCCCCGAACGCGCGCCTCCGAGGACGAGGGTGACGGCGATGCTCAAATGAGGTTCCTCCGCACGAATCTGCCCGACGTCGTACCCGTTCGATGCAAGGGTTGCGACCCCCGGCGGCCCGCTTTCTCAAATTCCTTCACATCCAATCGAAACGACGCTTGTCCCCCCGCTCGCCCCATGCTAATTCCCACGCCGCCACCGAATACGTCCGCAAGGGCGATCAAGGCCGGAGAGGTGGCAGAGTGGTTGAATGCACCGCACTCGAAATGCGGCATGGGTGCAAGCTCATCGGGGGTTCGAATCCCCCCCTCTCCGCCAGATGACCCCTGAACCGCCTTTCGCTCAATGATTTGAGAGCCAGCAGGGACTTCGCAATGCCCCGGGTGGCACAAGAACTGACAAGGCTTCCCCACCGATGTC